>Ga0222651_1001337_pt1 | contig 12302 bp, 11 predicted proteins | sample AntAcemetagen369_FD_179855 | JGI IMG/M metagenome (GOLD analysis project Ga0222651, IMG submission 179855) | Saline water microbial communities from Ace Lake, Antarctica - #369 | ecosystem: Environmental > Aquatic > Non-marine Saline and Alkaline > Saline | place: Antarctica: Ace Lake...
AAGGCGATCGCCAACTATTCGCAAGCCATCGAATTTGCACCGACTTACATCACCGCCTATGCCAATCGCGGACTGAGCTATGCGCTCAGGGGAGAGAGCAAACTCGCCATGGCAGATTTCAAACAAGCCATCGAACTTGATCCTACTTACATGCAGGCTTACTACTTTCGCGCCTATGCTAATCAGCGCGAAGGGCGCTACAACAATGCGATCGAAGACTACAGCATCGCCCTGACGCTAACGCGGAACAGCGATGAGCTGGCTTTGATCTACTACAACCGAGCGCGCGCCAATAAATCAAACAACCGATACAGTGATGCACTTAGCGACTACAACGAAGCCATCACCTTAAATCCAGGTCACGCAGCAACCTATTTCTCTCGCGCCCTTCTTCATCATGATCAGAAGAATCATGATGAAGCCATCGCGGACTACTCCCGCACAATCGAACTCGATAAAGATCACGCGAGGGCGTACTTCAATCGGGGTTTGCTCTACCGTAAAGCTGGCACTGACTTCCTGGCGATCCAGGACTTTGAGGCCGCAACCGACATCGACCCCTCTTTCGCAAAAGCCTACGTCAATCGCGGTTACACCTACATGATCCCGATCTTTCCTCTGATTTTTATCCTCGCACTGGGCTAATCAGGAGCGCTAGTAAGAAGCCCTACTACCCAGCGCAAATAACTGGGACTAGCAACAGCCGCCACTCAGCACCTTCTGGATTCACCACTCGTCGGCACCAGGCCAATATTCGCGACGGACGGTAGAAGCCTCTTCCAAAAGTGTGACGGCCTTCACCAACGGCATCGTTCTTCTGCTCTATCGTACTCATCCACTAACGGATTGGATCGATATAATGAACATACGCAGATTTTTAAAGTGGAGTCTTGTACTCATGGCCTTTCTTGCTTACAAGCAGCTTGAAGGTGAAAGCACCGATGCTGAGCGTGAAACGGTCTACTCTTCCCAAACACTATCTCAGTAAAACGTTGTCACGCTAACCCAAAAAACCGAGGCAACATGTCGTGGAAGCCGGGAGGCTAAAATGGTAATTTGAGACACAGTCAAAAATTGACGCCGCATCTCAAATGCAATGAACAACAATTCTCTAAATAGTTCACAAACCCCCGACATCAATAAGTTCGAACCATCAGTCGCACCAAAAGTCGCACCACAAAATAGCTTCGTGGAACGAGTCCAATACGAAACGCCGGAACAACTTATTTTTGCCCGACAGGGCGCACTACTCAAAACGTTTTACAAACTCGTCGCTGCATTGACCACACTCGCACTGGCGCTCATCGCATTTCTGCCCGGGTTCGCGACCTCGGATAATGTCACTGAACCTTTCATTCGCAATGTGTTCGTCCTGATCACACTCGGTGCCCTTTACTATCTGCTACACATAGAAAAAGTACTCGGCAGTATCATCCTGCTGATCGCGTCCTGCATGGTGATCGCGTCTTACACGATCTATATGGAGAGCCCGGGAAACCTTCAAATGCTGGCAGTCATTATATTGCCTACCTGTTTTGGAGGATTCTTAACAAGGCGCTGGCAATTCTGGCTGGTCTACAGCATCAATTTTTTACTCATGCTGTTCACTATCTGGCTTATTGTCAGATTTAAAGCTGTCGAGATGGAATATCGTTCGGTCGTCACGATTGGCATGTTGCTCACGCTATTGGCGATGTTTATTGATGCACTGGCAAGCTCCTATCGAGAAAGTATTGTTCAGGCATTTAACCATCTGAAAGACATTCAGCGTGCAGAAGCGCAATTGGAACGGTTGGATGCGGATTTGGGGCAAGCCGTATCACAGAGACTAGAAGCTGAGTCTGCAAAGAAATCTCTCGAACAGACCGGCAGAATGGCGCTGGAGGTCGCCGGCGCAAGCGCCATTCAGATCAATCTGGTAACGGAGTCTGTGGATTCTTCTCGGGAATTTTTTGAACAATACGGGTTTGCACCGGCACCCCAATCACTGGATCAACTCGCCCATTGCATCCATGAGGACGACATCGACCGGTTTCATACACTCCTATCAAGTAACAAATCACAAACACTTCGAATCGAAGGTGACTTTCGAATACGAACCGCAAAAGAACATCACTGGATGTTTGTGCTGGAATGTAACGAAACCGAGCAAAAAACCCAGTCGCTAGATGGCATTATCGTGGATGTCACGAACCGTCTCAAAGAACAACGACAGCGCGTCGCAGAAGAATCAAAGATTCAGGAGTCTCAAAGACTCGAAAGTCTCGGCGTCCTTGCCGGAGCCATAGCCCATGACTTCAACAATTTACTACACGTGATCATGCTAAACGCAGACCTGGCTCGGCAGAGTTTGAATCCGGATTCGAAATCCGCCACGTCACTCGAACGCGTCATGATCACTGTTGATCGGGCCGCCGAATTGTGCTCGGAACTACTTGCGTACTCGGGTAGAGGACAGTTCACTATTGAGCCATTCAGTGCAGAAAAGCTCGTCACTGAAATGAAAAGCCTGCTCAATTTATCTACACCAAAAGGCGTTCAGATAGACATCGAAACAGATGGGACCGATCCGGTCCTTAAAGGTGATCTCACGCAAATCAGGCAAGTGGTAATGAACCTGATTACCAATGCAGGGGAATCTATCACCACCGGCAACGGGAATGTAAAAGTCGTCGTCTCTACTCAGGTAAGCGACAGCAGTTTCTTTGCAGGGCGGGACTTTATCGAAGCAGTACCTACAGGAACCTACGCATCGATCGTTGTTCAAGACAATGGATGCGGCATGGACAAAGACACTTTGCGGCGAATGTTCGACCCATTTTTCAGCACTAAAGAAACAGGACATGGCTTGGGCCTGTCCGCAGTCATTGGTATTGTTAAAGGCCACACTGGCACCATCGAAGTTCAATCAAAGCCAGACTCCGGGACAACAATAACGCTACTTCTGCCAGTCGCAGATTCGCGCGACTACGAGACCTTACCGGCCATCAATGAAATCGATGCGAATGATCATTCAGGGACTATTTTGTTTGTTGATGATGAAGGAGATATCCGTCATCTCGCCAGGCTCGTTCTGGAAGACTTTGGTTTCCACGTTATCGAAGCGGAGGACGGCCAGCAGGCGATCGAAATCTTCAGGGCGCAGAACGAGAACATACAGCTCGTGATGCTCGACTTGATGATGCCAACCAAGAGTGGACTACAGGCTTATGATGAGCTCGTCGCAATCAATTCTGATGTGCCTATCGTGTTTTCCAGTGGGTTCAACGAAAGCGAAGCACTCAACCATCTACCGCCGGCCACTCGCACGGGTTTTCTCAAAAAGCCTTACCTGGCTGCGGAACTTCGCCAGTTTGTTCAAAAGGTGATTCAGGACCTGGAGCACTAACCCAAAGAATTTCCGATTAAAGGCTATTCGGCGCTCTGGACGACTGTTTTTATCAGCTGAGCTGCGGGTAACGCCGCAATCGCCTCAGACAATGCCCGATCCTTCTGGGTGACCAAATTTCCGGCATCGTGGGTCGTCAGGCGAATGGAAACGCGATTGTAGACATTGCTCCATTCAGGATGGTGATTGTGCGATTCCGCAACTTCCGCGACTTCGGTCATGAATTGAAACGCATCAACAAAATTTTTAAACACCAGCTCTGTCACCAGCGCGTCGTTTTTTTCGATCCACATTTTTGACGTGCCTTTTAAGTGTATTGAATAAAAAGTGTATTGAATAAAAAGTGTATTGAATAAAAAGTGTATTGAATAAAAAGTGTATTGAATAAAAAGTGTATTGAGTTAAGCGATTGGGCTGACCGATAGGACAGCTATTAGTCGCTTGGAGTGCGAAGAATTTGAACCTGAATCGAATCTGGAGTTATCACGGCGATTTGCTCAATTAAAGACAAATAAAGTGGACGCCACATTCTCAAGCTCGCTGCCCTGGCCGGCGTGTCCGGGAAAACCCCTCCCGATCGACCAGGCACGTATGGTACATACTGTACGCCGACCGCTCCGGTTGTGGCGTCTCCCCGCGACGCTGTGTTGTTTGTTGAAGCGATAAACGCCGGGCCTCCACCCGGTGCTAAAACGCCAGTCTTGTTGAACAAAAGAATCCAATCTTCTGTTGTGCTGGGAACACCGGCATCAAGGCCGACAGCAAGTTTCGCCTCTTGTTGAACGTACAAGCCACGCGCTATCCGGATTCCCTCTTCAAAATTGGCGGTGACTCTTGTCATATTCGCCGTATCGAGGTAACTCCGGTAAGCAGGGATTGCGACCGCAGAAATAATGCCGATCACCGCAACGGAGATTAGCAACTCAAGTAAGCTGAACCCTCGATTTTGCCGCAACATACTTTAACCAGCGTCTTTGCTCTTTAAAATTTCATTAAGCTCATGCAGACCATCCATGATGGGCACAAGCTCGTCTTCAGGTCGTAGTTGGCGACCATACTCATAATTACTTTTTTTGAGTTCATCTATGTAAGCGGTGATGGCAAGCGTTGGCCCCGCCACACGATGGCTCACCATGAGCGCAAAAATAAACGATGCCACTGCAAAGGCAACAAACCCCAGCATAGAAATTTGCGCGATTTGAAAGGTGTGTTCTGTGATCTGACTTTGAGACGAAAAATCTGTCGCAATCGCATTATTCAGCACATCCCGGATCTGACCCATTTTGTAAAAAACACCGGATACAGTCCCCACGATAATCAACAACCCGACCCCTATGTAGTAGTAAGTCAATTTCAGCTGAAACCTTGGGGTCAGCATCAGGTTTGACATTTTTCGTTTTGGCTGCGACATCTTGACTCTCCGACTGACTTTCGCGGCCCGACTCTGATAACTTAGCGTCTGGCACATTTAGCTACTGTAACAACTATGGACCAGATGAACGAGAGACCTCTTTTTGATCGCCTGAAGAATATGGGCTTGCTTCGCAATCTCTTGCACCTGACCGCATTGATCATGGCCGCTATGATGCCATTTGCAGGCGGCCCTGAATATTCCGCAGACTGGAATCTCTTCTTTGGCGGGATTTTACCGGCCATGGGTCCGATCGTTGTCATAATCATTGGTTTAGACATGATGATGAGTGCAATTTGGCGTGCTGATGCGACCGATCCAGAACGAAAGAAGCATTTCCATTTTATTATTCGAACCCATCAAGTTGTTGCAGCGATCCTCTTGATCTCCTGGCTTGCTGTCTTCCTGCCTGCTCTCGTCTGATGCAAGCTTCGACGGCACTACTCACCGGCATAATAGCTTTATGCACCAGCGCGTTTTGCCAAGCTAGGTCTTTCGATGATATACACGACGACGCCATCGTCATCGACAGTCATTCAGATTTCCTCGATAGATCTGCGATTGACGGCACAGCACTGAATGACGACCCACCCCTGGCCCAAACAAGCCTGCAAAAACTTAAAGACGGAAAGGTTGATGCCCAGTTCTTCTCTGTTTTTGTACCGCCCGCGTTTAAGAACTATGGTTTCGCAAAAAGAACCTTTGAGTTAATCGAACGGTTTTACTCGGAAATCGAGACGAATCAAGATGCCATCAAATTTGCCGGCTCAGCGTCTGAGATTAGATCCCTCGCTAATAGCGGACAAATCGCCGCGCTGATCGGAATAGAAGGCGGGCACAGTATTGAAAACAATCTGGACCTTCTTCGCATCTATTACCGACTAGGCGTTAGATACATGACTCTTACATGGAATAACACCAATGAATGGGCCGACTCCTCTGGTGACAGCCACCGGTGGGGAGGTCTCAATGATTTCGGTATCCGCGTCGTCGAGGAAATGAATGACCTGGGAATGATCATTGATATAAGCCATGTCTCGGATGAGACCTTCTGGGACGTACTGGAACATTCAAGAGCGCCTGTTTTTGCCTCACACTCACTAGCTCGCTCATTGAAAGCCACGCCAAGAAACATGAGTGACGACATGATACGAGCACTGGCGAAAAACGGAGGTGTGTTGCAGGTTTCTTTTTACGCCAAGCACTTGGATAAGACTTTCAGCGACCGATTCGATGCGGCGCTCAAAGCGTCCGAAGATCGTTTTGCTGCCATTGAGAAAGAATTTTCGGACGACCCCGTTCAACAGGACATCGCTTTATGGTCTGCCGAAAAAGCGCTTGAACAAAGTTTTCCAGCGCCTTCCATGACGCGTGTCATCGATCATATCGATCACATTGTCGGCGTCGCAGGTATTGACCACGTCGGCATTGGCTCTGACTTTGATGGGTTAGGCGCACCCCCGGTTGGACTTGAACACGCAGGAAGGTTCCAATCAATTACGCGCGAGCTACAGCATCGCGGATACTCAGAAGCAGACATTAGGAAGATATGGGGCGGGAATCTACTACGCGTCTTTGAGGCTGTTGAACAACATCGGGGATCGATAACGCAAAGACAACGCGTACCCACAACATTTATCGGAGAAGAAAAACCATGAAAACACTGGAAGGAAAAGTTGCGCTTGTAACAGGTGGCAGCGGCGGCATCGGCCGCGGGATTGCTTTGAAGTACGCGGCAGAAGGCGCGAGCGTGGTGCTGACCGCGCGGCGAATTGATGAAGGCGAAGAAACGGCACAATTAATTCGAGATTCGGGTGGTATTGCTACTTTTGTTCAGGGCGACATAACAAGCGGCGACGACGTGACGCGAATGGTTTCCGCCTGCGTTGAACACTATGGGAAGATCGATATCGCCTGCAATAACGCGGGCACAGAAGGAACGCTTGGCCTCCTGACCGATGCCACAGAGGAAGACTTTGACAACGTCATGGAAATCAATGTCAAAGGCACATGGCGCTGCATGAAAGCAGAATTGAATCAAATGATCGCCCAGGGGCACGGCGGCGTCATCGTCAACATCGGCTCCGTTGCCGGCGTTATAGGATTCCCGAACGCCAGCGCCTACAGCGCAAGTAAGCATGCAATGATTGGCCTCACCAAAACCGCTGCTCAGGAAAATGCGCCCCACGGCATCCGGGTCAATATTATCTGCCCCGCATTGATTGAAACCGGCATGGCCGATCGATTTACGGGCGGCCGTGAGAGTGAAACAGAGCAGTTCATCATGACGCTCACTCAACTACGCAGGCGCGGCACTGTTGAAGAGGTCGCCGACGCTGCGCTCTATCTCGGCAGTGATCAATCGAGTTACGTTACGGGACACCCCCTCATTATTGATGGCGGCGTAACGACGATCTAGTCAACTGTTAACGCCTTAGGGCGAAGTCGTTAACGGCCTGACTCACGTATCGCCTGGGTCGGGGTGAATCGGATCAATCCAATGCAGGTTATTGGGTTCCTCGACAACGGGAATATCCAAATTCACGACAACCGGGTCTTGCCCACTCCGCACGAGCACACATTCAAGTGGCTCATCTTCGCTGGCGTTAATTTCCTGGTGAGGGACAAACGGGGGCACGAAAATGAAATCACCTGGCCCGGCTTCTGCCACAAATTCCAGTGCCTCACCCCATCTCATTCTGGCCTTGCCGCTGATCACATAAATGATACTCTCCAGATCGCCATGATGATGCGCACCCGTCTTTGCATTGGGGTGAATTTGAACCGTACCGGCCCAGAGCTTCTCTGCTCCTGCCGTCGCAAAGTTGATCGCCGCGGCTCTATTCATACCTGGCGTCTGTGCCGTATTGGTATCGAGATGATCTCCGCTGATCACTCGAACACCTTCGCCGCGCCAATTTTTTAACTCATCACTCATTTGCTATTCCCCTTACCGTTAAGGTGCTCTCTTTGCTGCTCAACCTTTCACGCTCAACTATTCACTCTCAACTATTCGCTCTCAACTATAGATCTCTCGCCAACACCTAGGACACCCTGCCACATTTTTAATGGCAGATTTTTGATAAGAGCGCGGAAGGAAAACTCACTATTCCTCTGTTCTTGAATCACTGTTTGCTTCTAGGCACCTAACTTTTCCGCACGATTGATCGAAATGGTTCCGGTGAGACCGTGCACTTCTATCAGCAAGTCATCTATCAACCTGTGCTCTTATCTTGATTGAATCCATTGCGCTCGGTCATCACTGGACAGGTTCGAGTCTAACGAGGAGTAACCAGCCTCTGCAAATCGACGTAAACACCGCGCAAGCCGCTACTCCGGTATGCGCGAGTGCTATGATCGCGATTCAGCATTAGTGCACAGTGGATCACATGAGAATTGGAATTAATGGTACGGGCCTGGTACAAAAAGCATCCATCGACGCCATCAGAGACGATGCGGCCGCAGCCGCGGCAGACGGCTTCCATAGCTACTGGCTGGCGGAACATCCGACGGGGGGATTTGATGCCTTAACCGTACTATCGGTCGTCGGCGCGAGCGTAACCGATATCGAACTTGGCACTGCCGTGATCCCGACTTACCCCAGGCACCCGATGGCGCTCGCTGGCCAGGCGCTTACCACCCAGACCGCGTGCAACGGCAGGCTCTGCCTCGGCATTGGATTGTCTCACAAGGTCATGATGGCGCAGCTCGGCATCGATTTTGACAAGCCTATTCGCCATCTCAGAGAATTTTTGTCCATCCTGATGCCGCTCCTGGAAGAGGGGAAGGTCAAGTTTGAGGGAGAAACGCTATCTTGCGACGCAGAGGTATTCCGCACGAGTGAACCCAAGCCTTCAGTTGTTGTTGCTGCACTTGGACCACAGGCTCTTAGGGTCGCGGGAAATCGAACTGATGGAACAACGCTTGCCTGGGTAGGACCAAAGACGATTGAGGAACACATCGTGCCTAATATCACAGAGGCAGCAGACAAAGCCGGGCGCCAGATGCCCAGAATCATTGCCACACTGCCTGTCGTCGTCACAGCGGACCCTGAAAGGATTAGGGCGCGCATTGCAAAGACTCTGACGATGTACGCTGAGTTACCCTCCTATCAAGCCATGTTCAAACGGGAAGGCGTGGCCGGTCCGGCTGATCTTGCGATCGCTGGCAGCATCGCACAAGTTGAAGATTCTCTTGCTCGCCTCCGCGAAGCCGGTGTCACAGACTTTGCCGCATCAGTTTATGCGACCAACAGTGATGAACACCTGCAGACCAGAGCCATTCTCAAAGCCGCCAATCAATAGGTCACTAGCAGGAAAACTACTGAGACGTTATCTACCAAGAGACTCAATACCGCGAGAGGCTGTTATTCAGGGACGACTCGAACGCGAAGCGATTGCGGTCCTCGAACGGTCAGTCCGGGTTTATAGATTGGTTTCTCAAGCAACTCGATCGACCGCGTTCTGTCCATCAGCTTCAGGAAAATCACCCCCATATCAAGCCGGGATAAATGATTTCCAAGGCAAAGATGAGCACCCCGCCCGAATGCAACATGGCGGTTGAGCTCTCGTTTGACATCAAACACATCTGCCTTATCGAACGCATTAGAATCCCGATTGGCGGAGCCATATAACAGACCAAATTTTGTGCCCGCCGGGAAATTCTGGCCGGCTATTTGAACATCCTCACTAGCGAACCGGTGAAAAAAGGGCAGCGGCGATTCATACCTGAACATCTCTTGCACCGCCGTATCGATAAGACCTGGCTGTTGACGCAGTTTTTTCATTTCTTCAGGAAAACGCAGCATGAGATGCAGTCCACTCCCAAGTACGTCAATCGTTGAGCCGTGACCGGCCATCAGCAACAACATGCAGGCGGAAACCAACTCGCGTTCATCCAGTTCGCCTTGAGCACGGGCTCGGACCATCGCGGAAATCAGATCTCCCTGCGGCCGCTTTTCCCGGTCGCTGATGAGCTGTTTCAAATACTCATAACACTGCGTGGTTGCTCGCTCCGCCAGCGCCTTGCGCTCTGGCGTTCGATCAATGTCAAAATACTGAACGACATCTTCGGACCATTGCCGCAATCTTGGGCAATCTTCATCTGGCACACCCAACGCCCGCCCGATGATATGACCCGGCACGTGCTCGGCTAACTCCGAGACAAAATCGAACTCTTTTACTTCCAGCAAACGATCCAACAATTGATCGACGAAGCCCTCAATCATTGATCGCTGCTGTTCAACAAAACGCCTGGAAAACTCTCGAAGTATTATGAGCCGCAACTTAAAATGAGATTTACCGTCAGTCTCCAACATGCTCTTTTGCACAAACTGCTCGTGATTCGGCATGTCGTGCCAGTTTGCGCGCCTTTGGCTTTCCATAATGTCATCCGCAGACATCCAGGGATCAAATGATCTGACAAACGTATGGTCTCGAGCAACAGATTCAACGTCATCGAAACGAGCCAGAAGCCAGGCACCCGCACTTTCCGAGTAGACCGGCACTTCGTGCTGGCGCAACGCTTGATAAAAAGCATAGGGATCCGCGGCGAATTCGGGAGATTGTGGATCCAGTATCAGGGATGTTTCAATATTCAATAGCGAACTCTCGTGCAACAAAGGCGTCTTTTCAATACTAGCTTTCTATAAAGAAAAGAACCAACTCAGACTGCCGAAATACGCGTCAGTCTCGATAAAATTTGTGCTGCCCACGTAACATAACCTACCCTCAATTCGTGTTAACGTCCCTACTAATAAATCTCCTTAAAAACAGGATAGATCACAACAGATGTCAATAATCGAGGTCTCACAAAACGCAGATGTACAAAAGGTTGCCGCACTTGATCTAGGGTCAAATAGCTTCCACCTTGTAGTCGCCAGAATCGTCGCAGACGATGTACAAATACTGCATCAGCTAAAGCTCAGGGCGCGCCTCGCAGAAGGTCTCGACGAAGACAACCTATTGTCACAAGAAGCTATCGAACGCGGCCTGGATCACCTGCGAATCTTCGCAGAAAGCCTAACGGACTTTGGTCCAGATCAGGTTCGAATTGTCGCCACCTATACACTTCGTCGAGCCAAAAACGCTCGTGAATTTGTGAAAGCCGCCAAGAAAATCTTCCCGTACCCTGTCGAAGTGATTTCAGGGGTAGAGGAAGCCCGGCTAATCTACATGGGTGTTGCTCACACGATCTACCACGAAGGTAACCGGCTGGTGCTAGATATTGGCGGTGGCTCAACAGAGATCATTCTCGGCGAGGGGTTCGATCCAAAACTCAGGTTCAGTTTGTCCATGGGTTGCGTCACCTATACGCGACGATTTTTCAGTGGCGGGCGCATCACTAGAAAACGAATGAACAACGCAATCAAAGCCGCGAGAACTGAAATTGAAGTCATCAGTGAGCCACTTATCCGAATGGGCTGGGAGCATTGCCTCGGGTCTTCTGGCACTGTTCAAGCGATCCTCAACTGCGTCGTCGAACTAAACCACCAACTTTCGCCCGACGACGAACGAAAGCCATCCATAGCAAGCGTCACGCTCGTCGATCTAGAAATGCTAGCCGACACCTGTATTGAAGCTGGCAATACCATGGCCCTGTCTTTCACCGGCATTAGTGCCACGCGAAGGGATGTCTTTCCCGCAGGGCTTTCGGTGCTGATTGGTCTTTTCCACAGCTTGGGCATTGAGTCAATTTGCTACTCACCGGCAGCGTTACGAGAAGGCGTCATCTATGAAATGGGAGACATTCTCGCAGAGCGCGACATCAGAGAGAGAACCGCACAGAGCTTGGTGACACGATACGTCGTCGACATAGATCAGGCTAAACGTGTTGAAAATACCGCTCACCTCTTGTTCAACCAGGTTAGAAAGTCCTGGGAGACCGCCACTCCGGAATTGGAACAACTGCTTAGCTGGGCAGCTTTACTTCATGAAGTCGGGTTACAAATCAACTCCAGAAACTCGCACAAACACGCCGAATACATCCTGAAAAATATCGACATGCCCGGTTTTAATCAGGAGCAACAGGCAATACTTGCAACCCTGGTGAGGTTTCAACGTAAAAAAATCAGGAAAGAAGAGTTCGCTGAATTTCTTTTTTATTCACCGTCAGAAATCAACCAAATGATCGTTCTGCTCAGGCTCAGTGTGCTCCTCAATTTCAAACGTCAGGATCAACTATTGCCGGAACTCAAAGCCCAGGCCGTCGAAAATCAACTGAGCCTCAAATTTCCCAAAGGCTGGCTAGACGCGCACGAAGTTTTTGAATCCAGACTAGAACAGGAAAAACGCTATCTCAAAATGCTCGAAATCAACCTCGAGTATCGCTAATTAGGCGCTCTATTCACTCAGGAAATTCGGCGTGACGCGGACAACCGAACCCTGACATACTTGCGCCAGCGCTCTCAAACTCATTTAGGACAGATGACATGATCGATTTTCAAATTCCAGAAGAAGCCAAAGCCATAAGAAACAAAGTCAGAACCTTTGTTCAGGAGGAATG
>Ga0222651_1001339_pt1 | contig 12266 bp, 9 predicted proteins | sample AntAcemetagen369_FD_179855 | JGI IMG/M metagenome (GOLD analysis project Ga0222651, IMG submission 179855) | Saline water microbial communities from Ace Lake, Antarctica - #369 | ecosystem: Environmental > Aquatic > Non-marine Saline and Alkaline > Saline | place: Antarctica: Ace Lake | collected...
CTCGATCTTGAGGAGAGTGCCCGCCTCACCAGCGAGCTGCATTTTTTCGAATACCGTCCGGACGAGTTCGCCGAGCAGTGGCGGTTTGAGGGTTTGGATGAAGTCCTCGAGCATGGCAGCATTGCCGGGCATGGGCTCGGCGCAGACGATGTTCGAGCGGAGGACGCGAGGGCGCTCAGCGACTGGGGTGTTTTTCCATGTTTTCTGTGCGCGGAGCCAGAGGGAGAGACCGGCGATCTGGACGGCGCGGGGGTCGATGTCGACGCCATGAATGTTGTGCTCGATGATGAGCCGCGGGACGTCGCGGATGTAGTCCTCTTTCGAGGAGTAGACTTCTTTCAGGGCAGGACAAAGGTCCTTTTCCCAGGAGTCTTCGTAGATGGATTCGAAGATATCAAAGGCGTAAAGTCCAAAGTGCATGGAACCGCAGGCGGGGTCGAGCACGCGGATTTCACGCGGGTCTTTGACGGGGCGGTGCGGGATGTGAATGGGTTCCCGCAGAAGCTCTTCCTGCGATTTTGCATTTTTGTAACCGCTCGGAGCGGTCTCTCCTTCTTTAAGGAAGATCTCGATGGGGCGGCGGACGAGGTAATGGCACTGGTCGGCGAGGCGAGTCTGGCCCTGGGTCATTTCATACCAGATGCGACCGAGCGTGTTGTCGGTGAGGAACTCGACAACATAGCGAGGGGTAAAGAACTGGTTGCGGACGGCTAACTCGCGGGAGTTCTGTGGGGCCTTTGGTTTTCCAGTCTCATCGTATCGCGCTGCATGCCGATCTGCGTCATTATTCCAATACTGATAGACCCAGCCGATAGTCTCATCCTCGGCCCAAAGCTTAGAGATATCCGGATGGTTCAGCTCCTCAAAGAGCTTACGAACCGCCTTCTCAGTTGGAAAAAGTAGACCAAGGGCATCGGATCGGTCGAAAAGGACACCGAGATCGAGTGAGAGTTCGTCGAAAAGGCAATCGAGGTAGACGAGGTAGCGCTCATATTGAGTGCCTAACGCGACACCTGCGGCCTGTTCGAAAACGCGAAAACCTTTGGACTGAAGCCCGCCACCTACCGATTGACTGATGATACTTCGCTCTTCGGCCATCCGAATGGCGGCAAAGCGGTTCATGATGGTGAAGGCTTGCTCTCTTAAAATCCGCCCAACGGCTTCACTTGTTACGTCGGAACCTTTTCCACCCGCGATGTGCTGGATGCGCTCACGCAGAAGTCGGGCAGTTTCGCGTTCGCTGTCACCGAGACTGGAGAGCTGATCGATTTCCCGAGCTGAACCTTCCTTGGCATAAATACCGAAACGACTACGGAGCTGTTCATCAAAGTCCTCGGTGAGGAGCTTTCGGCAAGCATTGACCGTTTTGAGGAGACGCGTGCGGGTTTCGGTATCGAAGGCCATAGCGGAAGGTTAGTCGTCGGAGTCAGTCGTCTTCCAATTGAGCTTGATTCGCTTGAATTTCTTCAACTTGCCGGAGAGCTGCTTCAGGACATCGATCAGGCTGTTAAGGTCGGATTCCGAAGCGATCTCAGTTGGGACAGATAAGGTTTCTTCCGCGAGATCCTCCTTCGTGTCCTTGTCGTCCTCCCGCTCATCATCTTTATCCGTCTGTTGCGTCAGCCGAAGAATTTCTTCTCTAATGGTATTCAGGCCTGTGCTGATGGCATAGGGTTGACTAAGGAGTGAACTCAGACCGGTCAGGTTTTTTAGTCCATTCGGTTTAAGGGCCTCGATTTGACCAAAAAATCCTTCGCGGTGATCTTGATTCAATTGCCCCCACTCAGGCATGGCTTGAAGAGTGGTGGCGCCTTGATCAACCTGTGAAACCAGTTCATTAACTAGGTTATCGCAGCAGATATTTACGGCTGACTTCAGTGACGAGATTCCGCTCTGCAATCCAGCCTGGTGCTCGAAGAAGTTGTTGGCTGCGAGTTTGTCACTGAGCTCGTCGCGGGATTCCGATGTTTCAGTCTTCAGTTTGCCTGATGCACCGGCATCGGGCAGGTATGAAATGGTATCGAGATGGTTACGGAGATCCTTGATGGTTGCGAGCAGCCCAGCGTTGAATGCTTTACGGAGTTTTCGGGCCCACACGATATCATCGTAGAGATTACAGGTCTCAGCCCCTAAAACTGGAGCGGCGCTTGAACCATCGGCCGCTAGTATTTGACGCAGGCCTTCCATTAGAACTTCGGCTCGCTCGTTTCCAGGGAGATCGGCAGAGGCCAACTCAACCGCCAGCGAGGCAAATTCATTGGTGTAACCCGGGAAGTGTTTTACGACGGCGCTGCTAATCTCGTCCTCAAGCGGATCGACCGTTTCGCTGGTCAATTCGAGTAGTCGTTCGACAGCGCGAAAAATCGCATCTGAATCAAGGGGCGCATCGCGCATGGAAACTCCAACTTTCGCAAAGCTGTTGCTGTTCTGGAATGCGGCTAGAGTTTGATCACCCACAACCGTGATGTCATCGCCACCGATGCGAAGCTGGATTTTACCCGCTTTGAACAGCGCAGCAAGGAGGTAGCGGGTGGTGTCTTTTGACCAGCCGAATGGAGGATCAAAGAGGTCGTCCATAAGTGATTTTCCATCCCGTCTTCCGTTCTCGCGGAGATAATCACAAACGGCCACTAAAGCGGCGTGATCAGTATTGATGACATGTGAACCGCCTTCCTTTTTTACCACGGTGGCCGGGTCGTGTTGGCTAGCAGCACGATCCAGGCTTGGAGACTGAAGGAACTTAACCGCAAGCTTGGTATCGGCTTGGACCGGGGCGAAGGGATACTTGGCGAAGACTTTTTCCGCGACAGATTCAAGCTGCTTGTCCGCGGCTTTATTCACGTTCGAATCAAGTCCAGAGACAGCAGCTGGGTCGCCTCGAAAAACGAAGGACCCATCGGCCAGCGAGGACTTGAGTTCGTCTTGCAATTCCGATCGGTAAGTCTCCGCCAGAGTGAGTTGTGAGTCGAGGTATTGGGCGACCTCCTTTTCGGTGGCCCTACTCCTAAAGTGGCCATGAATTGCCTCACTTTTTTTGATTTCAAGCAGCAGTCGATCCACAGCTGTGTTTTGGCGGGCTAGCCAGAAGATGGTCTTGCGATGAGTTGGCTGTCCTGAATCGGTTAGCAATTCATCACGGCGCCCCGAATATTTCGCGGGCTCGACAAATTCGATCACGGTCTGGATTGATTCGCGCTCTCCCTCAATAGAGGTTGGCCCCCGACTCCCGACCAACTTGATGCCGCTCTGGACCTTGCGGGATCCGGCGAGTCGGATATTCGGCAGAGGGGAGAAAAGATTCCGGATACGCTCACCCAGTTCGCGGCTCAGTTCGACACCGGGAATGCGAAGGGCATTGCGAGCTGAGTTTACCTCTTGAATGGCCTCGCTCATGAAGCGGAGTTTGCCTCCCTCTACGCGATTCAGAGGCACGGCAGGTTCGGACTGTAACGCCTTGACCGCGGCAGTGACTTTATCCAACTGCGATTCGGCTTCAGCGTGAGGGTGTAGCAGAGCGCTAAGATTGCTTTCGTCGGTGGGGAATTCGTTCAGAATCTGAAGAGCGGCGACAGCACGAGCGACCTTGGCTTCCGAGGACTCGGCTCCAAAGGCTTCTTCGGCTTTTCTCACCGCGATTGTTACGTGCTTGAAGTCGGAGCGTTCAATATCGTGACGAAGCGTGCTGTAGAAGATGTCAACAGTGGCCAAAGTGCCAACCTTGGCATCGGCGAGAAGGGTGGCATCGTCCCGTTCATTGTTGGGATCCACCAGCACGTCCTGAATGATTTTGATGGCGGAGCGGAGGCTGAAGTCTCCGCGTTTACTCTTGGCCAGTGAACTCAGCATCTCGAGGAGGATGCCGAAATGCTGAGGTAAGAATGGATAAAGTTTTCGAAAATTATCCTTATCCAAATCGGTGGAGAAAAGGCGGGTGCCCGAGATTTTCGTGTGATGTTGAAGCGCGGCACCATTGGCATCGAAAAGCTTCTCAAGCCTGGTGTTACCCTCCGTAGACTTTGTGAGGATTCGCTCGTAACAAATTTCGCGAATATCGGTGGCCTCCAAATCGATAGGGATAGGGAAGCGATCCTTCAGTTTGAAGAGGGATACCGCATTGAGGGCAGCCGTAGGATCGTCTTCTGTGAGTCGTTGCTGGGCGGTGGCGATAATCCATGCCTTACCCTTGCCGATATTCTTCAGATTTCGGGCATATCCGTCGAGATTGAGGATGAGATTATTTGTCGACGCTACGTATTGACCCACCTCATCGAGTATGAACACAACCTGCTCGGTGCCCCATTCTCGTTTGATTAGATCAAGCATCTCGGCGGTGCGCTTATCCTCCTGAATGGCCTCGTCGAGTTTCAAGCTCTGGAATTCTTTTTCGGTGGGGAAAAGATCCTTGTAGAACTCGCAGGCAAGAACCGAGGCGGTCTTAGCTGCGACAATGGGGTCATTGACAATGTCGGCCCATTCCCGTCCTTTGCGCAGTTCCTTTACCCTCGATTCGAAAGCCGCCCATTTGTTGTCCCGCTTCAGCATGAATTGAAGGTAGGCAACCTTACGGTCACGGGAGTATCCGGCTTCCTGCATCACCGTCCAATAGAGAACGGTTGAAATGTCTGTCTTGGTAGCGCCAGCCAGCATCGAGGAGCCTAGATCCACCATGAAGACTTTTGCTGGATATTTGGTAGCAACTGTTTTCAGTTGAGCTTTTAAGGCGGCAGACTTGATCCGATCTCGGAGGAAATCGATGAATGGCCGACCGTCGACTAGAGTAGTGGGATCGAGACTGAATCCAAGATACTTGGTGAATGAACTCTTGCCGGACCCATAGAAACCGGAGACCCAGACGCCAACATCTCCAGGATCACCCTGGAACCCATCCTGCATCCGACTTAGCAGTCGCTCAAAGTTGGTTTCGATATTGTCGGTAATGACATATTCCGTGATCTCTCGCCGGAGTTGCTCGTTGGCCTTACTGTCGTAGGTGACTACTTTCTCAATACGACGATCGAGCTGACGAGTGGTATCAAATAATTGACGAATAGACATGGGTTCAGCCTCCAATGTGGAGAGAGCGATAATTTCCGTCCGGTGGGTAGAAACCGAGGAAGCGAAGAGAAGTGGCACCCTCGCGAGTGCCGGGGTAGAGGATCACTAGAGGAATGGTCACTTTTCCTACAAGTCCGTGCTCCAAAACACCGACTCGAAGATAGGGGTGAAGGGCTTCAACGTCTGTGATAAAAAGGACGGTTTTCTCTTTTCCAGCTAGAGACGTCAGACGCTGCTCAATTTTGTTTCTGAGTGCATCGTCCTTTTCGAGAACGCTTTTTTGAGATTCTTTTAGAACTTCGAAACTCTCGGAGTCGAATTGACGATTTTCGTCCGATTCAATCCAATCTTCGCGGTCGATATAGTTTTGGAAGAGATCATGAGTGGCATCCGCCATCGAAAAGGTTTCAGCGGCCCAACCCTCGTTTTTGAGTTTGGCTTTCCACTCTTTCATCAGGCGTTTCACATCCAGTATATACTTGGGATGGAACACGAGGTAGTAGACCGGATCATCTCCGGTATCGCTGAGGCCGCGTCCTTGACGGAGCCGTTGGCGTAATTCTTCAAAGCTCTCCCGAGGCGGCTGCATCTAAAAATTCCTCCATGGTTGAAAATCCCCAAGAGACTCGGAGGATCTGTCCACTATGTTGTATGACAAAACGCCCACGAGAAGCTACTGCTCGTAGCTCCTGCAAAACGTCATAAGATTCGAGTCCGAATATTTGCCAATCCGGATGCGTGAGTAAACTCTGGTCACTCTGGCCGGAGAAATGGAGATCGTGCACCAAATACAAGGCGGTGAACTCCTGAATGCCGAAAGACAAAATTTCTCGATGGTCCTTCACCGCAGGGCCGAGAAGTTTGAAATCAGTGAGAGCGCCTAAAAGGTAGCGGGCAATTTTCGTTCGGCTGGTATCAGTCCATTTATGAGGTAGTTTTCCGGCCTCGTATGCATTTCTGAAAAACACATCCGAATCTTGCCGATACAGATAGCCAGCTCCTGCGGCGTATCGGCCCCAATAGATTTCGACAATAAAATCCCTCAACTCGGGATAAGTTCTCGTGCAATAAATCAGCAGTATTTGGGACAAGTGGTCCGCTAGGTAACCAGACTCCAAAAGCGGTTTGAGCTGTTCTGCTGGTTTGGCATCGGCGGCGAGGTAGCGAGGTGCAAATACGCGGGTGACAATGTCCTTAACTCGTCCCGCAGTCGCCTTGGGAATCGAACCGTTTTCCAATACCTTTTTGTAAAGACCGGACGAGGTTAAGCCCGGGTTCCACTCCCTGAGTAAAGTTAGGGTCTCTGGCACCATCCCCTGGCCCTTACACAAGGCAGTGCTGTAAGTGGTTTCTAAATCTGTTTCTGCTGAAGCGATCATGATTCAGATCCGTAGGGAAGGACTTGCGAGCCGGATTCGAAAGAACGAGCGTAGAGTCCTGCGATTTTCTTCAGATTACTCTCCTTTGGAAATTTATTGCAGCTCGAGATTCGGACGGGGCCCTCCGAAGAAACCGGAATCTCAGTATTGCCGAATGATTTCAAAGATTCGATCAGCGAGGTTTTGTCCGTGTCGCCGGCGATAACAGGAGTCCATCCCCCTTTGATCACGTGACTGCGAATCTGTAGCTCGAGCTCAAGTCCTAGGCGGAAAAGGTGAACAGTTCCACCTTTTCCAATTCGTCCATCGTGATGTCGAGCTGCTGCAATGGAAGCCGAATGAAATGCTGCCCAATTGGCAGATCGCGGGAAGGGACTTTTCAGGAATCGCTGGCCAGAGGCGCTTAAAAAACTGCTAGACCACCAGCCGCAATTCTCAGATTCACCAAGTAGCAAGCACGTGAGACGGACATGGAACAACTTCTCAAGGTTTTCGGGTGAGATTAGCTGAGAGGCCATGGGAAATTACTCTTATACAAGGGGATATATTAATGCCGAGGAGGAATTTCACAATAAGCCATATTTTTATTGTCCACTAGGTCGTCGATCGGAATGCGCTGAGGAGATCTCCCTAGTCCAAATAAGAATGTAGCATTCGGATGATGACTTTATGCCAAGTCTGGAGTGCGGTTTTCGCATTGTGACCCGATGCATTGCAATTTTTGAATGTCGATGCAGTGTCATTGCTTCGTTGTCGGAGTTCGAATCCGAGATCATTATTCTCTGTCTCCGCGCAGGAAATGCCAGAGGCGGACCATGGCGAGGGTGTCGAGTTGGCAGTAGGCTTCGAGCTGTTGCTGGATTTGAGCTTTTCGCTCCGGGGTGGTTTCCGGATGGATCGCTTCCCAAAAGGTTTCCATAGCAGTGGCTCCATCGGCGATGCCTTCGAGTTGATCGTAACCCAAGTCTGGCGCGACTGCGGGAAGGACGGCTTTGATGCTCCAGCTGCCGTGCTGGGAAGGGTGATAGTATCGGTTTCGAGCAATGGGCAGCAGATCTACGATCCGATCGAGTAGGGCGATGAGGGGGGCAACATGGCCTGGCACGCGTTCGGCCAGTTTACGAATGCAGGTTTTTTCAAAAGCCGTATTGTAGACGTAAATGGGGCCGGTCTTGCCGCAGTCGCGGGTCAGTTGGCGGGCGAATCTATCTGAGGGTTCGTCGCCCGATAGATCGAGGAAGGAGGAGTGCGAGAGGCTGCCAGCCTTTCTCAATTTGTGCAGGCTGAATTGAAACGTGATTTGTTCGTAGGGTCGAGTTCCGGCCCAAATGGGAACGGCGGTCATGGCGGTTTCAAAGTCCAAGAAATAGGCGGGGAATCCGAGGCCTGTCAAGTCTGCCCGAGCACAGGCGGCATCAAAATACACGGTCTTAGCAAGAGTGTGAGTTTTGACCCTGAGCTGCTGGGGAGTTAGGTCACCGTCGCTCACTGCGCGGAGTTCAGTGATACCGGTCTCTGCGAACTCAGAGCGTTTCTTACTGGTAAGACGGGGTAGGCAACTCAGCGGGAATTCGGGTTCAATTTTGTCGCGGTTGCAGTAGTTACAGAACCCACACTCGAAGGGTTGGTAACAATGGTCGCCGGTCTCGATCGGCGGTTCGGTTTCTTGCCCGGCTACTTCGTCAGAGGTGTTGGATTCACCATGTGCCGACTTTGTCACTCCTCGTTTAACCGACTATGGGTTATCTGGGTTTTGATGTGGCCGCTGTTAATCTGGCCGGGATGACATCCTACACGCCGGGGACGTCGTTATACAGGAAGCTTGATTGATCTTCACAATCGTTGCACATTGTGGCACATGACTGCAAAATCACTACTTGTTGGCTCGATAATGCTCTTCTCTCTGCAGAGCATGAATGCGGTTACCTTTGTGATCTCTCCAGACGTATTCGCGACCATCGACAAGGATGGCTCTACTGAGAATACGTTTACAATGCAGACGTATTCTGAGGGTGCTCAATTCGTCGTTGCTGATTTCTCCATAAGCGCATCCGATTTTGGGCTTCAGGAAATCACAGACATCACCTCAATGAGTCTCACCCTCTCCCCACTGGGAGGAGGTATTATCGGGCGCTTTGACGTAGTGTATTTTAGTAATAACACGGCTTCGATATCTGACGGATCTACTGCCCTAATCTTTAACCAAGTTTACACAAATGGCTATGACTCCAGCTCGCCCCCGGCATCCATAGGCACTATCACCACTTTATCCGCGAACTACGTAAATGACATCTATGCAACAATGGAGATCGGATTGAACTTCTCGTCCATTGAGTCAGAAATCCTGACTAGGGCAGGTTTAGGCCAATCAATAAGAATAGCTATCGTTGGTCCCTCTAATGTCGATGGCACTGAAGGCATATGGGGAGCTCCCAGCCTAACTGTCGAGGCGCTAGGAGTCGTCCCCGAACCCTCCACCTACGCCTTATTCGCAGGACTTGGCATGCTAGCCTTTGTGGCTTGTCGGCGGCGCACTGCACGCAGCTAAGCCTCTCTAGCCTCTCTAGCCTTTTACCCTTCAAACTGCGCCTTTATCGGTGCAGTTTTTGTGTGGTCATCATTATGGGCGACTCTTTCAAATCAGAAGCCCTCATCACTCTTTTCAGCTTTGGCCATAATTCCTCGAGGATAAGGCAGTAACAGGGCAGCAATACATTGAGCTCTCTGGCCTTGTGGTCGGGGATATGGGCGGCCCGCATAAGCCATTCTACAGCTGTTGCTGACACCAAAATGGACTTCTACTCAGGAATGATATTCACGCGCTCTTTGATGCTGGGTTAATTGCGGTGGAACCGGAGACTTATTCGATCAAGGTAGCCAGATCCACTCGCCAATACGAAGGGTATAAAATTTTTGATGGCGCACTTATGGAATTGCCGAAAGACCGAAGAGCTTGGCCTGAAATAGAAGCTCTCCGGCGTCGTTGGACATCGTTTGTTGAAATGCACAGTTCCGATCCTGACACGACGTAGTGCCCAGAGACACTGGGAGTTGTGGATTTATGTCCATCCGGTCTGATCGGGCCCGATCATGCACGCTAGTCAATGTACTTAGTCTCCAATCGAGAACCGTGTGCTGACCCGTACAAAAACTGAGCCCGTTATATGTACGATAAAGTTTTTTCGTGTACGGGAAAGAGTTCGAGATCGGACTCGATTGCGTGGCATTACCTATTCCATGAAACCCAACAAAACTTCATGAAATATCCGCGTCGAACTCAGGAAATTCTGATCGTTCTTTATGCATTGGACGATCTCGGGGGTATCCGCACCCGGCGAGAGGTTATCGACCACATTTCACTTAATCGGTGGTATGAAATCGCTGGCGATGATTTAGTTCCGACTCGGACAAGCAACGAGCCACGCTATCGAATTGATTTAGCTTGGGCCCGTAAAGATGCAGTGCTCGGAGAGTGTGTAAATAATTCGGAGCGAAATTCGTGGGAGCTAAGTCGGGATGGTAAAAAAGTGCTAGAGAACGTATGCTATCTCTTTCGATCCGGGGAACTTGACATCGGTTGTCTCGAATTTTTGTCGATCTTTATTAAACGAATGATCGTCCCAGGTTTTCAGCCAAAAGCTACTGATCGAAAAAGAAACACAACACATGCCTCAATTCTGGATATGATTAAAAGAGCTCAACGCAATTCATCGATAAGTAGTGAGATCGCCTCTGGCGATATGGTAACGGAATTTCCGGGCTAACTCTCTAATGACTCAACTTTGGGTGGTAGGACCCATCTCGCAGGAACCGTTCGACTTCTTGCTGGGTGAAGATCTTTCGGCGAAGATAGGGGAGTGATTTGATAAGCCCACGCTCTACTAGGCGATGAACGCTTACTTTGGACACGCCCAATTCTTCAGCGAGTTCCTGGAGGGTGTAGGTCCGTTTCTGAGGCGCTACCTTAATGGAGGGAATCGCCGCATGTGGTTCAGGCGCCTCTTGTTCCCTCGGCGTTGAGAAGCGGATTCCGATTTCTTCGACGACTCGAAGCGCGATTCTCTCAATGTCCTTTGATGTGAGTTTATATTCCATCTTTAGAACGTGCACTGGCTCCCCAAGCTGGCTCAACTAAACCGTGAGTCGTTGGTGGAGGTTTACGGTGTGGAGTGTCATGCGGCTCACCTCGGTTTGAACCTATTCAATTGTGGTGATCTCGTCCCACATTGCCTGGAAGTCCGGGGCTCCGCATGATTTTCTCTTACATTATGTGATTTGAAAAGTGTGACCCTAGTGCGGGTCCTCATCATCCTCGGCTTAGTGATTTTAGAAAGTGATGTCTTCGGTATCTATAAAATAAATACAGTTCATTTCGAAAAACTTTAGTGGGTGTAGCCCTTGGTGGTGGATTCGTCGGAGTGCCCGAGATAGGTGCCGATTTCGGCGAGGGTCTTGCCGGATCGCTTGAGGCGAGTAGCGAAGGCGTGGCGCAGACAGTGGAACGAGACTCCGGTAATGTCGATGCGCTTGAGGATGCGACCGTAGTAGATGGAGAACCGCTTGGCGGTCGACGGGTTGAGCCAGAGGGCACGCTCCTCGGGGAATACGAACCTGGCATCGGCCCCGCTTTGCTCCATGAGAATTTCGGTGATGATTTGCCTAAGCTCATCGCCGCCGATAAGGGGCTCGGAGTAGGGCAGGGATACGCGGTCCTCATCCTTGCGGGTAAAGACTACGATCTCCTCGCTGTCGCGAGTGAGGGAGGCCCACTCCATCAGGATAACATCGGAGAGGCGCAGGCCCGTCCAGTAGGACAGGCCAGTGGCAAATCGCCAGAAGCCGGTCGTGTTGCGCATGATGTGGTGATACTCTCGACGGGAGACGGGCCGACGCTTGGTGGTTTCCTTCAGCTCGTGGGCAAGCTGGTGCTTACGGATCCTCGCCTCGGCGGCGGGGTTGGTGACGATGTAGGCGCGGTTGCGCATGAACTTGACGAAGGCGCAGATGGCTCCGCGGCGGGCTTGGCGGGTGGCGAGCTTGCACCCGTCGTCGGCATTGAGGAAGTCGTTGATGTGCGAGGCGCGGATGCTGGAGACTTGCCACTTGCCGCACTTGGCAAAGGTCATCCATTGCCGGACCATCTGCTCATGCTTTATGCAGGTGGTGGAGATGTAGTCTTGGCGGGAGCACTCGGCCCATTCATCGACTGCTTGCGCCACCGTAAGGGAGCGACCGGACATGATGGCGGTGAGGGCGGAAGCGTTGAGGAGGTTGCCCCGAGCGGCGGTCTCCATCTCTTCGATCTTGGCGGCCTTCACCACGGCGAGGGCTTTGGGCTTAGTGGTTTCGTGGGTGGAGCGGCTGATCTCTTTGCCTTCGCGCCCCGTGAAGTGGACGTGATAGATGCCACTGGTTTTATCTTGGCTTAGTCTCATGGGAAAAGGGGATAGTGTTGCCTACCTACGCAGGCAACACTAATTATACGTATAAGTATATTCGGCGAAAGGTCAGGCGACCTTGGCGAGGAGGTGGGCGGCGGTAAATACGGCCCCCTTGGACATACTGTGGGAGGCGAGGCGTGCCCACTGCGCGAGCGTGAGCACGTCGCGGGAGGCGGGCATGCCTGGTCGGGAGACGAGCACTTCGACCGCATCGAATCCTTTATCTACGGTGGTGACGGTGAGCTTCAACTCGTTGGGTTTTTCGTAGAAGTCACCGGCCTCGGGGTTATTGCACGCCCGACCTAAGACCAAGGCTCCTGAGTGGAGGGCGGCAAGTCTCTCCTTCTGGCTGGCAGTAAGCAAGGGCGGCTCGAACCAACCGAGCACGGTG
>Ga0222651_1001340_pt1 | contig 12257 bp, 8 predicted proteins | sample AntAcemetagen369_FD_179855 | JGI IMG/M metagenome (GOLD analysis project Ga0222651, IMG submission 179855) | Saline water microbial communities from Ace Lake, Antarctica - #369 | ecosystem: Environmental > Aquatic > Non-marine Saline and Alkaline > Saline | place: Antarctica: Ace Lake | collected...
ATGTGCCTATTCTAGCCACCCCTAAATCAATATAATTTTGGGCGGTTACCGCATCCTTAATACCGCCTGATGCCTTTATCCTAATTTTGTTTCCAACTGCCTTCTTCATTAAAACTACATCTTCAAAAGATGCCCCCCTGGATCCAAAACCAGTTGAAGTTTTTACAAAATCAGCTTTTGCATTTACCGCTAATTTACATGCAGTAATTATTTCTGCATCGGTTAAATAACAGGTTTCAAAAATTACCTTTAGCACATTATTGCCTTCAACTTCCTTTACTTGCCTTATTTCTTCTTGGAAAGCTAAATATTCTCCAGATCTTAACCACCCAATATTTAATACCATATCCAACCCATTAGCTCCCTGCCCCATATAATCCATGGCTTCATCCAACTTCGCCTTGGTGGACATACTTCCTAAGGGAAATCCCACCACCGAGACCAACTTTACCTTCGAATCCTTAAGTAGACCCTTTGCAAGGGGTATATGACATCCGTTGATACATACCCCATAGAAATTATAGTTCAAAGCCTCTTTACAAAGTTGTATAATATCCTTCTCTGTTGCAGATGGCTTTAATAAGGTACGATCAATAAAATTTTCAAAGTGCATTTGTCAAATTAAAACCTGTTGGTAATTGTGTGTTCAAAAAGCGAACACATTGTACCAAAAGTAAACTTCTTAAATATGCTATTTTATGACATCGATCATCAAAACAATAATTGGTCAGAACTCTCCATTTACAGGAATTCTCCCAAACTGCTGTTCAATCGCAAAATTAGCGAGTGCATTCGAAAAAAATAGAATCAACTATCCCAGAGTTCGTGTTCTGTTGATTTTTTGCATCGCCCAAAAAACGACCAGGGCCGAACAACCAAGGTACAATTTACCTTGGTTAGAGGAGCCAGCCGTAGCCGAGGCTAACTTGCTTTCACTTGGGTGAAATGCTCTTTGGACGCCTGCCGGAAGGCAGGGCTTTCCCCGCCCAATGTGAAAACCATTTGATTTAAGACGAAATTGAAAATAGGCCGTTTCTTTGTTCCGTCAACCTACAAAGGGTCGATAAATCATTGTCCGTTATTGAATGCCGTCATAAATTGTCTTCAAAGTCCGTTGTTGGGTCGATCTTCTTCCTTAGTGGAGATGTCATGGCCGTAAAGAATTATTGAAGCCTCGGAAATAATTTAGGCCATGGCATCGGTCCTGAAAATCCCGAGATTTTAGGGAACACATAGTGAAGAAGGGTCTTTTCTTTTGTTTAGCTCATGGCTGGTTATTTTCTTAAATATGAATTCGTGAACCTGCCGTTTCATTTTATTCATTGCCAGTCTATTTTAGAATAAGGTATTCATTAACCTCCTACGTCGGTTTCTTTGGAAAGCAAAGAAATCGTAGATTCACGAAAACCACTTGAGTAAAATGAAAGAATAATTTCAACATATGTTTTACTCGATTATTCCCAATAAATGAAACCAACGATCAAAAAAAAATACAAGAAATCAACTTAATACCAATTTTTGCATAAGCACAACGATTAAGCATGTTCCCAAACTACTATTTGAACTACTTCTATTATTTTAATTTTCCTGAAGGGAACTACCAAAAAAAAATAAGGTTGTCGGAATCAGTGAGAGGTGTAACGAAAAAATAGAAACTTTTAAAATATATCCGTAAAAACAGGATAAGGAAAGAATTAGGCAAAGGCGGTCTCAGTACTACCATCAACCTGCAAATTGGGGCTTAATGGGGAAAGGAATTTAAAAGTCCTAATGGGATAACCAATTCTCCAAAGTTCTTGTTTAACCTGTTCCAAGGCTATTGGACTATAGTAAAGGAAAATGAGCCTTCCTGTATCAACTTCAAGATCTATTATTCTAATATCCATAATTCGACTGAGGTTGCGGAGAATTACAATTTTGTCCTTATTAGAAATTAGGTTCCCAATTTTTGCTATAGCTTTCATGAGGTATTGGTTTTTAGTGTTTCCAATTGTTTCTAAAATACACAGACAAATTGCCTTATGGAATGATCCAGATCAGTTTAAATTAATTTAATTTTTTTTTAATTGAGTTTAATAATTCCGCATTGAACCAAATAGTTAAAGATATAAACAAACCAATGGCTATGACCAATATCATTTTAAATAAGGGCAATTATTTTTAGATTTAATTTTTAAATAAAACCATAATGAAGACAATACTCTACGCGACAGATCTTACGGAACACTCCACATTGGCATTAAAATACGCTTATAAGTTAAGCAGCAGATTAAATGCTAAGCTATTGGTACTTTATGTCCACGAGATGGACCATATACGCATTTCTGTTTCACGGCCTGCCGCCCAAATTGAATACCATGTAATCAAGGAACAGACAGAGATTTTGACCTCTTATTGTGTAAAACATTTAAATGTTCCTGTGGATAATAAGAAATTACAGGTTGAAGTAATACAAAACGATTCTGTTTCCAACGGAATTCTGGAGAAAACCAAAGATATTGAAACCGATATTATAATTATAGGACGAAAAGATAAGCATACAAACCGCGGTCTCCTTGTGGGCAATATTGGAAAAGGGCTTCAAGAAAAAGTTCCTTGCCCTTTGCTTATTATTCCTAATTCCATTAAAAACACGTCTATAAAAAATATATTGTATGCAACCGATTTTGAGGAAGCAGATATTTTAGCACTTAAAAAATTGGTTCCATTGGCGAAAACGCTTGGAGCAAATATACATATAGTGCATATCTCAACTGAAAAGGAATATGCCGGAAAGGAGCAAATGGAGTGGTTTAAAGAAATGCTTCGGCAAGAAATTGATGATACTAATATAGATTTTGTATTGATTTTCTCTGACGAGATCCAGGATAAACTTAAGGTCCACGCCAATACTATTGGGGCCGACTTATTGGTACTTCTGGAAAGGGAAGAAAAGGGCTTTTTTAAAAAAATATTCCATATAAGCCTGGTCGCAAAAATGGAAGAACATATCGCTATCCCCTTGCTGACTTATAATGAGCTTAATTTATAGTTCTTCCCTCCATGACTAACACAAATACTTTGGTAATTCAAGGGTGATACCGGTCACAATCTGCCCATGATCACCACCCCTTTTTTGGTAGGAGTTTAAGAAAATAATAACGCTCCGTTTTTCATTATCTGCCCTTATAATTATAATTTCACTTAAAATTAAACAACATGAACGATTTAAAGAATAAAGTGGCATATATCACGGGAGGTTCCAAGGGAATAGGATTTGGTGTGGCTTCCAAATTATTGGAAGCGGGGATGAAGGTGGCCATAAGCAGCAGGTTGTTGGAAAATGCCGAAAAAGCTGCAAATAAACTTGGCATGGCAGACAATGTACTTGCCATTGCCTCCGATGTTTCAAAACTTGGGGATGAAAAGTTGGCAGTTAAAAAGATTTTGGATAAATGGGGAAAATTGGATGTCGTGGTGGCCAATGCCGGAGTAGGACATTTTGCGCCTGTAGATCAAATTTCCGACACCCTTTGGCACGAGATGGTGAACACCAACCTAAACGGGGTTTTTCACTCCCTAAAGGCCTCCGTAGAAGCCCTGAAGCAATCCAAGGGGTATTATATTACTTTGGCCAGTCTGGCAGGTGCCAATTTTTTTGAAAATGGTGCGGGGTACAATGCAACGAAATTTGGGGTGGTAGGATTTACCCAAGCTGCTATGTTGGATTTAAGACCATACGATATTAAAGTATCTACCATAATGCCAGGGTCCGTAGCCACTAATTTTAATGGTCATGAACCCTCCAAGGCGGATGCTTGGAAGATACAACCGGAAGATATTGGCGAGTTGGTTTTGGATTTATTAAATATGAATCCGCGGACATTGCCCAGTAAGATCGAGGTAAGGCCTACGCGACCTGATAAAAAATAGCGCTATACTTCTTTTTCTTTAAATGTCACCAGTGGATTACCAATTTCAGAAATTAAAGTTTTGATAGCATCCATAAAATAGGCAATAGTTTCTTGGGTAATGGCATTATCCTTGTTTCTGCTGCCCTTTTTTTCTTTTACTGCAAATTTGAGCAGCCCAGAACCTAAATTTTTAAAGGAAATTATCCCTGCTTCTATGGTCCCAATAGGCTTCATGTTGTTGTACATGATGGCATAGCATAACAATTGAAAAGCTTTGCTGTAGTTATAGTCCTGTATGGCATCTTCCCAGTCAACAATTTCAACTTGGGAACTGGTCACAGTACCAGTTTTATAATCAATAATTCTTATAAGCCCGTCTTTTTCATCTATTCGGTCCAATTTTCCCTTAAGGACCACGGGGAAATCAAGTCCTGGAACAGTGATATTCATGCTAAGTTTTTCCTCTATACCCAATATTTTAATTTGATGTTGTTTTACTTCCTCCAACTCCATCTTTAGAAAATTTTCTATATACCTAACCACAACATTAAATGCAATCAGGTTTTTCCCTCGGGAAATATCGCCTTCTGAAAAGCTTTTTGCAAATTGGGCAATTACGGTCACCTTTATTTTCTTTTTCATTTCCTCGAGCATGGACACTTCCAAATAAGTATTCAAATAAGGTTTGTAAAGATCTTCCAGGGTATCATGTACTATTGTCCCAAAAGTATTGTTGGCAACGGTTTCTTCCACTTCCATTACATCGTCTATTCCCAACAGATTTCTTTTATAGAAATCTATGGGATTTCTAATATAATTGCTCAGGGAAGTGGGCGAGAATCCTTTGGAGGCATGCTCCTTGATCAAAGCCATTAGATTCCCCTCCTTTGCTATGGCCTGTAACACCTTTACGGTGGGGTTAATTTCGGGTGCGGCAATAATTTCAGTAATATCCGCCAGTTTATTTTCATCGGTGAGAAGTTGGGTAAGCAACCTACTTTTCTCTCCACCTTCCAGAACATCGGGCTCTGTATTGTACACCAGATAAATATTTTTCGCCCTCTGTAATAAGCGATAAAAGTGATAAGTATACACCGCATCCTTCTCTTTATAGGTAGGAAGTCTGTAATATTTTTTTAAATCGAAAGGGAAAAAGGAATTATTGGACTTCCCGGAAGGAAGTATACCTTCGTTTACCGAGGTTAGAATGACGGTTTCAAAATCCAACACCCTACTTTCCAACATTCCCATAATTTGAAGTCCTTCCAATGGTTCTCCCTGAAAATCTAGGGTTTCGTGCCTTACAATTTCCGAATAAAGACTTTCCAAGGATTGCATGTCGTTGGCGAAATTATATTGGGCCACCATATCTTGAAGTTGATTGAACAAGGAGTAGAACTTATATAAATACTCCAAACCAAGGGAATCCTTGGATAGCAAAAAATTTTCCCTAAGTATTTGGATAATTTGATGGCATTTATTTATAAAATGGGTTCCAGAAACTTCCTCTTGAAAAAAAAGCAAACTTAACAGCTGATCATTTCCTTCTAGAACGGAGCGAAAATTATTGGCGCTTACAAATGCCCAGTTCTTTGCTCTTATGGTCTCACTTATAATAGCGGCCATATTTTTCTCATTTTCAGTACATAAAATTTGAATGTACGGATGTGACAAAAAATCCAACACCTGTTGAAAATACCAACCTTGCGAATCCTTCTTTAGGTGTAAGGAAAAATATTGCGAGAACAAACTGGCCAAAGGAGTACTTTTTAAAGGATATCCCATAGTAATATTTACGGTATCCAATTCAGCAGGTATCGCGTTCAAAAGTGGATTCAACAAGGTTTCATCGCCCAATACTATTGCTGTGTTCTTTAGGATGTTGTTGTCCTCTTCGTTAAGCTTTAACAAAAGGTTCCCAACATACTTTGTTTGGGAAACGTTTTTGGGCACACCTATTATTTTAATATTCTTTTTGGATAAATAGTTGCTTTCAATTCCTTTTAGCACCTTCCCTTTAAGATATGGCCAAGTATTTTGATGCTGTCTTAGAAAATAACCGGCATCGTGTATAGGGTCATCCACAAAATAAGTGTCGCTATCCCAAAAAATGTCCGCTTTGCTATTGGCCAATATTTCTTGAATTATATAAGATTCTGCCGTATTTAGGGCATTAAACCCAAGGAATATGTGTGTCTTGTTTTCATTAATGGCCAAATAGTCTTTCAACTGTTCACAGGCCGTGCGATAAATAAGACCCTGATGGCCCAATTTCTTGGCTTTTAGTAAATCATTGAAAGCATTATATAGGGATTCTAGATTATTCCAGAATTTTATATAATTCGATATAATTTCCGATTTTTCCTGCTGTAGTGACCAATGATTTATTTCCTGAATGTTGGCCAAATAGGAAAATATATCCTTCGCTTCTATTAAATACCTATCAACCTCATTAAAATCCTGCAATAAGGTCTGCCCCCATTTGGCAAAGGTGGAGAAATTATCCTTGTCGCCATATTCCATTGCTGAATAAGCTTTGTATAGCGTAAATAATTGCTCTATATTGGAAGCCGCCTGCAGCTTCGATATATGTTCCACAAAGCTTTCAATACTGTAAATCTTGGGAGAAAATATTGTTTTATTGGCTGTATTGGCTAGGGTTGACCGTAAAATAGTCCCAGCCCTTTTACTGGGCAATATTATGATTAGGTTGTCGAAAGAATCATAGGTATTTAATAAGTCATCAACTACCTGTTGGAGAAAACTCTTCATTGCTTAGGTCATTATATTATTTAATTTCGGGACCGGCCTGCCACTGGGCAATTACAATTCACTATTAAGTTTTGGTCCGCATAATCCTTAGAGAACATGAACATGACTTCTACTGATGTCTTCACCGAAAATTTCTGTAAATATGGGGTAATTTAATTATAAAAAATAGAACAAGGCCAACCACCCCGTTCTATCTTAAAAAGATAATAATTTATGGTAAGGGAATATATTTTAGTAATTTATCCTAATTCATTTAATAACTAAAACAAAAAAAGCCCCGCAATTGCGGGGCTCCTAATTATTGTATAAAAACTAATTGAAAATTACTTTACCAAGTTAATTTCAACCCTTCTGTTTTGTGTTCTACCAGCCTTAGTATTGTTGGTAGCGATTGGCTTATCCTCACCGTAACCAACAGCAGATAGTCTGAATTGCTCAATACCTTTTTCTACTAAGAATTCTTTAACTGAAAGCGCTCTTGACTCAGATAATTTTTGGTTCAAGGAAGCACTACCTACACTGTCAGTATGACCTTCTACAGTAAATTTAGCAGTAGGATACTCTTTAAGGATCGTAATAATATCAACCATTACAGAAGTAGACTCTGCCTTAATAGAAGATTTACCAGTATCGAACAAGATTGTTCTAGCGTATTCGTTCAATTGCTTCTGAACTTCTTCGGTAACTTCAGGACAACCTTGGTTAGCTACAGTTCCGGCAACATCTGGACACTTATCATCTTTATCCAAAACACCGTCACCATCTTTATCTTGGTAAGGACATCCTTTGTTAGCGGCAGGACCAGCTTCGTTAGGACAAGCATCATCTTTATCAGCAATACCGTCACCATCAGCATCTGGACAACCAGCTAAAGCGGCAAGACCAGCTTCGTTAGGACAAGCATCATCCTTATCGGCTACACCGTCACCGTCAGCATCTGGACATCCGTTCATTTCTTTAGAACCAGCTTCGTTAGGACATGCATCTTTGCTATCCTCTATACCATCACCGTCAGCATCTGGACATCCGTTGAAAATCTCAAGACCGGCAACTTCTGGACAAGCATCATCCTTGTCGTAGATTCCGTCACCATCAGTATCAGTACCACCAAATTTTATAGCAATACCGGCCATGTGTTGGAAATGCTTATCTAAATAGTCTTCGAAAACATGCTTGTAACTAGACTGTAATGTAAGGCCGATGTTCTCAGTAAACCAAATGTTAAGTCCAACACCACCATTTACGGTACCAGCACCAACTTCGTCTATCCAAGTATAACCACCACCAATTTCGATAAAAGGATCGAATACTGTACTTTTTAAGAAATTATATTTTATTGTACCATCAACAGCATAGTGAGACAAATCGTCAACGCTTGTATCTCCCAATTTGTCAAGACGGTTCAAAGAACCTCTTGCCCCAATTGAGAAGCCGCTACCTACGTACTTGGAAACTCCAACATAGGAAATAGATGGAAGTATATTCCAGTGGTCTGTTGCATTAAAGAAATCATTCCCAAAGCTGCTATAATCTTCGGTAGGATAAACGTCAATTGCGTTAGCTCCGAAACTTACTTGCCAAGGGTTATTCTCGTCTTGCGCTTGTACGTTGTTAAAACCTACAATAAGTAAGGCAACAACCAATAATTTGCTAAGATGTTTCATGTTCAATTTTTTAAGTTTAAGTGTTTATTAGTTGCAAATGTAAGTTGTTAAAAATTATTAACAAAATCATTTTCTTAATTTTTTTAACGCATTTCAAGCGAAAAAAGACCCATTTAAACGATATTCAATGCTTTGCCCACCTTAGCAAATACAGTTATTGAACAATTTTAAATGGTCCGTATCACGGCCCACGGACATTTGTACTCCAATTCCTGCTTTTCCTTTAGGTTTCAAGACAAAGAAGAATCCTATAAAGCATTAATACCTTTTTGGCTCAGCATATTGGCCATTTTCTACATTAATTACTCGTCAAATAGCATTTTAAAGGTCCAATAATTGAGAAATCCCATCCATTTTATCAGAGATTACCTATTTCCATGCCCATTTTATCTTCTCTTTATGTCTTAAAGATAGCGACCTAACATAGTAATATCTAGACAAAGTCTAACGTAATTTCGTCATTGATATAAATTAGGATTTTATTTTCAATTTCATATCCCATTACCTCCAAGGCGTCTGCATAGGAATAAATTTGTTCGTGGTATTTTGGATTCCCTTTACCAGTTTTGTAATCTATTATTGTTGCGTTGTTATCTTTAATTACAATTCTATCCGGACGAAGTACCTTCCCGTTTTTGGTTAGGATGTCCTGTTCATTCTTTATTAGGTGTCCCTTTTCAAAGTAACTGAACAATTTTGGATGTTCGGCAATTGCCTTTATCCCTTGTCCCAAAACCAAACTATCTTCTTGGGAAATATCCCCATTTCTAATAAGTCCATTTATGGCTTCATCAATATCCTCCTTGGTTTCTATTAGTCCCATTACATAATGGAGCAAATTTCCTTTGCTAAGGGCTGTTCCCCGCTGCGTATCCCAAAGGGCACCGGCCTTGGTCAAGATCCTGAATTCGGGTCGCTCTTTATAAGTGTATAAATGGGTTATCTTTTCCTGATGTTCCCCTTGGTTGGAGAGTTCGTCCTGAACTTCAAGTTCCCCCAATAGATAACAATTCTTGTCCTCATCCCAAAGTCCTCTTTCCTTCAAATAGTGTATGAACAATCCGGAGTATAAATTTGGTTTGTGCCCTCCCTTTTGCGTAAGGTCCTTTTTTGATATCACATAAAGCCCCTTAATGGCCCTGGTCAAGGCTACGTATAATAGATTAAAGGCATCCAATTCCAATTTATGCTGTTCCTCGTAATAAAGGGCTTCCGCCACTGTTCCATAGGTAATAACTTCCTGCTTTTTATTGATTAGAATCTCTTCAAAGCCATTAAAAGCATGTGCATTAACAGGCAGCCATAATTTAGCATCCCTTTCTTCATATATATTGGTATTGGCAAAAGGAAAGATTACAATAGGGAACTCTAAACCTTTGGATTTATGGACGGTCATTATCTGAACGGCATCCACATTTTCAGGAGCGGTTATACTTAAGCTCTCCTTTTTCTTTTCCCAATGCGTTAGAAAGACCTGGGTATTTGCACCTTCCTTTTGTTCCACTTCCAGAACAACATCCAAAAAATATGTTATATAAGCGTCGGAAGTGTCTGCCAATCCAAATTTTTTAATAGCATATTCCAAGCCGTCATAAACGGAGAACTTGCCCAGAGTATTAATATTAAACTGATAGTTCTCCTTTAGCAACTGCGCTACCCTATTAACATTGGTATATATAAATTGATGTCTGTTTTCTTTGCCCTCGGAAAGAAAGCTCAAAATTTCATAACACCTCTCCTCCTCGTTGGCCTGAATACTAAAATGCAATAGATTAATCAAGAACCTTACCTTGGGATTACTGTTTAACACCAGTGTTTCAGACGAAATGATGGGGATTTTACTTTGCATTAAAAAATCTGCCAATATAATCCCATGCTTTTTCTTGCGGGTAAGGATGCATATATCCTTTAAGGAATAGTTCTTTTTTAAAGCTTCTTCCAATATGTTCAATACCGCATTACAGTATTCCTCATCTTCATCGCTGGATTCTTCAACATCTATAAAGGAAAGCTGTACCAAACCACCTTTTTTACTATTGTATTCCTGATTATTGCCTTCCAGGAACAATTTATTATAAACACTGTTCTCCAAAAATGGACTGGTAACAGTGAAAAAATCGTTATTAAATTTTATTACTTCCTCATGACTCCGATAATTGGCAGGGAGATTGGATGTGGTTGGTGGAATTACAAAGGGATTTTCCTTTAGATTGATAAGATTCAAAAACTGTTCGGCCTTACCGCCCCTCCAACGGTAAATGGCCTGTTTGGCATCGCCCACCAAAAGCAAGGAACCTATTTTTCCTTGATCATCCGCACTTTCCAATGCGTTACCGATCAAAGGTATAAGGTTGTTCCATTGCATTTCAGAAGTATCCTGAAACTCATCCACAAAATAGTGACGGTATTTTTCCCCAATACGTTCAAAGATAAAAGGCGCAGGTTGATCTTTAATCTCCTTTGAAATAATACTATTGAAAGAGGATATGGGCAAAAGGTCACGTTCCAGCTCCAGATTCTTAATTTCGTTTTGAATAGCGCTTAAAACCGTCAGTGGCACTATGTTACTATAGGCATTCTTGAGGAGGGACAAAACAATGGAGTTTTCCTTAATTTCATTGAACAGACTAATAAACCTCGGATGGAGTCCGTCCAATATATCTTTAACGTCCTGGGGACAGGACTTGGCGTATAATGGATCTGTTCCAAAATTTTGCTTCCAAGCTGCAATGAAATCTACATTTAAATCTCCAAATGCTATTTTTGCAATAAATTTTGGAAAGTAGCCCGATTTAAAACTTGTGAACTCCAGCGTATTATCCTCAATAATGGTCAGGATTTCCTTCGCCCAGTCTATTATTTTCATTTCATGGGCCTGAATTTGCAGAACCATTTCCTTTTTTAAATCCACAAAATCATCAATGCTCTTCCCTTCCAACTTTTTTAAATGTGAAGCCTGATTTTCATTGAATAATAAAGTTCCTATTTTTTGCAGGTCAAAAGCAATATCCCAACTTTTATCACCGTCAATTTTTTCCAACGCAAAATCGATCAACACTTTGGTCAATTGTACATTGGTGCCGGCCTTGTTAATGAGTTTGGCAATAGCTTCATCCAACAATAATTTGGTATCCAGGACCACCTCAAAATTTTGGGGAAGTTTTAAATCTTTTGCAAAAGTTCTAATCAGCCTATGGGTAAACTTATCAATGGTGGAAACATCAAAAAAGGCATAATTATGAAGGATCTCCTTGAGAACCATCTTGGATCTATTTCGTAGCGTACTTATATCGACACCTAATTCCAAGGATATGTCTGCCAACATTGGAGGAGTCTCATTATTATCCGACCGTTTTCCAAAATTAAAAAGACTGCCCAAAATTCGTTGTTTCATTTCGTTTACAGCTTTGTTGGTAAACGTAATGGCGAGAATACTACGATAGTTCTTATTAAAATCTGAGGAAAGGATTATTTTTAAATACTCTTTTGCAAGCATGTAGGTCTTACCAGAGCCAGCAGAGGCGTTATATATTTTGTAAGGAGCGTCCTGCACTTGATTTTAGTCGCAAAATAAGCATTATTAAACAGTTCTTAACAAATTATTAGGTGAATTTATATCTTAAAACCGTAATTTTGGGAAACAACATTTTTTAACATAAAAACTATAACATTATGGCTTTTGAATTACCTAAATTACCTTATGCGTACGACGCTTTGGAACCACATATTGATGCCAGGACCATGGAAATACACCATACCAAGCATCACAACGGGTATACTACCAATTTAAACAACGCTATTGAAGGAACAGATCTGGCAAAAAAATCCATCTTGGATATTTTGTCCAACTTGGACATGTCCAATGCAGCTGTAAGAAACAATGGAGGGGGATTTTTTAATCACTCCTTGTTCTGGGAAATTATGTCGC
>Ga0222651_1001347_pt1 | contig 12210 bp, 9 predicted proteins | sample AntAcemetagen369_FD_179855 | JGI IMG/M metagenome (GOLD analysis project Ga0222651, IMG submission 179855) | Saline water microbial communities from Ace Lake, Antarctica - #369 | ecosystem: Environmental > Aquatic > Non-marine Saline and Alkaline > Saline | place: Antarctica: Ace Lake | collected...
ACACACCCTTCCCCACGAGAGAAATAGGAATGATCGGCGGGATACTAGGTTTCCGACCACTTCTCAAGATCAGAACTCACCGAGAGTTGGGAGGTCAATAGCCTCAAAATGGGGACTCCCGTGGATCTTCCGCTTCGACTTGTTTAATTTTTCAGAGTCAGATCGCATAGGGTCGTGGCACGATTGTAGAGCCGCGCTGGCTAGGACAATCCCTCGATCTGCCCGTCGTTATTTAGGTGGATCAAGTTGGCGGCGGGTTCACGCGGGAGCCCTGGCATCGTCATGAGATTTCCACAAACCGCGACCAGGAATTCGGCGCCATGGCAGAGCCGAACTTCCCGAATGGGTATTTCAAAACCGGTCGGAGCTCCGGTCTTTTTTGGATCGCTTGAAAAACTGTATTGCGTCTTGGCGATACAGACCGGGAAGTGACCGTAGCCCTCTTTCTGATAGCGCTCGATTTGGCGCCGAACTGTCTCGTCCGCGACAATCCGGTCGGCCCGGTAGATTTCACGGGCCACCGTTTCGAGTTTTTCCCACAGGCCCATCTCATCGGGATAGAGGGGCTTGAAACTGGTTTCATTTTTTTCAATCACCTCTACGACAGCTTCCGCCAATTCCAGCGCACCGGCACCGCCGTCGGACCAGTGGGTGCAGACGATGGTCCTGACGCCGAAATCAGCAGCAGCCGCGCGCACCACATCAACTTCGGCATCAGCATCTGATTCAAAACGATTGATCGCCACCACCGGAGCGATCCCGAATTTCTTAAGATTTTCGAGATGACGTTCAAGGTTACCGAGTCCGGCTTGCACCGCTTCGGTATTTTGCGACTTGAGCGCATCCAGTTTCGCCCCTCCATGAAATTTCAAGGCCCGGATGGTCGCCACAACGACGACGCAGGCGGGTTTCAAACCGGCTTTCCGACATTTGATATCCAGAAATTTCTCGGCTCCAAGATCAGCTCCAAAGCCCGCCTCGGTCACGACGTAATCAGCCAGCTTCAGCGCGGTCCGGGTGGCGATCACGGAATTACAACCATGGGCAATATTGGCAAAAGGGCCACCATGGAGAAAGACCGGATTGTTCTCCAGCGTCTGAACGAGATTGGGATTGAAGGCATCCTTCAAAAGCACCGTCATTGATCCCACCCCTTGCAAGTCTTTGGCGTAGATTGGCTTCCGCTTTCGGGTATAACCAATGATGATTTGGCCCATCCTCCGTTCGAGATCCCCAAGGTCCACCGCGAGGCAGAAAATTGCCATGATTTCGGAAGCAGCTGTGATATCAAAGCCATCCTGACGGGGGACTCCGTTGCCGACGCCACCCAGTCCCACCGTGATCTCGCGGAGAGCCCGGTCGTTCATATCAATCACCCGTTTCCAAGTGATCCTTCGCTGATCAATTTCCAGTTCATTACCCCAGTGAAGATGGTTATCGATGAGGGCCGAGAGAAGATTATGGGCGGTCGAGATCGCGTGAAAGTCTCCCGTAAAATGAAGGTTAATTTCCTCCATCGGCATCACCTGGGCGTATCCCCCTCCAGCGGCCCCGCCCTTCATCCCAAAGCAGGGCCCTAGAGAAGGCTCCCGCAATACCGTGGCCGCTTTCTTGCCGAGCAGCCCGAGCCCGTCACCCAACCCGACCGAGGTGGTCGTTTTCCCCTCGCCGGCCGGAGTAGGGCTAATGGCGGTCACGAGGATAAGTTTCCCATCGGGACGATCCGCCAAAGTCCGGATCCAGTCCCCATCGATCTTGGCGATGTGATGGCCATGCCGGTGGAGTTGATCATCGGGAATTCCCAACTGCTGCGCCACTTCGTGGATTGGAAGCATGGGGGCGGCACGGGCGATTTCAAGGTCGGTCTTGGCGGGCATCTGACTCACTACGATTAGTTGTAGGCTAGTATCGCGACACCGCAAGTCACCACCACCCAAGCGACCTATCGGCGATGCCCCGACTGCGAAACGAGTGGCGGTATTCAGACCCGCTCGAGTTTAAGAGGATAGGTCTTTCCCGAGGCGAACTGGGCGACGTAGATACTGCCCTCTTTATCGACGACAAGGTCGTGGGGATGGCGGAAGATATCGCCATCCTGCCGCATCTTCTGCAGGGTCCCCTCATCATTGTAGACTGGTGGTGTCCCACCGATGTTGGCGACGGCCTGAAACGTCTTGTCGAGGACCGTGATGAAGCCCCGCGAATTGCGGTCGGCGGGCCAGTTGTCGGCGAGGTGGGCGACGTAGTAATGATCGCCGTCGCGATGGATCTGGCGCGGGTTGCCACCGGGGAGCGGGATGCGCCCGAGTTCCTTGCCGGTGGAATCCAGACGCATGAGGTAGTGTTGGTCGCTCATGGCGATGAGGAGCGAACCCTGGTCGACGATCCCGCCGTGCGGCCCCCAGTGGGAGATCCCGCCTGCCTGGCCCCCGAAGTGATTGATCTGCTTGCCGGTGGCATCAAAGTGCTGGATATAGTCTTGGCCATAGCCATCGAGGACGAAGAACTCACCGTTCTCCTTGTGCAGGGTCCACGAGGGCCGGTATTGCTCGGCCTTCTCGTACTTCCCCGACTTCTCGGGCCATCCCCACTGGTCCAGAACCTCGCCATCGAGGGTCGTCTTGAACACGATGTGGCGCTTGAGATCGGTGAGGAAGAGGACCTCACGATCGCCTTCGGTGACGATGGCGAGACCGTGGGCACCAGGGTAGTCCGTGCCCCATTTGTGGACAAGTTTACCACTCCGGTCGTAGACGATGATATTGTTCTTCACGTGGTCAGTGAAAAGGATGATATGACCCTCCTTATCCTGCACAATCCCATGACAATTGTTGACCGGAGAGTCGTCGCCAAGCACGCCCCAGTCGGGGACGACGCGGTATTGGAACCCGCCCTGTCCCAGCAGCGCGGTCTTGGCGCGCAAATACGGAGCACCGAGCGAGAGGGCGCTCGTCGAGCACGCAGAGGATTTAAGGAAGGAACGGCGGGTGCGGGGAATCATGACGTGGGGCGGAAGCCTACCGTAAGAAACAGCTGGGATCAAAGGTGGAATTGGGAAGTCAGGCGGAGACCATCAAGAGCAGTCGCCAAGGCTTCTAATCTCTCAAAAATTTAGAGCGCCTCCACCCCCGCATAACCAAACCCAGGGCCGCTCAGGGTGCTGAGATCGAGGACCCCGTCACGCCTTTGATAAAGCCCGGGATGCACCTTGAGAAACTCCGCCGAAGCCTCGGGGTAAAACTGCATGGCATTGCTCTCCACTCCACAAATCGTCCCGGCATACGCTGCCAGCAACACGTGCGGCACCTGTGCCAAGCGCGGATTGGTCAAGTCCTGCACCATCAGAGTCATGTCATATTCCTTAGCCCACGAGAGACTCAAAATTGCCCCCGTCAGCGTCTTGCAGGTTTTCAAAGCAACACTCGTCCACCCCAAATCGCGACCTAGCCGCACGAACCGCCAGTCGTGCGCGCTCTCATCCATGAAGAGAGGTTTACGCGCGCTGACAGAATGCACCTCGATTTGGTTTGCCTCCAAATCATAAGGAAAGGGCTGCTCGACATAAACAATGCGTTCGTAAATCTCGGTATGATGCGCCGCGACCCGATCGAGAATCTCATTCACGTAAGCCGGGTCGGTCACCATGCAATTAAAGTCCGTGGTGAGATGCGTGACCCCTTCCTCAAGCGAGATTTTTCCAATCTCGACGAGCCGCTCGAAGTCCCACTCCAGATCATTCCCACGCAGCTTGATCTTGAGACACCTCAAGCCATCACGCCGGATCCAATCACGAAGTAAAACAGGATAACCATCATCCGGCTCATCGCCCTTGAGTTCGGATTCCTTGATCGGATCAAGTCCACCCACCAAGTGCCAAACCGGCTGCTTCATCTCTGGAACCACGAAGTAATCCGCCGGATATTTCCCGATAAACTTTTCGGCCGGCTCGAGGAAATGGCTCAGATCCTTCTCCCCTAGCCACTTTTGATCGAGACACTCGAAGGCCCCGACGTCGTGCAATTTCCCAAAAGCATCATAGAGCGCGAGATCGAAAGCCGACAAACAAACCAAGGCGGCCAAGTGTGGCATATGCGCCGCCTCGCTCAGGCTCTCATTTTCATCCACCAAACGGTCATGCAAGCGATCCTCGATATAGCGATGACCGATCACGAAGGGATGGCCTTCCTCGAGATGCTTTTCGAGATCAACTCGAAGCACTTCACAAAACTCCCGCAGTCGATCCTCGCGTTCTTGATAACCGAGCGTGGAAGGCCAAACCCAAGCCACACTGAGCGGAGTCTCGGCCCAACCCATCGCGCTCCGATCACCGGACTCCACTTCAATCCCGACGCGCGCACAGGTCACCTCGGTCAGAGTCTGATCACCAAACTTCAACGGCACCCGGGTCACGACCGGGACAAAGGAGAGCGAAATGTGTTTAACTTTCATAGACGAGAGGAAAAGTGATCCACCCGCCCGCGAACATCAACCTTCGTTCTTCGCTCCGGTGAGCGTCTTCGTGATGGTCCGACAAATCCGCAGAAAATCCTCCTCGACCATCGTGAGCTGGCGCCCTTCATGACAGAGCAATCCCCAAGAACGTCGCCGCGTCGCAATCCCGAGTGGAATCGCAACCAACTCGCCCGAATCGATCTCATCCTGCGCCACCCATGGCGCCACAATTCCGACACCAACGCCCACCTTGGCCATCTTCTTGATCGCACCCATATCCCCGAGACTCAGGCTGGGACGCAATCGCACCCCTGCTTCCTCGAAGGAGGCTTTCAAAAAACGATACGTCTCACTGGCACGAGCGTAGACCAAGAAGGACTCCTTCCCGACCTCGTCCTTATCCACCGAACCAGCCTTGGCCCACGGGTGCTCGGGCGAGACCACAAAGACCAACTCATCGTCAAACATCTTGTCAAATCGGGTCCACGTCGGTTGGCGCCCTCCCATTCCCAGAACCAAATCGATCTCGCTGCGATCTAAGACGTCGATCAAATCCGAAGTATCCCCGGACTCAATGTGAATCTCACAGCGTGGATAAAGCTCACGGAATTTCTGCAACACCGAGGGCAACAAATAGGTGCACAGAGTGTGAGTGGCACCCACTCGAAGCCGCCCTTGACCCCAGCGCTTCAGAAGACTCAGCTCCTCCTGCGCTTTCTCAAGTTCGGCAATCGCAGCCTTAAATCGGCGGAGTAAAATGGTCCCATTCTGCGAAAGCGCCACCCGCTTGCCAGCGCGCTCCACCAGCTTGCTGTCGAGCTGTGTCTCTAGGGCGCGGATGGAGTGACTCACAGCCGACTGCGTGACACCCAGCCGCTCGGCAGCCTTGGTAAAACTCTCGGTCTCGGCAACCGCCACCAGTGACCTCACCTGTCTTAAATCCGGAAGCTCTGTCATTTGTGAACACCATGAGCAGAGCGCATACCAACTCTCAATCCGTTAGATCAAAGGAGCAGATTGTCCCTCAGCGACGACCTCGTCCTCCAAATACGCTTCTTCCAGGATTTCGGCGCACCAATCATACTTTGGGGCGAGATAAGTTAAGATCCGGTAGGCCATGACCTGCTGAAGAGGAAACTGAGACCAGATCAGCTCCCCGAGATGCCTCCAATCATGGGCCACAAAAAGCGCAGGCTTCTCCAACGCCGCGATCGTCTCTTGGGAGAGTAAGAGACACCTCTCAAAATCAGGGTCCTTTGGAGCAGGCCTCACTTCGTATAATTTGAGTGCGATCCCTTTTGCCCCACTGAGTTCGCAGGTTGATTTTGCCCTCAGCGCCAGATCTTTTCCAAAACCCTGCAAGACCGCGAGTCGCTCCTGATTCTCATCGTATCCTTTACCCATAACCTCGGCTCCCAAGATGGAGATTTCCCTTTTCAAAAACAACCTGATTCTGCCGCCTGAACAGCTTTCGCATAAGGGCGCTCCGTATTGGATTCTCCCATCATCCTTCCCGACGACCACGATGGCATCCCAAATCGACACACTCAAAATCGACCCTACGACTCTCGATGAATCGATCCAACAAGTCATCGCCCTTCTTGCCAGGAGGCACAATCCCACTCCCGTTTCATCGGAAAGAGTGATAGAAGACGACAGTTTGAACTTTATCGCTGGAACCTTGATCCAGCCCGAGATCTCAAGCGTCTTTCTCACTTTCGATTGGACGTAGAAGCGCGGCATTCTATCTGACACCTCTCGAGATCCTTCAATGAGAAGCGATTACTAAGCAAAGCGCTCTTTCACGAGCAGGCTGATTTTCTGGAACTTACCCAGCCTGTAGCGGCGGTCAAAGACGCGGAAGTTATCCTCGCGCATTTTCTCGAGAAGAGTGTGGTAGATGCGGTGCATCACGCGGGGGGCAAGGAGCGCCTTGTGATCCTCAGGCGGTAAAAGCTCGGAAGCCTTCGCATAGAGTTCCTCACAGCGATCGGCCTGGTAAGCCATGAAGGCCATGAAGCGGTCATCGTAAACACGCCCGATGAGGTCATGCTCGCTGTATTGAAAGCGTATCAAATCATGGAGTGGCACGTAAATACGGTCCCCATTGGCAAGATCCTCACCGATGTCGCGCAAGATATTGGTGAGCTGAAGGGCATCTCCAAGTGCGACGGCATAATCATGGGCGCGTTTCGGATCAGCGGCAAACAGCGGTAGACAAACCAAGCCGACCGAGGACGCAACGCGGTAAGTGTATTTTTGGAGGTCCTCCCACGTGTCGAAACGTTGCGCATGAAGGTCCATCTGGCAGCCTTCGATGACATTAGTAAAATACGCGGAGGGGATCTCATAACGATCCCTTACTTCAAGAATCTCACCTTGGAGGCCAAGCAAGCCTAGGACGGGATTGACAGTGTCCTCAGCAAAGATCGCTTTCCATCCGGCCAGACCTTTTTCCTTTTCCGCGATGGGAAGATCGAGGTCATCGGCGAGATCATCGATCACCCGACAAAAAGCATAGAAACTGACAAGGTGCTCCCGTCGGTCGGCAGGAACGCACTTCAGGGCAAAGGCGAGATTGGACTTCGCCTTGCGGGTTATCTCAGCTGAGGTCGGGTCGGAGGACATCCGGGACTATTTAATGATCCCCCAATGCCCGCTATTGAAGGGCCAGAGCGAAATGAAGGCCGGCCCCACGAGATTGTATTGCTTCACCGTTCCCCAGTAGCGGGAATCAAGACTGCTCCCGGAATTATCTCCCAAAGCAAAAAACTCACGGTAGTTGTTCCCCTTTTTAGGATCATCATTGAGATGGAAGGTAAAGTTGGGATCCTCAAACTCAGACCTTTGGCTGCTTCCTCTCGGGTTGGTATAGCCGGTGTAGAAATACCCCTTCGAATCAGGCTCCTGGCTCATGACCCTCCTCAAGGTGTCCTCCTTCGCCAAATCCCCATTAATGTAGAGTTCAGGGTAGCGAATCTGAACGTCATCACCAGGAACGGCTGCGAGTCGCTTGATATAGTGGGTGCCCGCCTGCTGGCTCGAGAGACTCTGGGGGCCATTGGTGGGAATATCGCGGGTGTCAAAGACGAACGACTCACCTCGCTTGGGTTGGCGGAAATGGTAGGAAACCTTATCAACCAGGACAAGATCACCCGTGGTGAGATAGCCTTGGAAGATGGGGTCACCTTTCTTGAAGTCCGGCACAGTCGCCACTTCCAAACGCAGTTTCTTATCGGTGAGCTTTCTGTTTTCGACCTGCCGAGCCTTGTTTTTGAGGACTCTCCCAACACTCTCACTGAGGGTCTCAATTCCCTGAACCTCATTGATAGGACAGCCGATAATCTCCGTGCTGCCATCGTCAAAGGTCAGACGGGTTCTCGAAAGAAGGAAGAAGCTAGCATCCTCAACTTTCACCAAAGTCAGGTCCTTTTCGGCAACGATATTTTCATAGCTCCGACCGGAGAACGCAAAGTCGGTGATCTGTTTCCCAAACCAAGGCGTGTCCCAACCTTCACCATGCTTCGCGGTGGCGACAATCCCGTTCAATGATGGCTGCATCGACCCGGTCGGGATGCGGAAGGGCTGGAGAAAGTAAGCCCGGATTCCCAATGCTACCACGATCGCAACCCAGAAAACCTCGATGTTCTCCTGAATCCAGTCAGGCTGGCGATAGTGAGCCAGTGACTTTTCGCAGGTATTGCGAACCTGCTTCGAGGCTTCTTTGACCGCATCGAGATCCTTGGCCTTGATGGCCGCTTTGAGATCGGCACGGCGGGACTCAATCTCATCGATCCGGTCGGGAGCGAGAAGGTCTCTCTTATAGTGGAGGAACTTTTTGGCTCCCTTGAGAAGGAGCAAGGCCTCTTTTTTCCATCGTGGCTTAAACACGGCCAAAGATTGGCCGCACCGCGGTCATCTTTCAAGCGGGAAAGCCCGAAGCAGGATTTGGCCTTTTGCTTTGGCCCGAAAAAACGTAACTCCGCCCCATGAGAATTTTGACGGGCCTCCAGCCGAGCGGGAAACTTCACGTGGGAAACTACTTCGGAGCCATCAAGCCGGCCATCGATGCGCAGGGCGAAGGCGATGGATACTACTTCATCGCCGATTACCACGCCATGACGACCACCCATGACCCCGGCGAGCTCCGCGCAAACGTTCGCGATGTTGCCATCGACTTCCTCGCCTGCGGGTTCGATCCCTCAAAAGGGGTCTTTTTCAAGCAAAGCGCGGTCCCCGAGGTCAACGAACTCGCCTGGATCCTCTCGACCGTGTGCCCCATGGGTCTCCTCGAACGCTGCCATTCCTACAAGGACAAGATCGCCAAGGGCTTCTCGGCCAATCACGCCCTTTTCGCCTATCCCGCCCTCATGGCGGCCGATATCCTCCTTTACGACTCCAACGTCGTCCCGGTCGGCGAAGACCAGAAACAGCATCTCGAAGTCACCCGTGACCTTGTCGGCAAGATCAACGACCAGTATGGCGAGGGAACACTCGTCCTGCCCAAAGCGCGCATCCGCGACGCCGTCGCCAAAGTCCCCGGACTCGATGGCGAAAAAATGAGCAAGAGCTACCACAACACCCTCCCCATCTTCGGTGACGAAAAACCCACCAAGAAGCTCATCATGCGAATCAAAACAGATTCGGCCGCCGTCGAAGATCCAAAACCAACCGAGAATTCCATCATCCTCGCCCTCTACGAGCTCTTCGCAACCGAGGCACAATTCCAGCAAATGATCACTGATTACGAGAACGGCGGCTGCGGCTACGGGGACTTTAAAAAGCGCCTCGCCGAAGCCTATTGGGACTACTTTACCCCCATGCGCATCCGCCGCGAGGAACTCGTCGCGGACCCCGAAGAAGTTGAGGCGGTCCTAAAAGCGGGTGCCGAGAAAGCCCGCGAAGAAGCCACCAAGGTCCTCGACCGCGTCCGCAAGGCCGTCGGCCTGACCTAATCTCAGGAGAGGAAGCGCGAGTGCTAGAACCACTACGGGTCGTGATTTCCACGTCGCGGCACCTTCTCAGGCCCCATCGCGCAGACCTTCACGAAGGCACACTTTTTGTCGCAAGAGAGCGAACACCACAGCCTTTCACTCCCAAAAATTACCCCCCCACCTTTATCCCGGCCAAATCATCCCCCGCCCTGCTTCTCAATCTCTTTTCCACTTCCGGGTTATGGCGAACTTCCCCTTTCCTTGTCACGAGCGAAATCGCTCCCCAGTGCTTCTCTCTGATTCCTCTAATAACTTAGAAGATATTTCTGGACGCCTTAAAGGTTTCCCCCTATGTCTTCTATTTCATTAGAAGAAACGATGGCCCGCCCCAAATCAAAATACCCCACCGAACTCGAGCTCGAGATCCTCAAAGTCCTCTGGAAAGAAGGCGAGCTAAGCGTCCGCCAAGTCCGCGAAATTCTCGCCGAAACCGGACGCGACCTCGCCCACACCACTCTCATCACCATGTTGAATCTCATGACCGAGAAGAAATATGTCAGCCGCAAGCCCAAGGCGAATTCCTACCTCTTCCGGCCCAAAGTGACCCAGAAAAAAGTCTCCCAAGGCATGGCTTCCGACCTCGTCACCCGAGTCTTCGGCGGTTCACCCTCCGCCCTCATGCTCAGCCTTCTCGACCACGAAACCCTTTCCCCGGATGAACGCGACCAACTACTCGGCCTCATCGAAAAACACCGAAGCAACCAATCCTAATCCCAACCCAACTCACTAAAACCATGATTGTAAACCTCATCAACCAACACGCCGACCGCTTCATGCAAGTTGGCCTCCACCTCCTCTGGCAAGGCACCGCCCTTGCCATCCTCGCCGCCCTCGTGAGCCGCTTCATTTGCAAAAATCCCCAACAACGAGCCACCCTCTACCTTGGTTCCTTGTTCGCGCTTTCGCTTTGCGTGCCCGTCACCCTCATGACCCTGGCCAGCCCCTCACCTGCAGCCATTTCCCCAAGCCTCACCTCATTCCCCGTCCCGGAAATGGTTCCATCCACCATCCCACTCGCCTCTGAATCCCCAACCCAGATCGCAGCCAGCCAAAGCCCCCTTCCGCTCTCCACCTGGATCGCCGGAATCTACCTCGCCGGCCTCCTCCTCATGATGGCCCGGGTGATCCGCGGTTACCTCTGGAGCAGCAAAATCCGCCGAAACGGTCAACCCGTTCAAGAGGGCCACTGGCCCGATGCTCTCGCCCAAGCAGTCACCACCATGAAGCTTCGCACCAAGCCCGCCATGATCTGGTCGAAGAAAGTCACCAGCCCCGTCGTCACCGGCATTCTCCGCCCCATGATCGTCCTCCCCGTCTCCCTCATGAGCGGACTCCCCAAGGAACAAGCGATCGCCGTTCTCTCCCACGAACTCGCCCACCTTCGTCGCTGCGACCACCTCATCGTCGTCGGTCAACGCCTCCTCGAAGCCCTCTTCTTCTTCCATCCCGCCGTCTGGTTCCTCAGCCGGCGACTCGATCAAGAACGCGAAAAAGCCTGCGACGACCTCGTCATCAAAGCCGGCCACTACCGAGCCGACTATGCCGAAGCCCTCGTCAAAATAGCCGGCAACCACCAGCCCACCCTCGCCCTCGCCGCTGCCAAAAACACCCACCTCAAAGAACGCATCTTCCGCATCCTCAACCACCCCCAACCCACCACCGTCCAAGTCAACCGCGGAGGATGGCTCACCATCGCGGCCGCCATTGGAGCACTCGGCTTCCTCTCACTCTCCCCGGCTCTTTCCGAGGAAAAGGAAATTGAAGAACCCGAAAAAACTGGAGCACAAGCCATCGTTGAAAAGCTCAAGATTCAGATTCCCGTAATCAATTTTCACGACACCACACTCCAAGAGGCCGTCGAGTTCCTTCGAAAACGCTCCATCGAACTCGACCCCAGTCCCAATCCAAAGCAAAAAGGCGTCAACTTCGTCGTCCGCATCGCCGGTGACGACAAATCGATTCTCAATACTAAGATCGACAATCTCGTCGTCCAAAATTCATCCTTCCAGGGAGCACTCGGTGCCATCTGTTCGAAAACGAAAACTCGCTTTAAAATCAATGAATTCGCGGTGGTGATTCTTCCCCTTCCAGTCCCGGGCGAAGTTGATGAGGGTTCCTTCGTTCAAAGACGATGGAACAATCTCCCCGATTTCCCGGCATTGATTGCCGCAACCGGAATCTCCCAGAGGTCGAAATCAATTGTTGGACATCTTGAGGCCCTGGGTGTGATTTTCCCCAAGGGTGCTGCAGCTTCTTACATCTTCAGCTGGAACTCACTCATCGTCCGCAACACCCCGGATAACTTGGAATTAATCGATACAATCGTGAAAGCCTATTCCGACCCCAAGTCGGCAAAAGTGCAACGGGTCAGAGCCAAAGCCCGCGAAGCCAAGGGTCGTGCAGCCCGTGTTGAAATGGAGGCATACGACAAACTTCTTGTTCAGCGGAAATGGATCACTTTCCCCGATTTTCTTGATCGACTTATCCCCAGAAAAGCTGGCTCCACGCGAATCTCAACGGAGGATTATCTGCAAGAGTACGGGGTCACTTTCCTCGGAAATTCCGCAGCGTCTTTCGTCAGAGAAAGCAACACCCTCGTCGTCCGCAATACCCCGCAAAATCTCGAATTGATAGATGCCCTCGTGGAAGCAGCCAGCGACCCCGATTTCGGAAAGAAACGGGAGAAAGCCGCTGCAACTGCCAAAAAGAACATCCAGGAACTTCAGAAAATCATCATCCCCAAAGTCATCTTTAAAGACGCCAC
>Ga0222651_1001352_pt1 | contig 12180 bp, 8 predicted proteins | sample AntAcemetagen369_FD_179855 | JGI IMG/M metagenome (GOLD analysis project Ga0222651, IMG submission 179855) | Saline water microbial communities from Ace Lake, Antarctica - #369 | ecosystem: Environmental > Aquatic > Non-marine Saline and Alkaline > Saline | place: Antarctica: Ace Lake | collected...
TCTCTTTCGTCGAGCGACCTTGTCCGGTTTCGCCCGGTTCCCCCGGGTTTTCAGCCTGACTAGACCCTCTTGGGTCTCCGGCTTGACCCTCTTGATTCCCCGCTTCACCTTCGCCCGCAGTCTCACCGGGGCCGGAGCCCTTTCCTTTTTGACCTTTCCCTTTTCCCTTGCCGGCTTCAGCGAGTGCTTCGCCTTCACCCGTTCCACTTCCTTCGCCGGGTTGGCTACCCTGGCCCTGTCCGGGCTTCTCGCCTTCTTTCCCTGAAGCCCCTTCTCCGGGTTGATCTCCTTCGGGCTCGCCTTTTCCTTTTCCGGACTCCGCGATTTTGCGATCGCCTTGTTGCCCGTCTTTGGGCTCTTCGCTTTCTCCGGCTGAGCCTTCTTCACCTTTCTGTTCACCGACGAGTCGCTTTTTCTCATCTTCTGCCTGTTGAATCAAATCATCCAACTCCGACCTCGCCATGCGCAATGCGTCCGCCTCGTTTCCGAGCACTGTCTCGGCGGCCTTTTCGATTCCCTCTTTCAACGATTTGATGCCTCGGGCTGCCGCCTCCGCCGCTGGTTTAGCCTGTTCGGCCCGATTGTAGTAAGTGTATTGCTTTGCCTCTTCCAGTGACTCCTGCGCCCCACTCGTCATCGCTTCGCGGACGGATTCGTAAAGGGCGTCGGAAAGGAGCGGCTCGGACACTTCTGACTGTTCACTGATTTGTTTGATCTCTTCGAGCAACGCTTCGAGCACTCTTTCCTGCTCGCTCATTTTCTGCGCCAGTTCGCCGCGTTCCTGCTGGTTGTCGTTGCGGCCGGAGTTGGCATCGGATTGCTCGACCAGTTCGTCGAGTTCTTCACTGATGTTTTGCTGTTCGGTGTCGAGTTCGCGAGCGGCGTTCCGGATCGCTTCCATCTCTTTGGAAAAACGACGTGAGGTCCGCTCACGAAATTCCTCTTTCATTTCTTCGAGCTGCTCCTGAGATCGAGTCGCGGCATTGGCCGCGTCAGCCAGTTTCCCTTCTTCGAGTTTCTCGGCCGCTTCCAGAACGTTTTTACGAGTCTTTTCGAGCTCTTCTTTTTCTTCCGTCATGTTGGGACGGTTCTGTTCGGAATCCATTCGTTCGCCAAGGCTATCGAGATCCCGCAGGATCTCTTTTTGCTCCTCTTGCAGTCGCTTCAGTTGACGCTCTATTTCGGCCTTCTCTTCTTCGTTTGCGTCCTGGAGCTCTTTCTCCAGCTCTTTGATCTTTTCGGCGATCGCTTCCTGACGACGCGCCAGCTCTTTTAGTCGTGTTAGGACTTCAAGGTTTTCTTTTTGCTCGGCTGATTGAGTTGCCTCTTCCGCTTTGGATTCCTCTTCGTATTTGAGTTCCTTCTGCTCAAGCTCCAGATTCATGAGCTCTTTCTCTTTGGGACTTCCCTTGCCTTCGCTCTGATTTTTGGAAAGGCTCACGGTTTGTTCGCGTTCGCTCGCTGCGATCAGCTTGGCCATTGCTCTGAGTGCAATCGCGTGCGACTCGCTGAGCATCCCGCCTTCTTCTTTGGCAAAAATCATCGCAATTTGCTCGACGTTTTCCATCATGATTTCCTGCGCATCGATCAGAATCTGCCGAAGTTTGGCATCTTCGACTTGCTGAAGGTTATCGCCGACCGTTGAATGGACAACGAGCTGCGAATCTCTGACTACCGCGACATCGCTTTTTAAGGTGGCGAAGGGCTTCTTGAAGTCGTGATCACGCATGAGCTTCCACGTCGCGTTGACGATTTCCTTCTGGAGTTTGAGCGCCTCAAGTGACTCGTTCGGTTCGCCTTTTCCTTTTTGCGGCTGGCCTTCCCGCACGATGTCCTCGAAGAAGCGAACTTCGGCGAAAAATTGATCACTGGTCGTCCGACGAAGCGCTCCGTTTTGATCGAGGTCCTCAGCCCAGAAATGATAGGCGATGAGTTGCCGCGGTTCCAGTTTTAGCGCCTCCAGATCCACGAGCGAGGTGAGCGGGTGGTTTTTCTTCCCCTCGAGTTCTTGTTCGGTTAGAACTCTCTCGGTGTCTTTCCCGTTGATTTGAAAAGTGAGACCGGCACGTTTAATTGAGACGTCGTCCCAGACTTCGGCTTCCATGGGGAGCTCCTGCAGAGAGGTGACTTTAAAGTCCTGCCCCGGAAAGGTGAATTTCAGCTTGGGCGGGAGATTGCGAGTCACGGTGACTTTGATCCACGGCGGGCGCAGGTTGGCGCGACTGTCTTTGTCGACGAGGTGGACGCGGTATCGAGTGGTCTCGGTCGGTGCCATCGTTGCGGTGAGCCGGGTCGGGTCATCTGCGCTTGGTTTGAGCTCGATGGACTCTCCAGCTTCGCTGAACAATTCGGCTTCCTCGACCGGCTTGTTCACTTTGATTGACCAATCGATTTTCGATCCTTCCATCACCGTGACTTTCATCGTGTCGGTGACCGTCTTGTCCTTCTCTTTCAAGTAGGCAGGCGGCGTGATATGGGCGTCGGCCTGAAGTAGGACCGGGTATTCGAAGGTTGTGATTTCATAGGCATTCGAGGCACTGTCGGCGAAAGTGACATGGTAATCCGAATCCGAATTGATCTCGGGAATGAGCGCGGAAAATACGGCATCATCCAATCCCCGTTGCATCGGGATGCGGCGTCCTGATTGAGGATTGTCTTTCGGCCTGATCTCCAGCATCGCGAGGGATGGCGCTTGATTGGGAAAAGTGGCTTCGATGACAAGTCGGGAGCCTTTTTCAATTTCAACATTGCCGGGGGTGACACTTACGTAAAAGGCAGGCGTAATCGGGTTCGTTTCTTCCACCGCGATATGATCGAAGGGATCGTTTTCTAATACTTTTCCAAGTAAGATCCAGGCAGTAAAACAGAACACTGCGAGTGTTGCGAATTGGCCCCATGCGGTGACGATGAGCCTCTTTCTGGAAACCTTTCGGACCCACTGGTTTGCGATGGCGTGTTCGGTCACATCACCGAGGAGTCGCTTTTGCAGGTAGCTGAGTTCCCCTTCAGGATTCGGTTTCTGATCGAGCGCGGCAAGAAGTGCGGATCGTAATTCGGGATGGCTGGTTTCGACTTTGCGTGCGAGTTCGCGCGTCTTGGGTGCGCGCCGTTGAATGAGTGTCAGTCCGATGATGGCAGTCAGGACGAGCGCGGCAAAAACGCCGAAAAGGACAGGCCATGACCACCAGCTGTAGAGCGATGCCAATGTCAGGAGTACAGCGAGGGCAATCGTGCCGAGAGAGAGGATCGCTATCACGAGGCGCCTGCGGGAAAGGCGCTTCTCCGCTTCGATAATGGGCTCGAGGGTGGTGGTGATGAGTTTCTCGATCATGAGAGGTGAACTAAAGAAGGTTACGCCGGTTACGCCGGTTACGCCGGTTGCGGGGTTCTGCGGAGGGCTCGAGGCCGCCGGCCTGCCATCATCGTTTCAATCAGGAGAATAATGAGGGCGACGAGGATGAGCCATTTCCAGAGTTTCTGTTTTTCTTCTTTCTCTTCGGACTCGATCCGAAGTCGGCTTTCCTCGTTTAGGATCGGAGCATTCGCGTCGTCCTCGCCGACGAGAGTGATGCCACGTTCAGTGAAGACGATGTTGGGATCGACAGGAGTGGTTCGGGATTCATTCGGGGCGAGATTCACAGAGATGAGGATCGGTTTGCCGTTTTTTTCCACTTCGTAGAACCCCGGAGCGGTGTCTTCGGTTTCGCCTACATAAAGTGTTGCCGCAGCCCGGGAGCTGTATCCGACGTGTTCAAAGAGGGAGAAAAGGAGCGGGACAAATTTGGAAGAAAGCGCGAGTTGGCTTTCGGACGGCTCCCATCCGGAGAGGAATGCAAAAAGTGCGCCAGTGCCGATACGTTTTTCGATGAGGGCGGGGGATTCTCCATCGAAGCGGGCAATGATGCGGGTGTCGGGCGTTTCGTCGGGGAGCGAGAGGTTGCGGTGCTTCCAAAATCGAACCTTCGTGAAGTCCCTGATTTTCGCCCGTGCAAAAGGAATCAGCACCGGGTGATCAAAATCGAGATCGGAGAGGAGTGAATAATCGCTCACGCTTGCTTCAGAGAGTTTCCATTGATCATTTCCCGCGAGCTTCGCGAAGGCGCTGGATTCGGTATCGCCCGAGGGAACCGCAATGACGAGGCCGCCATCGACCGCGAATTGATTTAACTTTTCACCGGTCTCCTCTGACCAAATACCGGCAATGATGATGACCTCGTTGGACTCGAGATCTGCCTCGGTGAGCGATTCGGTCGCTGAAATGATGGGTTCCAGCGCAGGCGTCGATTGCAGGGCGCGGCGAAGATAGAAGAGAGGCGATCCGGCAGATTCTTTGAGCCCCGATTCGCTCACCAGCTTGATCCTTAGGGGGCGCGCTTGAACGGGGGCGACATAGACCTCGTTGTCAAAAGAGTGGCTGTCTCCCGTGATTTCAAGAATCCCGCGTTCTGCTTCGGACGGACGGGGAGGTGTCGAGAGGATCCGGCTGATCCCGGGAGCAATCAGTGTTTCTATTTCGGTTTCCGGAAATCCTTTCCACCTCAACGTCACGGCGGCTGATTCGGAAGTGGCCGCGTTGCTGAGGCGAACGCGGTAGATTTCCTCTTCGTTGATATTTGAGCGTGGCGGTGTCGCCGCGAGGGTGATCGAGAAATTGTCAGATTGCTTCGGCGTGACGCTGAGGCAGCGCACGAGAACGTCTTCGGGCCAGGCGTTGTCATTGAGACTGGAAAAATCGGAACCTTCCTGAAAATCGCTGATGAGGATGACTTCCTTCCTCGTTGCCGGTGCCGCTGCGTCCGCGCCGAGGAGCGCGTCGGATGCTCTCGTTAAGGCCTCACCTGGATTGCTGGCCATCCACGAAGGCGCTTTAGGTGTCGCTTCGCGGAAAGCGGCGACGCGGGCTCGGCTGCTGAGATCTTTCCAAGCTGGGAAATCGGCGATCGTTTCTGCGGTTTCATCAAAAAATGCGAGGGCAACGTCGTCCTTGTTTTTGAAACCACTGATTGATTCGTCTGCAAGTGCGAGCGCTTGATCCCAGAGATCCTCACGCTGCATCGAGGCGCTGCGATCAACCAAAATGACGGCGCGAGTGATGGATTCTTCGGTCGAAATGAGTCTGCCGGAATTGAGGAAAGGACGTCCGAAGGCAAGCGCGAGCAGGAGAATCGCGAGGCACCGCAGCGCGAGGAGGAGGATGCGTTCCAGTTTGGTGCGGCGGGTGAGGCGTTCCGGCGATTTCTCGAGGAACATCAGGGAGCTGAACGGGATGTGTTCTTTTGGCGGACGTTTCCGCAGGTGCAAAAGAATGGGAACCGCGATAGCGGCAGCACCTAAAAGATAGAGCGGAAAAAGAAAACTCACAGCGTTGGAAATCCTGCCATTGATTCACGCCGTCGGCGAGGACGTTTTCACGGCGAGTCTTCGGTGGAAGAACTGCTTGAAGTCGGAGTGACGTCGATCACTTCCGCATCGATATTGATAACGCCCTGTGGGTTTTGAGCTGCGGCGGGGGCACCCATGTCTTGCCCGACGATCGTGACTTTCCCCTTTAAATAATTGGTGAGAATTCCGCGCACCGCAGCTCGAATTGAGGGAACGAGCAGCGAAAATCCAATCGCATCGGTAAGGAAGCCCGGGGTGAGGAGGACGGCTCCTGCGACGAGGATCATGAGCCCGTCGAGAACGGCTTCGTGGGGGAGTTTGCCCTCAGCGGTTGCCTCGCGGTAATTCTTGAGCGCTTTAAGCCCCTGAGACTTCGTGAGATAGGCTCCCAGTGCTCCCGTCACAACGATGATCAACAAGGTCGGTGCGATCCCGATTTTCGAGCCGAGCATCATAAAAAGGCATAGCTCGATAATGGGGATTCCGATAAAGAGAAGAAGAAGTCGGGCGAGCATTATATCTACTATGTCATACGAAACCCGAAAGTGTTCGATTAGAAACGCGGGTAAATTTTGTAGGCGCTGAGGGGCTTTGGGCCACGTTTTGGAAACGCGGCTACGTTTTAGGTATCAGTAGCCGCCGTCGCAAGACGGGGGGACGGGGCAGTTTTGCGAGCAGCCAAAAGGCAATCAGCTTACGCCGTTTCTTCGGGAATATCGCGGCAATGCTTGAGCCGGTAGCCGCCGTCGACGGGCAAAATCGTCCCGGTCACGTAGTCGGCATCATCGGAAGCGAGGTAGGTCGCTGCTTTGCCAATGTCCTGAGACGTTCCCATGCGGCCCCAGGGGAGCTTTTTCGCCTCTTCGGCCATGGTGTCGTCATTGTAGTGCTGACGTTCACCGGGGGTATCGATCCAACCCGGTTCGATCGCATTGACGTTGATGTGATGCTCGAAGAGCTCCACCGCCATCGTTTGCATCATTGAATTCAGCCCTGCTTTGGCCGCGCTGTAGGCGACGCAGCGGGCATTGGGAATACGGGCGAGAACGCTGGAGATAAAGATGATTTTGCCGGGCTTCTTTTGCTCGACGAGGTGACGGGCAAGCAGTTGTGAGATGTGAAAACTTCCGAGAAGCGCCGCATTCAAAATGCCCTCAAAGTCACTCGCCTCATATTCCAGAAAGCTCGCCCGGTGATTGTAAGCAGGCACATTAACGAGAATGTCGATGTTGCCAAAATGAGCAAGGCCGGTCGAAAAAGCGAGCTCACAGCCTTCGCGGGAAAAAGTATCCGCGTTCACGGCGAGGCAGTCGACCCCGAGGGCCCGAACGGCGTCGGCTCCGGCGGCGAGTTCTTCACTCCCAGGACGATCCACGAGGACGATTGATGCTCCTTCGGCAGCGAGTTCCGTCGCACATCCCAGGCCGATTCCGCGTGCTCCTCCGGTCACGATGGCCGTTTTTCCTTCCAACTTTTTCATGATGTGGACTTTAACGCAGAGAAAAACGAGAGGGAAAGGAACAATTGCGCTGAAATGGGGAAATGTGAGAGCTTGGCCACGGGAAGCGGAAGGGATTACTGATGGTCGGAATTGATAGTCGGGGAAATTTGACGCGCCCAAGGAGAGGCGTGCTTCCAGCCGCCTGATAAGACTCCCGCCGGATTCCCTTAGCCGGAAAGGGTCGAACTCGCGTGGCTTTTGGCGATAGGCTCCGCTGGCAGCAAGATGGAGCCGATCCTTGTTTGCGCGGCTCGCCTCGTCGAGATTCGCTTGCCGTTCTGAGGGACCGAGTGCTACAAGTAATCTATGGTTGTCGCTCTCTTTGGTGCTTCGGGGAAAATCGGTCGACGCGCGATTCAGCTCCTTCGGAAGTCCGGTGCCGAAGTCCGTGCTCTTATTCATAGGACTCCCTTGCCTGAGAGTCTCGCCGGGGGCGTCGAGACGATGATCGGATCGGTCAACGACCCCGAGGTCGTTGACGCTCTCGTCGATGGAGCAGACATCGTTCTCCAGATGGCGACGTCGAAAGAGGACCCCGCCACCTTCTTCGACGTGTCGATCCGAGGAACCTTTGAGATTCTCGAGGCTTGCCGTCGACATCGGCCGCGTCAGTTTCTCCTTTTGGGAGGGGATGCCGCCAAGGGGATTTGGTTTTACCCGCGTCCGGAGCCGATCCGCGAAACCGATCCCGCGGTCGCCTATCCTGGAAACTACGCGTTTTCCAAAGTGATGGAGGAAACGATGGCCGAACAATATCGCCACCAATATGGACTCGGCACGACGATTCTCCGATCCTCCTGGGTCTTCGACGGAGACGATCTTCTTAACCATTTCTCCCTGCTCGCCAATGTCGATCCAAGCGAGCCGGGACACGGGTTCGGACATGTCTCGGAAGACGTCCTCGATCTCGTCCGGGACGGGAAGGAACACATTCCGATCCTCCTCGACGCGCAGGGGAATCCGTTGACGCGGCATTTCGTCCACCTCGACGATGTGATGCAGGGACTCGAACGCATGATTGGAAACCCCGATGCAATGGGTGAGGATTTTAATATCGCCGCCCCTGCTCCTTTCGACTACCGGACCGCGGCGGAATTGCTCTCGGAAAAACTCGGATTGCCGACGATCGAACTTCCCTGTCCGGATTATCACGGATTCTCGATCGATATCTCGAAGGCGCGGAACGTTCTCGGCTACGCTCCGGAAAACGATTTTTCGAGGATGGCGGATCGCGCTATCGCGGCCCGCGCCGAGGCGGCAGATTGATTAAGGTTCATTCAATTATCACGATTCAATTCTAACAATTTTTCATTATCGCCAGCAAACACTTTCACCATATCGGAATGCCGACCGACACGGTTCAGGACGGCGAAACTTACGTCGAAGACACCAAGGTCTGGGTGACTCGACCAGAGAACGATCCTTACCGGGTCGAGTATCTCCGCTTCGAAGCCGATACTCCGGTGACCGGCCCCGTCCGCGACCTGCCGCATATTGCTTATCGACTTGAGGGCATGACGATGAGTGAAGCGCTCGAGGGCGAGAAAATCATCATCGAACCGTTTTCGCCAATGGAAGGTCTCGAAGTCGCTTTTTTTGAAAAAGACGGAGCGGTCGTCGAATACATGGCGTTCCGCGAAGGCGCCGCGGAGTTCAGCGATCTCGATCCGGAGGGCGAATAAATTCGACACTCAAACCATTTTTAAAACACCGAGATCCATGAAAGACAAAGTTATCATCGTCACCGGGGGCACTTCCGGCATCGGAGCTGCCTGCGTACGCCACTTCGCCAGTCTCGGCGCCCGCGTCGTCGCTGCCTCGATCCAGAAAGAAGAGGGCGAGGCGCTCGCCAGGGAAATTTCGGAAGCGGGTGGGGAAGCCCGCTTCGTTTATTGCGATGTTTCCCGCGAAGAAAGCGTGGCCGATCTGGTCGCGACGGTGATCACAGACTACGGCCGGATCGACGCGGTTCACGCCAACGCCGGAGTTTGGGGGAAAGGAAAAGTCACCGACTTCACCGAAGCGGATTGGGAAAAAGTGATGGGGGTTAACGTGCGGGGCACGCTCTGGACCGCCAAGCACACCATCCCTGCGATGGAGCGGAATGAGAACGGGGGAGTGTTTCTCGTGACGACCTCAGTCGCCGCCCAGATTGGATTTCCTGCCCACGTTGTTTACTGCGCCTCCAAGGCGGCGCTGGAATCGATCGTCCGCTGCTTGGCGAATGATCATGCCGGGGTGATTCGCTCCGTCGGAATTTCACCCGGCACGATCGACACGCCGATGCTTGCGGCCACCTGCGAAGGTTGGGACGCGCCGGTGGAGGAACTCTACGCTGAGGTGGAAAAGAAGATTCCGGTGCGCCGCCTCGGTCAGCCCGAAGACATCGCGAAGGCCGCCGCGTTTTTGCTCAGCGACGAGGCTGAATACGTCAACGGGACGATACTCGTTCTCGACGGCGGGACAGGGGTGCTGCCCCCGTGGTAGTGAGATTTGACGTCGTCCCCTGTTTGTTCAGCCGATTTTGACCACGGCGCCGGTCCGCGCCGATTCTTCGGCGGCGAGACAGGCCCGGACCGCCTCGCGGCTTTCTTCCGGAGAAATGATGTCCGGTTTCCGGTCGTGGAGGACGCAGTCGGCGAAATATTCGAGTTCGTCTCGCAAAGCACCCCGCACCTGTCCGCGCACTTCGGGCCAATAGGTGGTGTCGGGACAGCTGCTACCGTCTTTGTCCACAATCATAAAATTCGGGTGGGTGTCGTGGACCGAGACCGATCCTTCCGTTCCCACGATCTCGAGCCGTTCGTCGATCTGGAATGGGGTTTTGTCAGGGAGGCACCATACCGCTTCGAGAATGCAACTGGCCCCGTTTTCAAGCCGGTAGATGACATGCCCGAGGTCGGGATTGGCGTGCTCACGAACCTGCACGGTCTGGGCGTAGGCGCTCACAGCCCGTGACCCCGTCATCCAGAAGATGAGATCGGTGTCGTGGACCGCGTCGCCGATGATAGGACCGATCTTGTCGAGGACCGTCGCGCCGACCCAGCTGGGCAAGTTTCTGCGCGAATAGGCGGAAACGACTTTGCCGATCCGTCCGGAGGCGATCGCGTCCCGCGCCGCGGCGTAACGCGGATTGAAGCGGCAAATGTGCCCGACCAAAAGATGACCCTTCGCTTTGGCGGCGGCTTCGACGATGGCGTCGCAATCCGCAACGGTCGAAGCCATCGGCTTTTCGAGGAAGACATGCTTGCCCGCTTCAAGGGCGGCCACGGTGGGATCGACGTGCTGGTCCCACATCGTGGTGATGCTGACCGATTCCACATCGGGGTCCGCGAACATTTCCCCGTAGTCGGTGTAGCGCTTCTCCTCGGCGATCCCGAACCGTTCGCCCAACTCGGAGAGGCGGGATTCGGTCCGGGTGCAGAGCGAAACGATCTCGACGTGAGGTAAAGTGGAAAATGCCTCGCAGTGTTTCTCTCCGAACCAGCCGAGGCCGACGATGCCGTGTTTGACTTGTCTCATGCCTTTGAGTTTGCCGAATCGGCAGTGGATTCCAAGGACGTATTCAAGGGGCCGAGACGGGAATGCGCGTACCTTGCCGGTAGGTGGATCTCGTGAGAGGCTTGGTTTTCGAATTCAATCCGGTCTCCTATGCTGAAATTTTCCCTCGTTTCCGCCGCCACCTACGGGCGGGATTCTCCCCGAACCCCTGGCTCTCATCACGGCACTGCTTTTGCGACGACCTTTAATGGCTGGGATGAGGAAAAGGCCAAAGCGATGAAAGGCACCTTCATCCGCTCCGGACGGAGACTCGATACCGCCCGGATCGTTAAGGTTTGGGATCCGGACAAAGCGGCCGCGACCGCGCTCGCCGATACCTGCGGGATCGAGGTCGTAGCGGACACGCCCGAGGAGTGCAGCGAAGGAGTCGACGGAGTGATCCTGATCGACGATGGCAGCGGCGAGCAGTGGAAATACGCGGAGCATCCGCTGCGAAAGGGCGTCCCTGTATTTTGCGACAAGCCACTCGCGATGACCGCCCGCGAAGCGGCCGCGATCGTCAAGATTGCCCGCGAGACGGGAACGCCAATGATGTCCGCGAGCTCGCTGCGTTTCGTTCCCGATATCGTGAATCTGAAGAAAGAACTCGAGGCAATCGGCCCCGTTTATTTCGCCAACGCAGCTTGCGGCAACGGACTCGTCTACTACGGGATCCATGCGCTTTCGATGGTTTATGCTGTCCTGGGCGGCGGTGCGATTAGTGCGATCAATGTTGGGGAACCCGGCAAGAACCTCGTTCGGATCCGCTTTGCCAACCATCTCGATGTGATCTTGACCGTGGCCGACCGCGAATGGATGCGGGCCGGATATCAGATCAACCTCTACGGGCAAAAAGGGTGGCGCAGCGTGACTCCGGATTTGAAGAATCTTTATTCCTACCTTCTCGAAGCTTTTGTCACGCTCGTGACCACTGGCGAGGAGATCGTGCCGCTGGAGGAAGAAGTCGAACTCATCGCCGCGCTGGAAGCCGGGCAACGCTCCCTCGAACTCGGACGCGAAGTCGAAATCGCGGAAGTGATGGAGAAGTGATAGGAGGAGGGATAGGAGGAGGGATAGGAGGAGGGATAGGAGACCGCTTCAACCTTTTAACGATGCGAGGTAGGCGATCAGGTCCCTGAGTTCTTTTTTGGAAAGCGAATGGGTCAGGCCAGCAGGCATGAGGGTGGGAAGATTGCGTCGCTCCTGTATTTCCGATCGGTCGAGCGGCATGATCCAGGGTGCTCCGGTGTTGCGATACCAGATCAGGTTATCGTCTTCACGCTCGAGATAGCCGGTGATGTTCGTTCCGCTCTTTGTGGTCAGGGAAACGGGTTGGAAACCCTCCTTGATCTGTCTCGCGGGCCAGAGGATGGACTCGACGATCTGGTCGAGCGGCATCCCCGCGCCCACGTTGGTGAGGCCGGGACCGATCACGCCGCCTTCGTCTCCGACGCGGTGGCAGGCGACACAGGCGAGTGAGGTACGACGATAGATTTCGGCACCGCTCTTGGCGTCGGCTTTTCCGCTCCGGATGTCGGCGACGATAGAGGCGACGCGCTCCGCATTGTAGGGAGGGGCCGCCGATTCGATGCCCGCGGCCTTGTTCAGAAGTGGCGTCAGTTGCGGATCGGAACTGCCCTGCCCGTTGAGGTAGGAAAGGAGCGCCTGGGCGATTTCGGCACTGGGATCGGTTCCGCCTTTTTCAAGCGCGGCGGCCAGCGCGGCCGGTCCGCCTGCTCCCTCGAGAAGTGGCTGGA
>Ga0222651_1001354_pt1 | contig 12164 bp, 8 predicted proteins | sample AntAcemetagen369_FD_179855 | JGI IMG/M metagenome (GOLD analysis project Ga0222651, IMG submission 179855) | Saline water microbial communities from Ace Lake, Antarctica - #369 | ecosystem: Environmental > Aquatic > Non-marine Saline and Alkaline > Saline | place: Antarctica: Ace Lake | collected...
CATCCTTGAATACCTTTACTTGAGTGAATGCAAGCGCGAGAAATAGTAACGGAATAAGGAAGAGCAATGCGATTTTTTTCATATGTCTATTTTATTAGGGGTAAGCTGTTAATTCAATATATATTTTAGTTTTACCCATTGTAAACATTGCACTTCGCCCTTACAATTAATTGAAGCATCCATAATTGTATTCTATGCCATTTTTAGAACATAATTCATGGGTTGCATAATTAAAAAACAAAGAAAGAGCTAATAAACTTACCAATCAAAAAAAGGTAAAATAAGTAAAATAACTTTTACAACCTTTTAAATGTATGAAATATTCTTGAAATAAACCTAATTTAAGCTTACCACAATACCCTTTTTTTAAAAGTTTAATTGAATTGGACATAATGACAAATCAGGCACTAAGCATCGTAAGTTATTGAAAATCAATATCATAAATAGCTATAGCAGTTCCAACGTTTATGCTTTGAAAGGCACTGTGTACGGATGGTGGGCTTAACCATTACCATTTTAGGAATAAATTACCTCTTAACAATATTGGATTTAGTTCCCGACATATCCAGATTGTCCATAATGGTTTAATTTTGTTCATTACTGTGATTTGTCGATAAGACAATCTAGCAAAACACCTGCCCACAGATGCGACGTTAGCTTTTCGTGATGGATTTCCGATTAGAAAATCTAAAAGCCATCTATCTTATTAGATGTTATAAGACGTTTTTAGTTTTAAATAAACAGAATCTACTGGTCAGAGAAATTAATCGTTACACATTCTCTTAGCTATCCATTCATATTAACTGGATTATTCCAAGGGAAAATGTATTAATCTAAAGGTTAAGCCAATAGGTCAGTTTAAAAACCAATGCGCGGTTCTTACTGGTGAAATGGGCGGGGAAATAATTTTCTGTATAGACGATATAGAAATCCGAAGCTGGTTTGTAGCGCCATTGCAATCTCGCGTTCAAATTCATATTATCCGACAAATTATTGTACTGGTAAAAGCCGGTAAAGAATATTTTGTCGGTAAAGGTTACATCTAGCTTTGGTCCCAGAAGAAACAACTCTTCATCTCCATAATCGTCAGGTAACTTTAAATTGTTGTAGTCGAAGCGCATGGCGATATTGACATAAGGCTGAAAGCGCATATTAAACTCCCCGCCCAAATTGAGGTTTGTGCCATTGTAAAAACCCCCATAGGTAGTATTCAACAAAAAATTGAATTTTCTGGTCGTGTTGCTTTGATAAGTAGTGGAAATCGTATTCCACTGATATTCCTCTCCTTCCAAAAACTTGCTGTTTCCGATATCATTTACAGGGCTGAAATCAAAAGTCAGTTGTTGAAATATATTTTTATAATCGATGGTCAAGTTCGTGGAATTCTTAAAATCTAGCGCGTACCCGATGGTATACTCCCGATCAGCCAAGGTTCCATCAGGTAGATAAATAGTGTTTATCCCCACTTGTGGACCTGTTGATAGAATCTTGGTGCTATTAGGGTATATTTTATAGGCTACTTCGGAATAATAGCCAATTTGACCTGGATATACAGTGCTTCCCGGAACAAACCCGACTTCCGCATTAAAATTTTCATTCACGAAGAAAGCCCCTAAATTGGCATTTAGATTGCGATCCGAATATTGAAAAAAGGCAGAGCCCGACAAGGTCTTTGGTTTATTACGAGCATCGAATGATTTCGCCAAAAATGAACTATGGTACCACTTGTTGTCCTTACTGCGAAGTACCAAATCTGCATCAATTACCCGATTATAAGTGTTTGGTTTGAGACTTTCATCCAAGTTGGCCTTACCAAATATACTGGGGTGGTAATATTTCAGGGAATCTCCTTCACTAACTCCTAAACTTTCCTTATTCACAAAGGTCATTGAAAAACTAGACTGTTGCCAAAACCTTTTTTGCACAGTGGCAACGGTATAGTTCTGGACAGGCAGGCCCAATTCCAACATTTTCTTGGTCTGCATATTCATAAGGCCCAAACGCCATTGTTCATTGATCGACCCACTCAGTCTGGCACCGTACATAATGGGTACTTTTTGGGAAATACCAGCTGTATCTTGAACAATACCGATACGCCTTGAGAAAAAGGGTCTGGCGGAGGCAAAACCGGCATTTGCAAATAAATCGGTGTTTTCCAGGAAAAATTGTCTTCGCTCAGGGAATTGAAATTCAAATCTGGATAAGTTAAGAATTTGCTCATCGACTTCAATCTGAGAGAAATCCGGATTCAGGGTGAGGTCTAAACTCATGGAAGGGGTTACCCCTATTTTGGCGTCGAACCCTGTCTGCAGTTCTGTAGAAGATGCAACGGGATCTACTTCCCGATCTTGAAAAACGCCACCGGATACAAAGGGAATAATCGAAATATTTGTCTTGGCCTCGGGAATTGGATCCTCCCATATAAGTTGCCCGGCATAGGCAAAGGTACCCGTATAGAACTGTCTAGGGGTTTTTACCCAAGCCGACTTAATATTTCGTTTTTTGTCCAGTCTGTCAAAAGTGACATTCCATTCTTTGACATCGCTTTTGTACTTAAAACTTTTAAATGGGATGGCCAATTCTGCAATCCACTTATCTTTGTATCGTACTACTTTGGAATACCATTTATTGTCCCAATAAATATTGAACGCATTTTCCCCAACTCCGCCACTGGATAACGTACCATCCCGTTTTGCCCCGGCAGCGGTAACGTTAAAAAAATACCCATTAAGGCGGTCATTGTAAGGCCCAAAAATAAAGGAAACATTATCATTTAAGGCGTAGTTAAAATCTCTTCGAAGCGTACTAACTACATCTGGGCTCTCATCGTCATAACAAACGAAGGATACATAAACAAACTCATCATTGAATGTCATACGCGCCTCCGTTTGAAAAGGGGAAGGCAGGCTATCGACGGGAAAGTTCTGGTACCAATTGTCCGCTACATCGGCCTCCTTCCAGGCCTGTTCATCAAGAACGCCGTCGAGCACAATTTCTCCATGGGATTTTTTAATTTTCAATTTTGTTCCCGGAAGGTTTTGGCCATGTGCCAACGAGAACGCTAATAGTATGGCCAAAAGAAGTTGATACTTCATGAATTTGATGCTTTTTTATGTATGGACTAAATCTTTTTGACAATATCGAAATATATTTTTATAAAACCATATATAAATTTCAAAAGTGCGAACAATGTTCCTGTATTCATCCAAATAGGTTACCATGTTGCGCATAAGAACAGTAGCCGAAAGGCTTCAAAACCATCGAGAGGAAAGGAAGTCGATGTGGGCAACGATTTTTTAATGTACCGCTTTCTAGTCTATTGTTTTTTTACGTTCTTACCAAACGAGTTCTTTATGTTCATTTGACCAAATCAAGGTTCACGCAACTATTTTAGATCCTAATAAATATTTTCTTTTTGTACATCCAGTAACAAATGTACCAAAGCATAAAAAGCACAATACAGCTTAAAATAATTTGTGCGCTTATTTCGCCTGTCCAACCAAATAGGGCATTTGAAAACGGAAGAAATATTTTCTTAATGAGATCGGCTCCCCCAACATGGGCAAACAGGTAAATAAATAACGGATTCATACCGACTACTGCAAAAAACAACACGCCTTTTTGATATCTCTTGATATCGATGACCCAATAACATAGTGCGAGGGCAATCAACGACCAACCTCCGCTGGCAAAAACAAATGTACTCGTTGCTATCCTTTTGATAATCGGGGTAAACGGACTCAGACCATAACCTATAAGTAATCCAATAATCCCTGCAGCAAATAAAACCTGCAGTTTTTTCTTGGCCGAATAATCGCTTATAAGCAATTGGCCTGCCAGAACCCCCCAAATGGTATGTGCTGCAGTTGGAATAGCATTAAACATTGCCCAACCGCCTCCACGTTCTTCACCTGATATAAGAATATTGAACCAAGCCCCAAAATTTTCTCCGTTGACAAAGGCATTCGTAAACCCTTCCAAAGGAAAGAATCGATATAGGCCTTCGCTTATTAAAATTAACAGTACAGAAAAACCAATTTGAAGGATTACAGATTTACGGATGATCAAAAAAGCTAAAATATAGGCAACGCCCAGTTGTGCCAATACATTTTGAAACCTGAAAACAATTTCTCCTGGATCAATACAATATAGACCCCAGCCCAGGAGTAACATCAACAATGCCCTTTTAATAGCATGTACAGTTAAATCTTTATAGGAATCCCCTTTCGCCATCCTTTTTGAAAAAGACAATGGCATGGCCACCCCCACAATGAACATAAAAAATGGTTGGATTAAATCCCAGAAATGCATTCCTTCCCAGGGAACATGGTGAAATTGACTTCCAATAGCTTGGATAAAAGTTCCTTCAAATTGTGGTAACACGAAATAATTGAATAAATGGGAAAACTCGGCAATAAGTAAAAACATAGTTAATCCCCTATAAAAGTCGAGGGATAAAAGCCGACCGTTAGAATTTTCTTGTATTTCAGACATAATTGGTTATTTAGTTTGGTTTTTAATTCAGGAATACGGGCTCATTTGATGCCTTATCGAGGTAATTGTATTATTGCTTCATATAATTTGTTTTTTGCTCAGTTCATTAATAGCCACTAACTTTTTTATAATTTAAATTCTGTTGTTTTTTCATTCGTATCAAAAATATGTGGATAGTCTCTTTTATGTTCCTAATCATAAAATCAAGAGGCACATCTTCAAAATATCCGTAATCATCTAAATACTCCATAAACCGAGTTCCTTCGCTGTTATATTGTTGCAAGAAAAAATTGTTTTCACCGTCAAATTCTAAAGGCTCAACATTTAGTTTCTCACATAATGATTTGTTAAATGCCGGAGACATTTTCAACCATTTATTATCGAGATAGACGTTAACCATTCCGTGTGGTGTCAATTCATTTGACCCAAATTTTTCTGTTAACCTATCTACAGTAATATGATTTTTAACTTTCCCTAAATGCAATCTCGCAGGTATTCCCAAAGTACGAAGGCAAGCAATTAATATGATTGATTTTTCCACACAATTTTCTGACTGTTTTTCAGCAATATGACTTGATCTATACTTTTCTTTTTCTTTTGAAAGACTTATGCTGTAAGGGTCATATTTCCAATTATCACGCACCTTAGTATATATTCCAATTGTTTTTTCCTTGTAAGATATAGTGTCATTTTTATATTCAGCTATCAGCTTTTGAACTGATTCATTTTCAAAGTCAAAATAATATGTAGATCCCAAATATTTCATTCTCGACTAAGTCGTTTCAGTTTGTGGCTAACGTATTTGTGTATGGCTTCATTGCGGAATTGAACATGAGTTCTATTCCATTGTAACCGAAAGATAGTAATTTTATAATGAATTCCGATGAGGAATTCAGCCGCAATGAGCTTTTACTTCTTCAACCTAATTTGGACTTTTAAATATGACCTAAAAGCGCAACAAATACGTCTGAACCACTTTGTAAGGGAATATAACCACATAAGACGGCATGAAGCACTGAACATGAAAACATCTGCTGACATGCATGGTTTTTCCACTAGGCCGTTCCTTGAAAAAATACCTAACTTTGATTATGATACCAACTATAAAATTCTTAAAGTGACACAAAATTGATCTATACGATGGGAATCTTATTATTGAGTATATATAACCGCAAAATTAATGGGGAAATATGTAGGGATCAAGAAATTAAGTAACGGGATTTGGAGGGTATTTTATAGAAACACATTTTTAGGTTTCTTTGATGAAAAGTATTTAAGAAATAAAGAACAAGCAACAAAGTTGGAAACTAATTTAGTGTAAAGGCCAATCTTTAACTTGTGTAAACTATGTGCCTTAACGAACAGGTGTTGAATTGTCGGCTAACTTTTTCAGCCTTTGGCTTGGTTGTCAATACTTCAATAATATATATAACTTGCTCCGCATCCTATGTGTGTTTCATACTCCGGGTGTAATTCGGCATCTGTATGATTAGAAGTTATAATAAGCCCGGCCACTTCCTATAAAAATGTGATTCCAATTGTTTGGGCCACCCACGGTATTTTGAGGTACAGGCTGCCATATCCACCAATTCTATATCTCTCAAAAAATTAAATCTGGGCATTTCCTGATTACATCATTTACCTTGAATTTCTAAATTTTTCCTCCTAAAAGCCAATTCTAATGGAAGACCAAAAAATGCAACAGCCACAGTTGAGGACCTTCAAAATTTTCTTCTATTAAAACTGTTCTCCTAACGGTTCAAAATTATTATATATTTCTATTGGGTACTATTAGAAGAATGTCCATTTATTTTATCCTTTACCCAATGCAACCTGGATGGGTGTTTTTAGCATCACTGACCGTCATAGAATATCAAATTCCATTTGCTGGAAACATCTTAAGCGATTTTTGGGCATTTAGCAAATAGACTTTGTCGATGACCTCCTTTGGAAGCTTTAATCCCTTAAATTCATCATTTACCAGATCACTGGCCATAACTTCATCGGTTACAAAAAATCGCCAATCCGTAAGCCACATTTTATGCATCTCCTTCTGCATTTCTCTAGCATCTTCCATACCATTATCGGCCAAATCGGTGGCATAGACGATCCGATCTTGGTACTTTATAAAAAAGGCACGTACCTTCTCCCTATTTTCTATGGTTTGATAAAAAACCTGCCCCATTCTTGCTGCGAGGTCTATGGACATATTGGGAAACTTGTCCAAACGCTTTGCCAGTTCATCAACGCTCCACTCTAGACTGCCCATGTGTGCTCCAATAAATTCAATATCAGGGTGTTTTTCCAGCATTCGATCCCGAGCGGCAATCTGCTCTTCATAAGAGGGCAGTTCCGGATGTTGGTACATATGGTACTGTGGATGCTCCGAAAAGTATTTTCGATCGTTGTTAGTGGTCATTTCATCTAGCGGAAGCCAACAGTTTTTTGGTTCTCCCAAATGACCTACCAATGGTATCTTTTTACTGGCCAAATAATCGAATATCGTATCTAACTTGGGATTGTCGACCATTATTAGCTGGTTATCCTTATCTCGAAAAACCATACCAATGTTCTTCCAAACCTTTACAGCTATGGCCCCTTCTGCAAAACTCTTGTCCAGCCAGGCAATTGTGTTCTTTGTGAAGTCCGGATTATCCCAATCCTCGATAGAAAAGGAAGTAGCGATTTCATATTCCCTAGGCTGTGACTTCTTTTGGGCAAGACAATAATCATATTGTGTTTTGATTAGTTCCTCGCCTTTTGAAAGGTCGACCATAATATTCAGCAAACGAAAATTGTCTTTCTTTGCTTGATTTACAAAACTGTTGCGATCTGTGAAGACATGAACGTGGGTATCAATTTTATCCACCTTGTCAAAGTCGTCCAAAGTATAATATTCATTCTTTTCTACACAAGAAATCGATAATAGTACTAAAAGGGCAATCCATCGTTGTTTCATCTGTTTAATTTTTATTGTTTTTATCTGATATAGGTATTAATTCGCATCCGGATTAGTAACTTCCCAAGCTGCTTTGAAATTGGTGAACAATGGGTAAGAGCCTCCCAACTTATTGTTTAGAATCTCTTTACTCCGGCCGGTAGATACCAACCCGCAAATTTCAAATTCCTGTAATTTATGATAAGCCGTTGCATGGGATGCGCCCATATTCCCTCAACCCACTACTAGAACAGCTATAGGACTCCTTTGATCAACCATAAATATTTTTTCAATTTTAAATAGCACTTATTTTATCGAGAATCTAACTTTCTATTTTCAGATCAGCATTATCGACCAATCCTCCCACCAACTTCTTTTGATCCCCATTATTCGTTTTAGGTAAATTGTTTTGCTCCTTATCCTCTACTTTTAAGGATCCTACAAGTTTTTCCCTAAAGAAAAACATGAACAACAAACCCACTACCAGCGCAATTATTGCTGGAACCAGCCAAATGGATTCCCATTGGTAGCTCAATATGCCATCGGTGTTGATAAGAAAATCATCGGTTATTACTCCTGAAACAAATGAGCCAATAAACATACCCACCCCATATGTTGCAAAAGTGATAAGACCCTGGGCGGAATTTCGAAAGGAGGGTTTGGACTTCTTATCAATATAGATTTGTCCCGAAACAAAAAAGAAATCATAACATACACCATGTAATATTATGCCAAAATATAACATCCAAATTCCTGGACCTATATCCCCATAAGCAAATAAAAGATAGCGTACTACCCATGCAAAAATACCTATTAGCATCATTTTTTTAATTCCAAGCCTCCTAAAAGCAAGGGGCATCAATAACATGAACAACAATTCAGAAACCTGCCCCAAAGTCATTTTAGCTGCGGCATTTTCCATCCCGATGTCATTCAGAAAAGGATTGGCAAAGTTGTAATAAAAAGCCAATGGGATACAAACTAGAATAGAGCTGACAAAAAAAACAACAAATGACCTTTTCTTAAATAAAACCAAGGCATCTAGTCCCAATATGGCAGAAATGCTTGCGCTTTTACCGGTAGGCGGGGTACTTGGCAAGAAGAAGCTTAAAATACCAAGCACCAAAGAACAATATGCCGCAATGCGGAAGGTCATATTAGAAGTCTCCAATTCCATAAAACCTATTAAAAGCCCCGCTGCGATCCAACCAACAGTTCCCAAAACCCTAATCCGTGGAAATTCCTTATCGGGGTCCTCCATTTGTGAAAATGAAATGGAGTTCACCAAGGACATCGTAGGCATATACAACAATGTATAGAGCAGGATCAACCACCAAAATTTTTGAAAATGCTCCACGGTACTTATATAATATAAGGTGGCAGCCCCCATTAAATGCAATGTCCCCAATACCTTCTGTGCAGAGAAAAATCGGTCCGCTACCAGGCCTACGAAAAAAGGGGAAATAATGGCGGCAATAGAAAGGTTTGCATATGCTGCCCCCACCTGTGTTGCATTTACCTCCAATGAAGACATCAAATAGGTGCCCATGGTAACATACCACGCTCCCCATATAAAATACTCTAATAGCATTAGAACGGATAAACGTAATCTTACTGAGTTTTTCATGGAGGTTATTTGGTTAAATTTTTAAGCTAAGTGCTCTATTTAAAAAAAGAATCGGATTCTATTTGAATTCTTGGATGCTTATGTTTTTCCATCTTACTTTAATTCCGCCTCCACTGTGGATTTGAAGAGCAATAGATCCCCTGCCTTTCCCAATTTTAGCATCGTTAAGTTCTATCATTTGTTTTCCGTTTAGCCAAGTGACGATAGTATCTCCTTTAGCCTCTATCTGCATATGATTCCAACCTTTAGGGTCAAGATTTTTTTCGTCCTTTGGGTCCGGTTTAATAATCCATCCCCTACCACCTACCGTAGATTCATAAATCCCTCCTGTATGCAGGTCTGGTGGAGCCACCTCTACCTGCCATCCTCTAATTGTAGTCCCATCCTCACCTCCAACGTGTGAGCGTATAAACACACCACTATTGCCATTGGCTTCCAGCTTAAAATCGAGTTCTAGAATAAAATCCTTATAAGGTTTATTGGTGGATAGATATCCGTATTTTTTTTCCGGACCACTTTCACAAACAAGTTCCCCGTCCTCAACATACCAATATTCAGTTCCATGTTTCGTCCATCCCGACAAATCTTTACCGTTAAACAAGCTTATACTCTCCTGTGAAAAAATAAAACCAGTACTAAATAAAAAAGAAAATAAAAGGATTAAATATTTCATAGGTTATTGTTTTATTTCCATTAATGTTCCTATTATAAAAATTATCCATAGATGCGACCCAATACTCCTAGATCTCATCTTTGGATAGTGTTTCCATTGCCCTAACAAGTCTAAAACCAACAAAAGGCGCATCGGTTAACCCCAAATACTTTTAGGCATTTGGGGTCTCGCTGTTTCCAAATATTATTTGAGCCAAGGCACTTTGCAAATCGATGGTCATGACCGTCATCTTTCCAAGAAGCCCATAACCGAACGGGGATGTAGCCTGGTTGCTTTACACTAAGGATTTTCCACTCGATTTCCATTAAACTCTTTAAAGTAATTCCCATTAAATTGGTCCGTTGTCCATCAAGAAATAATTGAATACCACTACTCCAATTAGGAATGAAAAAAAACGTATAACTCTTTTAACACGTAAAAATTAAATATTTTATCGAAACAACGGAAACCTCACATTTTAGAATCAGACTTGTTGTTACTCATTTATAGGATTCTCAACTATTTATTAAGCAAAGGAGCTATCTGCTCAGCAGAAGTTACCCCTGGCGGCAATTCTATTACTTTTAAATTCTTGAAATGAATCTCCGCACCTTCAGATTCGAGACAGAAATAACCTTTCTTTTGAGTGGATTTAGAAATACCATTTACAAATTTACCGTTAACAGAAAGTTTAATGACCCCATCTACACATACTACGTCATAGGTATTCCACTCTCCCTTTCCCTTACATCTATTCTCTACGGACTTACTTCTTTCCCCCCTTGGATTATCTGGTAGAGTCACTACTCCCCCTACACCCCAAACTTCTCCATGAACATAGGCTATAGGTTGCTGAACACCATCTTTTGCATTTATGTTTACCCAATCCAATTCCAGCATTTGGATTTCCACACCGTCCGGCAATGGGGAATTCCCCTTTGGATCGGCACCGCTCCATGCAAATATTCCAGAATTGCCCCCTGCTTCCATATGTCGCCATTCTACATGGAGAATAAAGTTTTCATACTGTTTCTCCGATCTTACTACCCCAATTGGATGGCCCAAATTTACCAATACCCCATCTGCACCCACGGTCCACCCCTCTTTAACGGTATTCACATTGACCCATTTAATGGTAGTTTCTTCACCCGACTTCCCCGAAATCATATTCTCCCAGGTATTCTCTCCGCCAAATTCAAATTCAAATGCTTCGTTCTGAGCATCGGCCTGGTATGCAGTTAATACAATTAACAATACACATAAATAGGCATATTTTCTCTTAATTGAAATTTTCTTCATGGTTTTATGGTTAAATTATTTATCAAAATAAAATAGCTGTTTAACAGATTACCAATCGTAGTTTTAGTTAAAACAGAAAATAGTATTCCCTTAAAAATAGCAATTTTGAGGACTCTCCGCCTCCAAATTGCTAAATCTATAATTAAATCATTTTGGTGATGCCCGGAACAGCTATTCCGGGACCATCATATTTTAAATCCCAACTGTACTCATCGTTCTCGGGACCAAGTGATACGTTGGAGTTCATGGCTTCTTCCCAACTGATCGTTTGTCCGGAATAAGCCGCATCCCTAGCTATTATGGCCATTAAGGTACTATTGGCTGCCATTTCCCCATCGTTTATAGCACTTCCCTTACGAATGGATTTAAACAATGCGTCGTGCTCACTTTGGTACATGTCGTTTGTCTCCCCTTCATACTTCCATTCATTTTTGCCCCAAATCTCGTGCCTGTTCCCCAGATAAAATGCATTTCCTAATGTACCGGCGACTTCTACAGAGTTTCTGGACGACCCTCCACTCAGTTGCCTTGTAGTCACATTTCCTTTTAAACCACCCCCATAATCAAATTCTACTGCAAAGTGGTCATAAATATTGCCGTACTTTTTATCCGTACGCCACTGCCTTCCGCCTACCCCGGTTGCACTCAATGGCATTCTTTCTCCCATGGCCCAGGAAATCATGTCCGTACTATGGACGAACATTTCTACAATAAAATCTCCGCTCAACCAATTGTAATAATACCAGTTACGCATTTTATATTGCATATCGTTCCAATCCGATTGGCGTTCCTTATTCCAAAGTTCACCCCCATTTCTAACTGAGGAAATGGATTTTATTTCCCCTATATCTCCACCCAATACTTTTCCAAAAAGGGCCTGTTTCGGTAAATCATATCTAAAACAGAGGCCAGAAACTATGGAAAGGTTCTTTTCTTTGGCTCTTTTTGCAGCTCCCAAGACTTTACGTATCCCAGGCGCATCCACGGCAACGGGTTTTTCATAGAAAACATGTTTCCCTGCGTCTATGGCCGCGCTAAAGTGCTTTGGCCTAAATCCCGGGGGCTCGGCCAAAAGCACTACATCTACTCCGGAATCAATTAATTTCTGATAAGCGTCAAAACCAACAAATTGCATTTCTTTTTTCACATCTGCT
>Ga0222651_1001359_pt1 | contig 12126 bp, 12 predicted proteins | sample AntAcemetagen369_FD_179855 | JGI IMG/M metagenome (GOLD analysis project Ga0222651, IMG submission 179855) | Saline water microbial communities from Ace Lake, Antarctica - #369 | ecosystem: Environmental > Aquatic > Non-marine Saline and Alkaline > Saline | place: Antarctica: Ace Lake...
CGAAACTACCACTGCCAACCTATTTTTCCTCAAAGACGGCCGCATCCACACCCCCTCGCTCGCCACCGGCATCCTGCCCGGCGTCACACGAGCCGTCCTGCTCGGCGCCCGCGAGCTAGGCATCGAAGAGGGCAGCTACCTACCCGAAAGCCTGCTCGCGGCCGATGCCATCTTCGTCACCAATGCCACCAGCGGCGTGCAAGCCATCGAGCGTATCGAGGGCTTTACCGGGCAAAAAACCGCTGAATACCCCGCCGATTCAGCCTGGCTGACGCGCATACGAACCGTGTTAGAACGTGCTCGTGCGGAGCGTGCCGTCAAACTGATTTGAAAAAAACGCTTTACAGCCCGTATCTTTTGTGGCTCTTTCCATCGTTTCCAATCATTTCAACCACCAATTTACGTATGGGTAACCTCAAGAAAAAACGCCGTCTCAAGATGAACAACCACAAGCGCCGCAAGCGTTTGAAGTCCAATCGCCATAAGAAGCGCACCTGGTAACAGATTTCTGCTCGACGGGCAACTTGCATCGACTATCAAGGTGCTCATGCCCGCGACCGTATTTACTATAGCAAATCAAAAAGGAGGCGTCGGTAAGACGACGACCGCCATCAACCTCAGCTACGCACTTGCCGATAAAGGCATCCGCACTGTGCTCGTCGATCTCGATCCGCAGGCGAATGCTACTAGCGGGCTCGGCCTCGAAAAGCTCGAAGGCGGCAGCCTCTATGGCCCGCTCTGCGGTGAAGGTAATGCCCTAGATAAGGTGCAGCCCGTCGGTGCCAACGACTGCCTCTTCATGATCCCCTCCGAGGTGGACATGGCCGCCATCGAGATCGAACTTTTCCAGCACGACAATTACCTCGTGCAACTGCGCGAAGTGCTGGCACCACTGCGCGATTCAGATGCCTACGACGCCATCATACTCGACTGCCCGCCCGCGCTCGGTATGCTTTCGATGAACAGTCTCGCCGCCGCTGATTACCTAATCATCGCGCTGCAGTGCGAATACCTCGCGATGGAGGGCCTCGGTCAGATCCTCAAAGTCGTGGACAAGCTCCGCGACGCAGGCGTCAACGAAGATCTCAAGCTTGGCGGTATTCTGATGACGATGTTCGACCAACGCACTAACCTCGGTCAGCAAGTCGTCGGCGAGGTGCGTAACCACTTCGACGAGCTCGTCTTCCGCAACATGATCCCTCGCTCTATCCGCCTGAGCGAAGCCCCCAGCTTCGGCCAATCGATCTTCGAGTATGAGCCCAACAGCAGCGGTGCCCACGCCTACCGCTACTTTGCCGAAGAAGTGATCGAGCGCTTCAAGCTCGGCAAGTAATGCCTGCGATTCCATACCTTTCTCAGTTCTGCGATCATCTTGCGCACGAGCGCCGGGTCTCGGCCTACACCGTGCGTAACTACCGCGCCGCCGTGGAAAACTTCGTCTACCACCTCGCCGCCGCCGGCAAATGGCGCGCAGACTTCGCCGCCGTTACCTCCCTGCAAGTGCGCTCTTTTCTGATCGAAGAAGGCCGCAGCAAAGCACGCCGCACACTCCACAATCAAGTGTCGGGCATACGCGCTTTTTACCTCTATCTGCGCAGGCAAGGCATCGTCGATAGCAACCCCTTCACCGGAGTCACACTGCCGAAGCTCGACCGGCCCTTACCAAAATTCCTCACCGAGGCGCAGATGCTGGCACTGCTCAACGCACCGATCTTACTCTGGAAAGACGGGCAGATTGGCGAGTTCGAAGCTTTCCGCGATAGCCTCATCCTCGAGCTACTCTACGGCGGCGGCCTGCGCGTCAGCGAGCTATGCGCGCTCGACCACGGTCAAGTCGATCTCGCGCAAGGCGTGGCGCGCGTGCTTGGCAAAGGCCGCAAAGAGCGGCTATGCCCGCTCGGCCCCGTCGCCATTCAGTGCCTGCGCACTTTCGTGCAACGCTTCGAGCTAGAGGCCGCGCTCAACGCCCCCGTCGTCTGCACCCGCCGTGGCAAGCGCGTGGTGCCGCGCCAGATTCAGAAGCTGCTCAAGACACACCTCACCGCCGCCGGCCTGCCACTTGATATGACGCCCCACAAGCTACGGCACTCCTTCGCCACCCACATGCTCGACGAGGGCGCTGATCTACGCGCGGTGCAAGAGCTACTCGGCCACGCCAATCTATCCACCACCCAGATTTACACCCACGTCTCCATCGCGCGGCTCAAAGAAGCGCACAAGCAAGCGCACCCGCGGGCGTAGTCGGGGAGGGCGGATGTCCCATCCGCAGCGTGCGATTCAGGGAGGGCGGATGTCCCCATCCGCAGTGTGCGATCCGGGGAGGGCGGATGTCCCATCCGCAGCGGGCGATCCGGGGAGGGCGGATGTCCCATCCGCAGTGTGCGATCCGGGGAGGGCGGATGTCCCATCCGCAGCGTGCTTAGCTCGCTTCGCGAGGAGTTTCGGCGCATCCGTGGCGGTGCCGCTGTCGGGTTGACACTGCAAAGTCTCAGTCCGCTTGTATTCCGCGGAGCAAAAACTGCCATAGTGGTAGCACATGTATCGCACCGTCCTCGGACTTCCATTCTTCGTCTAGGGTGACGATGATACTTTGCGTGCTTTTAAACTCTTTGGAGGCTTCTTCGAGTGCTCTGACTTCGCGGTGACGGGTGGCTTCGTTCTTTAATGTCCACGCGACTTGCACCAGCACCGTGGTTTCGCCTTCTTTATAAACGAAGTCGATTTCGTGGCCTTTTTTTGTTTCGTAGTAACCGAGTGGGTGACCACGGCGGCGCAGGGTGATGAAAACTAAATTTTCGAGAAAAGCGCCGTTGTCTTCGGTGATTTGGGTGGAGTAGGCGTCGAGGATACCGTTATCGATGACATCGCGCAAAACGACGGCGTCGACGTAGCTTTGAGCGATCTCTTTCGACCGGGTCGGCGATAGCTTTTGGATTTCGGGTAAGCCGCCTCGCCGGCAATAGCGCTGCGCGTGGTGGTTGAGCTTTAAGCGAGTCTTCTCACCGACTCGGGCGAGGTTGAGCGACACAGAATGTGTGCGCAAATACTCAGCGAATGAGAAGGGGAAAACCTCTTGGTCGAGCGAACGACCGCGCAGGCCTGTAGCGATTTCGGCGCTGAGTAGCTTGGCGGAAGAGCCTGTGACATAGACAGCGACGCGCTCGGTATCTATGAGTCTCCGGATAAAGCGCTCCTAGTGGGGCACATTTTGGATCCCATCAAAGAAGAAATAGCACTGCGCAGATTTCTTTTCAGAATTTCCACCGTAAAACACGTCGAGGATAGTTTGGCAATCGGCTAGGCCGAAGCCAAAAAGACGGTCGTCTTCAAAGTTTAGGTAGAGGATGTTTTCGCGTTTTACCCCTGCGGCTAAAAGTTCCTTGATGCGCTGGTAGCATAAGTAGGTTTTGCCCACGCGGCGCGTGCCGATTAGGGTGAGTGCCTTGCCGGGGATATGGCTGAGGTCGCCATCACGCTCGGTTAGTTCGGGGAGTTCTCGTTCTAGAAAATCGCCGTGTAGTCTTTGTAGTGCCTCTTTCATTGAAGGCTATAGTTTCCTTTTATTTAGGGAAGTATGGTCGGCGAAACGTAGGGGCGCGACTTGTCACGCCCGCAGTTGATCGGTTCGTTGCGTTCGGCGGGCGTGTTTAAGTGCAGCGGTGATTGCTGTGTTGTTCGGGCTGGATTCTCGGCGGGCGTGACAAGTCGCGCCCCTACGTTTTAATGTTTTAACGCTTGGGCTAGTCGATAATCTGGAAAATGTGGGCGGGGCTGATACTTGGGTCTAATTCTAGGTAGGGGGTGGTGCCTTGCCAGGTGTAGCCTTTTGGGGTGGCGGCGAATTGATCGACTAATTGCAGGGTGCCTGCGTGGGCTAGGCCTAGCGCCTCGGGGGAGAGGTCTAAGGTGCCGACTTGTTTGTTTTCCCAGTCCATGTTCACCACCACAATGAAGCGGTCGGTCTTTTCAAAGTTCTCTTTGAGGTAGGCGATGATGTGGCTGTTGCTACAGGGGATGAACTGGACGTTGAAGGTGCGTTGAAAGGCTTCGTGGTTGTTGCGGAGTGCGTTGACGCGGGTGATCTCGGCTTTGATGTTACCGGGCTGATTTAAATCCCAGGCTTTGAGCTGATACTTTTCGCTGTGGTTATTCTCCTCTTTGCCGGGGTAGGGCTCGTGGTCGAGCAGCTCGTAGGCGGGGCCGTAGATGCCGACATTGGAAGAGAGGGTGGCGGCGAGCACGTAGCGCCCGATAAAGGTGGCGCGGTTGCCGCTCTGCAAGTCGGCGTGGAGGATGTCGGGGGTGTTGGGCCAGAAATTTGGCCAGAAGTATTCTTTGGAATTTCCTTGAGTGAGCTCTTCGACGTAGGCTTGCAGCTCGGCGGCGTTGTTGCGCCATGTGAAGTAGGTGTAACCGTGAGTGAAGCCGCCTTTGGCGAGGAAGTATTTACGCTTGGGGCGGGTGAAGGCTTCGGCGAGGAAGAGTACTTCGGGGTGCTTGGCCTTGATGTTGAGGATGCACCAGCGCCAGAACTCCATCGACTTGGTGTGGGGGTTATCGACGCGGAAGACTTTGACCCCGGCCTCGATCCAGAACTCGAAGACGGACTTGAGCTCATCCCAGAGGTTTTCCCAGTCGTCGGACTCGAAGTTGATGGGTAGGATGTCTTGGTATTTTTTGGGTGGGTTTTCGGCGTATTGGACGGTGCCATCGGGCCGCCAGCGGAACCACTGGGGGTGCTCTTTGACCCAGGGGTGATCGTGGGCGCACTGAAAGGCGATGTCGAGGGCAACTTCCATACCGCGCATCTCGGCCTCGTCGAGGAAGTGCTGGAAGTCCTCTAGGGTACCGAGGGCGGGTAGGATGGATTTGTGGCCGCCTTCTTTGGCACCGATCGCCCAAGGGCTGCCGACGTCTTTGGGGCCAGGGGTGAGGGTGTTGTTTTTACCTTTGCGGAACTCGCGGCCGACAGGGTTGATGGGGGGAAAGTAAACGATGTTGAAGCCCATTTCGCGGATTTCGGGCAGGCGCTTGGCGGCATCTTTGAAGGTGCCGTGAGTGACGCCGTCGTAAACGCAGGAGCGGGGGAAGTACTCGTACCACGCGCTGAAGGCGGCGAGCTCGCGCTCCACCAGCATGAGGGAGCGGGTGCTGGTGGTTTCGTGGGCGCGCTGGGGGTAGCTGCAGGCGATATCGGCTACGGAGCGGCTGTAGGCGAGGCTGATGCGGGTCTCAATATCGGCCTCGGAATCGGCGAGGTGGGCGGCCCACTCGCGGATTTGTTCGACATGTCTTGCATCGGCGCGGTCGGCGGCTTGCTCCAGTAGCTCGGCTCCGATGCGGCACTCTAGGTCGAGGGGCACGCCTTCGATGTGTTTCTTTTTGAAGCCTTCTTGCCAACTGGCGTAGTGGTCGACTACGCCGGCGACTTCGTACTCGAAGAGGCCGATGGCGTCGGTGCGGTAGGTGATCTCGAACTCGTCGTTGCCTAATGGATTCATGGGCAAAACTTGCCATTCCTCTGTATCCACTTTTCGGATACGTAGCTCGATTTGCAGCGAGTCGTGCGAGTCGGCGAAGGCGTTTACGGTGAAGGGAATCCAATCGCCGATGACGCGCTTGAAGGGATTACGCCCGCCATCGATGGAGGGGGCGACGTGGTCGATGACGACGCGGCGGGTGCCGGCTGTTTTGGCGAGTAAGGACATTGTATTGAATGACGAATGGCGAATAGCGAGTAGCGAATGCCGAACTACTTTTGTAGCGAGGCGTAGAGTTCTTTGGTTTGTTGGGCGATGCTTGTCCAGCTGAACTGCTCGACGGCGCGTTTGCGGCCGGCTTTGGCGAAGCGCTCGCGCTTTTCGGGGGCATCCATCAGGCGGTTGACTTGGTGGGCGAGATCTTTGGCGTAGGCGGTGGGGTGGAGTGGGGCGAAGGGGCTTTCGTGCTGCTGGGCGACGGGCACGAGGAAGCCGGTCTCGTCGTGCACGACAACTTCGGGGATGCCACCGACCATGGAGCCGACGACGGGGGTCTCGCAGGCCATTGCTTCGAGATTGATAATGCCGAATGGCTCGTAGATGGAGGGGCAGCAGAAGACGGCGGCTCCGGAGTAGAGCTGGATGATGTCGGTCTTGTGGACCATTTCGTCGATCCAGTAAATGCCGTCGCGGGCTTTGCTGGCTTCGGCCACGGCGGCTTTCATCTCGGCGGCGATCTCTTCGGTATCGGGGGCGCCGGCGCACAGCACGACACTGTAGCCTGGATGCATATACTTGATAGCTTCGACGAGGTGGATGATGCCTTTCTGGCGGGTGATGCGACCAACGAAGAGCACGTAGGGCTTGTCGCTGGGGACGCCAAACTTGGTGAGCGCGGGGGTGGGATCGACGGGCTTGTATTCTTCGGTGTCGACGCCATTGTAGATGACGTGGACTTTTTCGGGGGCGACGTTAAAGTGCCTTAAAATATCGTTCTTGGTGCCTTCGGAGACGGCGATGACGGCATCGGCCATTTCGAGGGCTGTCCGCTCGACCCAGCAACTGAAGTCGTAGCCGCCGGCGAGTTGCTCGCGCTTCCAGGGGCGCAGGGGTTCGAGTGAGTGGCCGGTGATGACGAGTGGGATGCCGTAGTTCATCTTGGTCATAATACCGGCTAGGTGGGTGTACCAGGTGTGGCAGTGGACGACGTCGGCCTGATTGCCATCGGCATTGTAGCTGATGGCGCGCTGGGCGCTGCCGAAGATGGAGTGCAGGTGCTTTGGGGCACCGAAGTGGCTGGTCTGAACGGGGTAGCCTTTGACTTTGAGCGGGTAGTCGGCGACTGCATCTTGATCGCCGAAGGCGCGGACATCTACATTGAGATCGGGCAGCTTGGAAAGCTCGCGAGTGAGGTATTCGACGTGAACGCCGGCACCGCCGTAATTGTAGGGTGGGTATTCGTTGGTGTAAATGAGTGCATTCATAAGCGATCTTTCTTGGTAAGCTTGAGGGGATACGGTCTATTTTTGAATCCTATTCGGGGGTTGTGCTCAAGTATTTTCAAGAATCGGAGGCGACGACTTGAAAATCGGCTGTGAATGGTGTCCCGATGTCATTCTCTTCCCTCTTCTCTTTTAACTACGTTACCATTATTGTCATTATGAAAATCTTCACTTTTCTCCTTCTCGCTGCTTCGTTTTCCTTGGCGACTGCGCTCAATGCTGCGGTTGATTCTGGCTCGGCTGCGCCTGATTTTACGCTGACAGACTCGACGGGGGCGTCGCATAGCCTGTCTGATTTCGCTGGCAAGTATGTGATCCTAGAATGGACAAATCATCAGTGTCCTTTCGTGGTGAAACACTACAAGAATGGCGACATGCAAGCTCTGCAAAAAGCGATGACGGACGATGGCGCGATTTGGCTGCAAATCATCTCTTCGGCCGAGGGCAAGCAGGGCTACCTGAAACCTGAGGCGGCTGAGGAGCTGCGTGCCTCGCAAGAAGTGTATTCGACCGCGCTGCTGATGGACACGGCGGGTGAAGTCGGCCGTGCTTACGACGCGAGGGTGACGCCGCACATGTATCTGATCGATCCGGATGGTATCTTGGTGTATCAGGGCGCGATCGATAGCATCCGATCAACTAAGCCGGAGGACGTGGCTAAGGCGGAAAACTATTTGAAGGCCGCCTATGAGAGCTCTAAGGCGGGCGAGCCGATTGCGAATGCGACGACGGTGGCTTATGGCTGTAGTGTAAAGTATTAGTGTTGTGCTAGCTCAATCGAGCGCGCCTTGGCGGCGGCGAGTGCTTGATCAACTAGATCGCGGAAGCCGCCTTCTTCGAATACTTTGAGTGCGGCGGCGGTGGTGCCTCCGGGGGAGGTGACGGCGTCGCGCAGGGCTTCGGGAGTCTCTCCGCTCTCCGCGAGCAGCATGGCGGCACCGAGCAGGGTGTCGATGGCTAGGGCGTCGGCGAGGCCTTCGTCTAAGCCGCAGTGTATGCCAGCGTCGCGCAGGGCGGCGGCAAATTCAAATAGATAGGCGGGGCCACTGCCGCTGAGCGCGGTGACGGCGTCGAGATCGACTTCGTCGACTTGGTGGAAATTACCCAGTGAACTGAGGGTGTTTTCGACGATGGCCTTATCTTTTTCTGAAAGCTCGCGCAGCGGAGCAAACGCGGTGACGCCTGCGCCGATTTGGCCGGGCGTGTTGGGCATGGTGCGCACCACATTGCGGGCGTGGGCGAACTTTTCGCTGAGGCGTGTGAGGGGGGTGCCGGCTAGGATGGAGAGCACGAGCTTCCCGCGCGCGGCTTCGGCTAGCTCGGGGCTGATAGCGGCAAATTGCTGTGGCTTGCAAGCAAGCACGACGGCCTCTGCCTCGTAGAGCGCCGGAGTAATGTCGGGCAGGAACTGGATGCCAGTGGCCGCAGCGAGGGCGGAGCCAGTCGGGTCGTCGCCGCAGGTGCAGCCGATCTCGTCGGGTGTGTAGTGCTCTTTTTCAAGGAGGCCGCGAACGATGGCAGAGGCCATGCGGCCCGCGCCGATAAATGCGATGCGAATGGACATTTTTTTATAAAGGATGCGTGAGCGTGGCGGTGACGCCGCTGTTACCGCTGTTGCCGTGTTCGGCATTCGCTTTGATGTGTAGCTCGCCCTCAAGATTGCGAATGGTGTGGCGGGCGATGGTCAAGCCCATGCCGCGGCCGACAGAGGTTTTGGTGGTAATGAATGGCTCGAATAATATGTCGCGCACGGCGGAGTCGATACCGTCGCCATGGTCGACGACTTGCAGCTCTAGCATGGCGGGGCCGCGCTCGCGCTGGATGCTGGCTTTTAGGGTGATGGAGCGGTCTGCGGGCGCGGCATCTTTAGGGTAGCTCTCCCATGCGTTGATGAGGAGCTTACCGAGGATGCTCTCAAAGGTCTCAGCGTTGGCGGAGATGCGGGTGTCGCTATCGAGGGAAGATTCGATGACGACTTCGGCGGGGATATCGTGTTCTTTTTTGAAGCGTTCGATGGAGCTTTCGATCAGATCGGGAATGGAGAGTGCGTTGAGTTCGATGCGCTCGTTGTTGGCGATAGTCCCCAACTGGCGGATGATGTTGACCATGCGAGTGATGGCGTGATCCATCAGGCCGACGCTGCGTTTGATCTGATCGGGGCTGTCGTGGCCATTCTTAATGAGGTCAAGGTAACCGACAACGACACCGAGCAGGTTATTTAAATTATGGGTGATGCCTTGGGTGATGGCACCGACGGCGGCGGACTTGCGTGCATCGCCGAGGCGTTCTTGTAGCTGCATATTTTCATGAAACATCTTTTGCAAGCGTAGTTGGGTACGCACGCGGGCGAGGGTCTCATCGAGGTCGATCGGCTTCGTGATATAATCGACAGCGCCAGCGTCGAGGCCTTCGAGCTTTCCCTCCTTCGAGGCCTTGGCCGTGATGAAGATGATGGGAATGGTCTCGGTGACGGGGTTTGACTTGAGGCGCTGGCAGGTCTCAATACCGTCCATCTCGGGCATCATGATATCTAGCAAGATGAGGTCGGGTTTAGTCTCGGCGACGGAACTCAAGCACTCGCGCCCATTGTAGGCTACGTAAACGTCCATGCCCTGCCGCTCGAGTTTGCGCTGCAGCAACTTGATGTTGATCGGCTGGTCGTCGACGACGAGGATTTTAGGTGGTTGTTTTTTGCTCAAAACGGGCACGGTTTTTAGATGATAACTTTAGATAGCAAGTCGTGATCTTGCAAGGAGGCGTTCTATATACGCTCAGATTATAGTTTCGCCAGAATAGAAAACGCAAGGAATTGTCTTGGCAATGCCGCTTACGCAGGCGGCTGTTTATTTACCAATTTTTCGTCGATCACTGCGGTACGGCTCATCAGGTCGTGCCCCATCTGGCGGCGCTTGTTGAAAAAGAGCGCGCTGAGGGTGGCAAACATGCCAATCGGGAAAAAGAGATAGAGCGTGAGCGTCTTGAGGCCGCCGCGCACGATACCCGCCATAATGGGCGGCGCGCCGAGGGTCACGGTGCTGACGCTGCGGATGCGGCAGATGCGCTTGCCGAGCGAGCTGCCGGCGAAGAAAGCCTCGCCGAGGGCGAAGTAGAGCCAGAAGGTGAGCATTTGCAGCTCGTTGGCCACGCCGAGGGCACGGGTCAGGTTTTTAGTCGGCTCGGGGAAGGGGGCGGCGGCGACTGTGGTGTTGCGCTCGCCATACCAAGCAAGCACTTGCTGCGACCACTCCGTGAGCTCGGTGAAAGCGGCCGGATGCGACTGGGGCAGCACAATCTTCCAAATTATGACGGAGGCGACCGCCGAGATCAGGATGAAATCGAGAAAAAAGGCAAAGGCGCGTAGGCGGACGCTGGCGGGTGGCATCGGCCCGTCTTTGCGGAAAATGGAGTCGAGCAGGCTATGGGCGCTGGGCGTGGCGGCTGACGTATCCTGCGAATCTTGCGATTCTTGTGACTCGTGGTGGTAGTGGTGTTGGCGCTCGCGTTGGTCGTGCGCGCACTCGCCGCCGCCGTGCTTTGGCTGGTGCGTATTCATTCGGCTTGAGCGGCTTTGAACGCGCGGAGTGTGTTGTGCATGAGCATGGCGACTGTCATAGGGCCGACCCCCCCGGGCACGGGTGTAATGTGCGAGGCTTTGGGCGCGACGGTGTCGAACTCGACATCGCCGACTAGCCGGTAGCCGCTCTTGCGGCTGTCGTCCGCCACGCGGTTGATGCCTACGTCGATCACGGCGACACCTTCTTTGACCATGTCGGCCGTCACAAAGTTGGCACGCCCGATGGCAGCGATGAGCACGTCGGCTTGGCGCGTGATACTGGGCAGATCTTGCGTGCGGGAGTGGCAGACGGTGACGGTGGCATTGCCGGGCAGCGCCTTGCGCATCATCAACAGTGCGGCGGGCTTGCCCACGATCTGGCTGCGGCCGAGCACGACGACGTGTTTACCCTCAGTCTCGATACCGCTGCGCTTGATCAGCTCGACGATGCCTGCGGGTGTGCAGGCCAGGAAGCCGCTACTGTCTTCTTGGCAGAGTTTGCCTATATTAAGTGTGTTAAACCCGTCCACGTCCTTGCCGGGTAGCACGCGGTTGAAGGTCTGCGTCTCATCGATGTGTTGCGGGAGGGGCGCTTGGATCAGGATGCCGTTGACGTCGGGGTCTGCGTTAAGGGCGTCGATCTGGGCAAAGAGGTCTTCTTGGCTAATGTCGTCTGGTAACAGATGCAGGCGGCTCTCAATGCCGATACGCGCGGCCGTCTTTTCTTTTTTACGCACATAAGAGACCGAGGCCGGATCATCGCCCACCCTGATAAAAGCTACTACGGGCTTTTTACCAGAAAGCTGGCCGACTTCTGCGGACAGTTCTGTTACGATTGATTCTGCGATAGCGTTGCCGTCGATGAGTTGCATGGAGTTAGAGAACGCCGAGCTCAACTCGCTTGGCAACTCTCAATTAAGTAGAAGCGACACTCCTGTCGCTTTTTTGGGTTCGCTCGGGATTAACGGCTGTGGACGATTTGAGGTCTGCGGACTTTTACGCGCTGGATGTCTATCGCTGCGCCATTAAAGCGACAGAAGTGTCGCTTCTACTGCACCAGCATCCCCGCGATGGCTCCGCTGGAGAAATTTGCCAGCGAGGCGGCGAGCAGGGCACGCATACCGAGTTGCGCGATCTCGCCGCGCCTCGACGGGATCAGGCTACCGAGGCCGCCCAGCAGGATGGCGATCGACGAAAAATTGGCAAAGCCACACAGCGCAAAGGTCAAGATCGCTTGGCTGCGCAAGCTCAGAGTGTCTTGGATTTTGATAAACTCTAGAAAGGCCACGAACTCGTTCAGCACGATTTTCTGGCCGATGATCGCGCCGCCTTGCACGGCGCTTTCCCAAGGGATACCGAGTAGCCAAGCCAAGGGGCAAAAAGCGTAGCCTAATAGGAGCTGGATACTGAGCGTCTCTAGGCCGAAGCGATCGCCGATGTTTCCTAATATGCCGTTGGCCAGCGCGATCAGCCCGACGAACGCAATAAGCATGGCGCCCACATTCAGCGCGAGTTTGAGCCCTTCGCCGGCACCTTGCGCGGCCGCGTCAAACACATTCACCGGCGCACCGTCGACCGCCTCTGGCAGTTT
>Ga0222651_1001361_pt1 | contig 12117 bp, 9 predicted proteins | sample AntAcemetagen369_FD_179855 | JGI IMG/M metagenome (GOLD analysis project Ga0222651, IMG submission 179855) | Saline water microbial communities from Ace Lake, Antarctica - #369 | ecosystem: Environmental > Aquatic > Non-marine Saline and Alkaline > Saline | place: Antarctica: Ace Lake | collected...
ATTATCGTATTCAAAATGACATTTCATTTTGGAAGAATCCTGAATTGTCTGGACCAATTCTTCAATGGATACAATAAAGTTATGAATTTTTTCTTCAGATGCCCTACTTAATTCATGTGAAATCGTGCGAATCTCCTCTTCCAATGTTTGTAATTTTTTTAGTAGGTCGCTCCGTTTTAAAACGGAATCGGAATCTATTTTATTGTTAAGGGCAGTTAGAATTAAACGTATGCCTAACATTTGCCCCAAAATCCCATCATGTAATTCTTCTGATATTCGCTTCTTTTCCAATTGCTTGCCTTCCTCAACTTTTTTATTTTGGGCCAGTAGAAGGTTAAAAATTTCTTGATTCGCCTCCTGTTGGGCCTTTTCAAATCTTAATTTTTGATTTTTCCTGCGTTGGTCTATGGTGATCAATATGAATCCGGCAAGTATGAAAAGCGCAACTGCTATCCCGATCCATAATTGCCGCTGTCTGGTCAACAATTCATTTTGTTCAATAAATTCGTCCGTTTCAAAACGTATCCTGGTAAATTTATTTCGCATTGCCCGTTCCTCCTGTAGCAAACTATCGTTCAATTTTATATATTTCTGAGTGTAGCGACTAGAATTTACAGGATCTAATTTTGCTAGAAGCTCTAGAGACTCCAACAATCTTCTATTATTACTGGTCTGTTCTGAAATTGATTTCGAATTTTGAGCATATTGTAAGGCTATAGCTGTATCCTTTAGGCTTAAATAGTATTCCGCTATTTCGAATTGGGTAAGCGCTAAACTTCTGCTATCCCCTATACTGTCCTTAATTCTCAAAGCCTTTTTAAAAGTGGCAAGCACACTGGTCGTATCTCCCAATTTACCTTTGCTATTGGCGTAATTAGAGAGGGCAATGGCATACAACTGGGTATCTTTGTAATAGAGGCTATCAGATTTTATAACTTTTTCAAAGGATTCCATGGCTTTATTAAGATCGCCCTTATCTTGGTAAACCATACCCATATTGTTAATGGTATTTAGCTGGAGAAGATTGGATTCATTTATTTTATTTAAATAGAATAGTGACTTTTCGTAATATTCCAGGGCCTTGTCATATTCATTTAGGGCATTGGTCACCGAACCTAAATTGTTGTAACACAAATAAAGGTAATATGGCTTGTTTAGGTTTTTAAAGAGTTCCATGGCCTCGATGGTAGTAATTTCACTTCCAGTATAGTCCTTTAAGGCTGCTTGAACCGCAGACATATTGTATAAAACACGAGCATTGGAATAATCATCTTTTAAGGCCTCGAAGATTTTTTTTGCCTGGGAAAAGTGATAATAGGCGCTATCTTCAACGGCGTTGTCCTCCAAAAAAAAAGCCAAATCCCAATGATTATTGGCCAGGGCATTGGAATCTTTTATCTTTTCAGACAGGGTCATAGCTATTTTATTGGCACGTCTAAATTGCAAGGAATCCCCTAAAATGGAATAGTAATAAGATATTTTCGAGAATTGTTTGGATTTTAGGGAATCTTTATTTTGCTTTAAGGCCATGTCAAATGCCTTGGAAAGATTGTTTTTATAGTCTTCTTCTGAAGTACTATTTTTTTCGGACAACCAATATTGGATACTATCGTATTTAATGGAGTTGTTGGATTGCTTATTACCATTATTCGTCTCCTTACAACCAAAGAACATCAGTTGTAGTGTAATAACTGAATAAAAGATAAATCTGTTTTGCACATTTTTGTCCATAGAGATGGAAAGATAAAAAAAAAGCCCTAAACAAATTTGTTTAGGGCTTTATATTTTGTGATGCCTACTTTAATTCTAGAATAAACTAGTTTTGTTAAAGCTATGCAATAGTATTGTTGAAATTTTGTAGTTCCGTCATTACTGGTGGGGGATCTCTTCTGTCCCTTGGAATCCTGTCTCCATCGGTAGCAACGGCATTGTCATTGTACTGGAAATCGTTCACCACTGGTGGAGGATCTCTCCTGTCCCTTGGAATCCTATCACCATCGGTGGCAACGGCATTGTCATTATATTGGAAATCGTTCACCACTGGTGGAGGATCTCTCCTGTCCCTTGGGATCCTATCACCATCGGTGGCAACGGCATTGTTATTATATTGGAAATCGTTCACCACTGGTGGAGGGTCTCTCCTGTCCCTTGGGATCCTGTCACCATCTGTGGCAACGGCATTGTCATTGTGCTGGAAATCGTTCACTACTGGTGGAGGATCTCTTCTATCCCTTGGGATCCTGTCACCATCTGTTGCAACGGCATTTTCATTGTACTGGAAATCGTTCGCAGCTGGGGGTGGATCTCTTCTGTCCCTTGGGATCCTGTCACCATCAGTGGTAACGGCATTATCAGCATCAGGGAACATTTTTTGGGTACCCATTGCAAACAAGCCCATACTTAGCAGAACTACTGCGAAAATAGAAAGAATTTTTTTCATTTTTATGTGGTTTTCGAGGGTTAATATGGTTTATTTCTAAATCAAAATTAACAATCAAGTACCATGAAAAAATTATGTAAGATTTATCTTTAGTATATGTGGGAGTTCTGTTAGTGAACGTATGTGTTTTGCGAGAATTTGACTAATTGAGTGTAGAAATGGTATTTTTGGCCAAGACTTGCTTTAGGTGGTCAATGTTATTTTTGTATGATTTGGAAAAGGGCAATTGAAGTTTATCATGCTTTAAGGTGCATATTCCTTTTCCATAATTGATCCTAGAGACAAAGTTGATATTTATGATATAACTCTGATGAACCCTAACAAAATTTGCGGGCAAATTATTCTCAAAAGTCTTTAACGTTTTAAATGCACTTATAGTACTTCCGTCTTTCATAAAAAAATCGGTGGCATTATTATCCGCCTGTAAATACATGATCTCTTGAGTATTTATATAGCGAAAGTCCTTGTAGGATTGTAGTAGTAGCGTTTTGGGTTCTTGCTCCTTCGGAGATTTTATCTTTAATCGAAGCAGGGTCTTTCTAATGTCAAATTCGTTATAAGGCAATAACCAATAATCGAAAAAATGACACTTTAGGGCTTCAAAAGCATATTGTTTAGTTTTCGAAATACCTATAAATATGGGAGTTTCCTTTAGATATTGGTGCATTTCCATAATCATATGAAAATAGTCGTGCGCTTTTTCATTGAGATTTATAAAAACTACATCCGGAGATTTTTTGAGTATATTATTTAATCCGTCGATACTATTACTGGCTACCCCTGCGCAATAAAATTCACTATACTCTTCCATATAGTGTCGCAGCTGTAAATTCGACTGGGCATCAGAGTCCAAAATGGTATAGGTATATTCCATAATTTCAGAGGATTTTAAGGCAAATTAGTAATACTTGATAGCAAAGGGGGGTGTTTCAACCTTAGAAAAACTAGGGTTTTCATTTTAATGGCAAAATATACGATATTTGAAAGATTTTTCTTTCAATAAGTGAAGATTAGAGGTATTTTAATTGGTATAAATTACTTCAAATGCACCAAGGGCTGGATTCTTAGTCCTGTTGGAGCCCAAAATATCTAAGGGAACTAGGTTGGCTGCATCTATATTTCCAGCTCCAATTGCACTGGAACTCTCTTTGATTAAAAAAATATTTTTGGAGGGAGATAAAAACATTGGGTCCAGATTGAGCAGTGTATTTTCGTATCTGGATGAATCGCTAAAATTATATAAGCTGTCTTCAGTACTGTTCGTAAATTTTAATAGGCAGTTTTTAAAGTTATAATTGAAAGTCTTTTGGGAATCCTTGTTTAGGTATAGTTCGTTTGGATTACTTCCATAAATAATACAATTTTTAAAATCAGCTTTTAACAAGTCATAGGAATTAACGTCAATATTGCTAGAGTTGTCCATTTGTAAAGCAGTACCGATTCGAAATCCATATTTCCAATAATTGGCAATGGTGGCATGGATAAAGCTGTAATTACCTCCTTGATTACAATACAGGGAAATGTTACCGGCACCCCCAAGTACCAAATTCTCTGCCAGCAATACCGCGGTTTTGGCCCATAGATTAATATTTTGGCTATTGTAAATTTGGGAATTCATTATGGTCAATGTAGCTTTCTTAAGGGAATTATCCCCTTGAACGAGAATACCAACAGTGGCGTTTTTAATGGTCAGGTAATCAATTTTGTTGTTTATACTGCCTTTGGCAATATATAATGACCCCCATTGTCCAGGAATGTCCGAATACGAGGGGTCTAAGCGGTCGCCCTCAAAAATGACTTCATTTTCCAGCAATTCCTGGTCCTCACTTAACATGCCATTAATTTGTATCGAGGCATTGTCCTTAATCAATATCCCGGAGTCTTTGTGGAAATGTACTCGTGCACCCTTCTCTATAGTCAAGGTTTCTCCTCTGGGTACCGAGGCGTAGCCATAAATTACATAGGGTTTGTCATTGGTTAAGAGTAGTTGATCGGCTTTTAGTTCAAACCCCTCGACTATTATTTCTTCCCCGTTTTTACTAAAATCTAGGACAATTGTCTCCCGTTGTCCGTTTACCGATTTTTTTGGGAAGTAAAATACAGCATCCTTAACCAAGGTCACCAATTGTACTTCTTGCAAGTGGTTTTCTTTATCAAATTGAATGGCATCTGTGTGTAAAAATTCCTTTTCATCCGCATTGCCTATATCATAAGTGGTCTCCACAAATATGTATAGGCTATCCATGGCGAATAGTGGTATATCCCTAAATTGCCGCCTAGCCTCGCCATCGACATTTAAACGATACTTGCTGTTGGGCCCATTTTTAAGTCCTATACTCGGAATATTTATATCGTTGGTGGTGCGGTTGTATACTTTTAAGGTGTAGGTGCTGCTTCCAATATGACTAAATATAGTATCTAGAAAAACAGTATCCTTGGAAAACTCCAAAGAGCCATTGCTTTTTGCATAATCGAAGTCCACCCTGCAAGAAGAAAATATCAGGAGCAGGGCTATAGCGGAAAAAATATGAAACGATCTATGCACTTAATATGTTCAAAATTTTAGGATTGGCTAATAAATATATTTTCAATTTCCGGGGAAATACGCATGGGCCTAAAGGTTTCGGAGTTCAACAAACACCATTCCGTCTTTGACTTGACCAGTAATTGATTGGTTTCCTTATTGTACATTTCTACAACCCTAACACTTACGGGGCCTTTGGTCTTGTCTATATAGGTTTTCATTAAAATAATATCGTCCAATTTTGCGGAACTTTTGTATGTAATGTGGTGGGTTAGGACTACCCAAACGGTAGTATCCACCAGATCTTTAGGTGCTTTGGCAAGCCAATGTTCCTTGGCAATATCTTGCATCCATTGCACATATCGTACATTGTTAACGTGATTAAGGTCATCCAGATCATCTTCAACCACCTTTATGGTTTTTTCAAAAATCACCATACTTATTTCTTAAGGATGTTTACCTCAAATAATTTGTCCCAGTTTTTTCCGGTAACAAAGAAGGTCTTTCTTTGTGGATGATAGGCCACTCCATTAAGTACGTCAAGAGTTGGATGCTGGGTAACCTTTTCCTTTAGGCCGGCAAAATTGATTACACCCTCGATCGCGCCACTTTTGGCGTCAATGATCATCATACTTTCCTTTTGATATACATTGGCATATATTTTTCCATTTACATACTCCAGTTCATTGGCCTTATTAAAAATGGAGGTATTGGTTACTGTTTCAAAATGGCCCTCTTCTGCCAGGGTTGTCGGATTTAAAAACCAAATTTTCTCGGTACCATCACTTTTGAATAATTTGCTACCATCATTGCACAAGCCCCAGCCTTCCTTACTTTGGTTATATTTAAAGCTGTCAATTTTCTTAAAATCCTTTAGGTCATAAATAAAGCCAACACCACTTTGCCAAGTTAGTTGATAAATTTTATCGTTCAGGATAGTGATACCCTCACCAAAATAGATGTTTTCCAGGTCAATTTTATTTAAGATCTCTCCAGTTTTAAAATCCACTTGTCTTAAAGAGGATTTTCCTTTTTTACCTGTGCTTTCGTATAAGATATTATCATGGAACTCCAAACCTTGGGTGTAAGCATCTTTATCATGGGAATATTCGTTGAGGATTTCATAGGTGTAGATCTCAGGGGCGTGTTCCGCCAATAATTTTATTCCTTTGGACACCTGAACGGTCTCGCCATCGTAACTAATATTTGCAGTTAAGGTTTTGGCTCCAAGTTCGGATTGATCGAGTGTAATTTTATCGTTGTTAAGGGTTATTTCCTCATTATCCAATGTATAGGTAATGTGATCAATTTCTTTATTCTTTAGATTTTTGACGGAGATTCCAACGACCTGGTTTTTTTGAAATTCGGTTGAATTGCCCTCCAATTGGATTTCGAAGAGCTTTGAAGGGTTGGTACTGCCATCACAAGCCAAAAAGAAAAGGGGAATTAGGAAAAAAAGATTCAGTTTTAAGACGTTCATTTTGTTATTGTGAGTATAATTTATAATATTTTTTTAGTGGGTAAAGTGCATGTCCTGTACAATTATTCCCTTTAAATTCAATATAGTTGTCTTAAAATCAACTTCCTAATATAGAAATAATTGTGACGACATTTTAAGGCAAGATATTTAATAAAATTAAGACCTGAAAACGATTGCAAAAAAATTAAAAGATTGTATATTTGCATCGGCAAGTCCTACACGACCAGCTCCTGTAGAATCCCCCAGGGTGGGAACGCAGCAAGGGTATATGGTTGTAGCGGTGCGATGTAGGTAGCTTGCCATTTTTTGTGACCTAAAGTGAACAAAAACTTCACGTCATTTTTTCTGTATTCCTTAGATATAACTTCTTTACCAACTTCAATTCCTGTTTTATTCGTTAATTTGCAACCTTAATTTCTATGAATGGAGCATAAGGTTGTATTAGTTACAGGAGGTTCTTCGGGAATTGGAAAATCTATCGGGATTTATTTAAAATTAAAAGGTTTTAAAGTTTATGGAACTACTAGGAAAGTGGCCAACTATCCTGATTTTACAGCATTTGAACTGCTGGAATTGGATGTGCGGAATCCAGAAAGCATACGGATGGCAGTTTCCGAGCTGATTGCCAAGGAAGGTAGGGTAGATGTTTTGGTAAATAATGCAGGTATAGGTATTACGGGACCTATAGAGGAAACACCGCATGCAGAAATATTAAAGGCTTTCGATACTAATTTTAATGGTCCCTTACACATGTGCAAAGCTGTTCTGCCCCATATGAGGAGTCAAAAAAATGGTCTTATCATCAATATTACTTCCATTGCCGGTTATATGGGCCTGCCTTATAGGGGAATATACTCTGCCAGCAAAGGTGCGTTGGAGCTGGTGACAGAGGCCCTTAGAATGGAAATTAAAGGTTTTGGGATAAACATTTCAAACTTGGCCCCTGGTGATTTTGCCACCAATATTGCCTCTGGCCGTTATCATGCGCCGGCGCTGGAGAATTCACCTTATAATTCACCTTATGGGAATACCTTGAAAATAATGAACGAACACGTGGATAGTGGACAAGATCCTTTGCTGGTAGCGCATATGGTTTTTAAAATTATAAACACTAAAAATCCTAAAGTTCATTATCGGGTAGGGGAGTTTATGCAGAAGTTTTCATTATTTCTAAAAAAAATATTACCCGACAAAGTCTATGAGAAACTCTTGATGAACCATTATAAATTGTAATTTTGCATCACCAAAAGGTAGACTTTAAAAAAGATAAATCTTTCAAATTAATAATTTAAAAAGCAATTAACATGAAGTTCTTTATTGACACCGCTAACTTAGCACAGATAAAAGAAGCCCAGGAATTAGGGGTATTGGATGGGGTTACAACAAATCCTTCCCTAATGGCCAAAGAAGGGATTACTGGAAGAAACAATATCCTAAAGCATTATGTAGATATCTGTAATATTGTGGACGGAGATGTATCGGCAGAGGTAATTTCCACCGACTTAAAAGGAATGATCAAGGAAGGTGAGGAATTGGCGGAACTTCATGAGCAAATTGTAGTTAAAGTCCCAATGATAAAGGACGGGATTAAGGCTATAAAATATTTTACTGATAAAGGTATTAGAACCAATTGTACCTTGGTGTTCTCTTGTGGGCAGGCTTTGTTGGCCGCTAAGGCAGGTGCTACCTATGTTTCACCATTTATTGGAAGATTGGACGATATCTCTACAGATGGTTTAAACCTAATTTCTGAAATCAGACATATATACGACAATTATGACTTCCAAACTCAGATTTTGGCTGCGTCCGTAAGACATACCATGCACGTGATCGATTGCGCCAAGTTGGGAGCAGACGTAATGACAGGACCTTTATCGGCTATCGAAGGCTTGTTAAAGCACCCTTTAACGGATAGTGGTTTGGCAAAATTCTTGGAAGATTACCAAAAAGGTAACTAGATTTCAAAATAACTCAAAATGTAACAAAGCCTCTTTTGCTTAATAGCTAAAGAGGCTTTGTTATTTTATATATTGAAGTGTTTTTTGATTTTTAAGATCAGGTAGATATTATGACACTAAATGACAAGCCCTATGCTGCTGTCCTAGAAACTACTATAAAGGTCTGCAAATGCATCTACAATGAGTCCGTCTTTAGTTATAATGCCTTTGTTGAGGCCTCCAATGACAAGGGTATTTTTTAAATTTTCAAAATCGTCTGTACGAAATTGATTAACCACATCCAATTGATTGCTGCTTAATAAAGACTGCCACCTAACGGCGTCCGTATTGCAATTAATTCCAACAAATGTATATTCGGGTTTCTTTTCCGTTAGTTGTGCAATTCGGGCAAGTACATTCTCAAAGTTGGACCTCTGAGTGCCGGACCAAAAATAGAAAACTGTATTCTTCTCCTTTTCAGCAATTTCCTGTAGGCTTACCAAAACACCATCCGAGTTATAAACGGATATATTGGGTAATTTCTTGCTAGGCTGTAAATTGTTGACACCTTTATAAATAGCCTCTATTTCGGAGCTATGTTGGTTATTGCCGGATAGCTTGTGAAATTCTTCAATAAAAATCCTATTATTTGCATCGGTATCATGGACGTTGATCAGGTAGTCCATAGCTACATTTCTGAAAAGATTATCGCGTAGATCTTTTTCTGTAACCAAGCTATCTATCAGTTTCAATTTATGCTGATTGAAATGTAATTTATTATTAATAATCTCCTGATGTTCACCTTTACATTTAGAATAACAACCCATATAGGATAAATTATTAAAATGGGTTTTCATGAAATTATAGTAATATCGATGGTAGGCGAGACTTTCATTATTATAATCCAAATCCTTTCGATAGTCATAAAAATTAGCTGGCAATTCTGGAATGGTATGTAAGCCAGTCAGCCTTCTGTTCCAAAAAGGATATTTTTCCTTATAGATATAATAGTTGTAATCTATACTGGCTTTGGCCATTTCTAAAGCTTTGGGGGATAAAGTTACGTCCTTGACAAGTTCATTTAGAGAGTTGACTTTGATAGCTTTAAGTGAATCCAATTTATTATTGAAGTCATCAGGACCAAGCTGGGAGAAGGAATATATAATTGCTGGCTCTTCTTCGGTGGTCAAAAACAGATCTAACAGAAAATTATTTATCTCCTCACCTTTACCGGAAAATATCAAAGATTCATCAAAATCCTCAGTATTGAGTCGGATTACTAGGCTGTCGCCCTTTTCTAAATATACATACTGCAATTCTGGACTATGGTCAAAATGGTACAAACCTTCAGCAACGGAGTCCAATTTTAGTGAGAACCTATTCTCGCCATCTAGTTTCGCAGAATCGATTACAATATCGTCCTTAAAAAGAACGACATATTCGCTTGTGGGATTTACGATTTCTCCAGCAAAGAATACACTTGGGGAATTTTTTTCTATCGAACCGCAACCAACTAATGCAATAAGAAAAGAATATAGTAAAGGTTTATTCATATGAGAATATCTACTTTATAGTGAACAAATCTAATAAACTCAACAGATACAGGCTGTTAATTGTGAGTTAAAACTATTGGATCTTAGTTAAATTACTATCTAAAGGCGTTGTAATATAGTTGCTTAAACGGGTTTATTTTTGTTATTTTTGCACAAAATTTAAAACTTTATATATGCTGTCAGTATCAAATTTATCTGTGCAATTTGGGAAGAGGATTCTTTTTGATGAAGTAAATGTTTCCTTTACTCAAGGTAATTGTTATGGTGTTATTGGTGCCAATGGGGCGGGAAAGTCCACATTTTTAAGGATTCTATCGGGACAAATAGATCCAACCTCGGGTCATGTTCATTTAGAACCGGGAAAAAGGATGTCCATCTTGGAACAAAATCACAACGCCCATGACGAGTTTACCGTTTTGGAAAGTGTGGTAATGGGCAATAAACCATTATTTGAGATAAAAAAGGAGATAGATGCCCTGTATGCCGATTACAGTGATGAGAATGCGGATAGAATAGGGGAATTGCAAGTGCAGTTTGAGGAAATGAACGGTTGGAATGCCGATAGTAATGCGGCCGCCTTGTTATCCAATTTGGGTATTACCGAAGAGTTTCACTATACCCTAATGGGCGACTTGGACTCTAAGTTAAAGGTAAGGGTATTATTGGCCCAGGCCTTGTTTGGTAATCCGGATGTATTAATTATGGATGAGCCTACCAACGACCTGGATTATGAAACCATAAATTGGTTGGAAAATTTCCTTGCAGATTATGAGAACACCGTTATAGTAGTATCTCATGATAGACACTTTTTGGATTCCGTCTGTACCCACATTGGGGATATCGACTTCGGAAAGTTGAACCTTTATTCTGGAAATTACACCTTTTGGTACGAAAGTAGTCAGTTAGCGGCCAGACAAAGGGCACAGCAAAACAAGAAATCCGAAGAAAAAGCTAAGGAATTGCAGGAGTTTATTCAGCGGTTCAGTGCCAATGTTGCGAAGAGCAAACAGGCAACTTCCAGAAAGAAAATGTTGTCCAAATTGAAAATTGAGGATATTAAACCATCAAGCAGACGTTATCCTGCCATTATTTTTGAACGAGAAAGGGAGGCTGGTGATCAGATTCTGAACGTTGAAAAACTTTCTGCCTCAACAGAGGATGGTGAGATTTTGTTTCAGGATGTGAATATTAATTTGGCCAAAGGGGATAAGGTGGCCATAATTTCTAGGGATTCAAGGGCTACTACGGCATTTTATGAAATAATAAATGAGAACAGAAAGGCAGATAGCGGTTCTTTTCAATGGGGTGTAACCACCAATCAATCTTACTTGCCCGCAGATAATGCATCTTTCTTTACGGAAGACATCAACCTAGTGGATTGGTTAAGGCAATGGGCAAAAACGGAAGAGGAGAGGGAAGAAGTAAGTATAAGGGGGTTCTTGGGGAAAATGCTTTTTAGCGGTGAGGAAGCTTTGAAAAAATGCACGGTATTGTCAGGAGGTGAAAAAGTGCGTTGTATGTTGAGTAGAATGATGTTGATGAGGGCCAACGTAGTTATGTTGGATGAGCCCACCAACCATTTGGATTTGGAGAGTATAACCACTTTCAATAATTCCTTAAAGAATTTTAAAGGCACTGTGCTGTTTACGACCCATGACCATGAATTTGCTGAAACTGTGGCAAATAGGGTTATAGAATTAACACCTAAAGGTAATATTGATCGTTATTTGTCGTTTGATGATTATATGTCCGATAAGACTTTAAAGGAGCAACGCAACAAAATGTACGCTGTCCCGGTGTAATTTTATTGGCTCAAATTCTTACTTTATGAAAACCTACATATTAACATGCATTTTTATGGCATGTCTTGCTATGGGCTGTTCTAAGGATGGAACAGGGGACGGGGATATCAAATCCCCTAACTTAACAGCGGACTATACCGTTTTGTTGAAAAAGGACGGTGCTTTGCAAACTACTTATTTAAATGCTGATAAGGATGGAATTTCCATTAATGCCGCCAAGAGTGATTTTGAGGTAGGTCCAATACCAGATCTTAGCTTTAGGTTTGGCTCCGAAATAGGCTTTTTTAATTCCTCGGCAGACTGTAGCGCTACAATAGGAATCCTTGATTTTATTGATAATACGGTTGTTAATACAACTGTATTTTCGGAGGATGGAAATTG
>Ga0222651_1001362_pt1 | contig 12111 bp, 8 predicted proteins | sample AntAcemetagen369_FD_179855 | JGI IMG/M metagenome (GOLD analysis project Ga0222651, IMG submission 179855) | Saline water microbial communities from Ace Lake, Antarctica - #369 | ecosystem: Environmental > Aquatic > Non-marine Saline and Alkaline > Saline | place: Antarctica: Ace Lake | collected...
TACCGCCAGTGACGACACTTGCACCTTCTTTTTTAGCTCCCTCAACAAAGCTCTCTACCCGAGTCCGTGCCCTTTCTACTGCGAGCGGACCCTGATCCGTTGCCAAGTCAAACGGGTCACCCACTTCGATCGAACTGTAGTAAGACGCCAGCGCATCGACCACCTCGTTATATCGATGGCGAGGCGCAATGACCCGCGACAGGTTTACGCAGACCTGCCCCATAAACCCGGTGCTCCCAGGCCCCAAGGTCTCCATAACAACATCCATATCTGCATCGTCTGCTATAATCGCCGCCGATTTACCACCAAGTTCCAGCGCCGTTCTGGCAAGACGGTCCGCCGTGCGTTTGACTACATCGATGCCAATCTCTGTACCACCGGTGAGCGCGACCATATCGATTCCTGGATGACTGACCAGATACTGACTGACCCTGGTTCCCGCTGGCAGAAAGCTGACGACGCCTGGCGGGAAATCTGCCTCGTTAAACGCATCGGCGATCAGGCGGGACGTCAGCGCTGATTCCGGCGCATGTTTGACGATAACCGTGCACCCTGCGAGCAATGCGGGAATAATTTTCATCCCGAGCAACACAATAGGGCCATTAAACGTCATTACGCCAAGAACAGTTCCGATAGGTTCACGCCAGATGTGCGTACCGTCTCGGACTTCTTCGAAAGGTAATGTGGGAGCAATCTCAAGTGCTTGTCGCCATATCGAGACACCCGCACCAGAGTTGATCATTTCACCATGCGCAATGGTCGGGCCGGATTCGAAAGCCCAGGCACGATTCAAATCGTCCAGTCGAGCTTCAAGCAGATCACATACCCGGCGACAAACGCTGACACGATCGGCAACACTCATTGAAGGCCAGAGTCCTTCATCGAATGCGCGACGTGCGGCAGCAACAGCGGCATCGGCGTCTGCCTCAGAAGGGTCAGCAACCTCGGCAATAGCTTCTTCCGTCGTTGGGGAAAAGACTTTAACAAACGTCCCTGACTTTTTTTGCCATTGTCCACCAATGAACAATGCATCAAGCCCAGGCACATCAACATCTAATTGCTCGGGGTGTTGGGTCATACAGTTCTCCAGTCTCGAGGAAACCTCTGATTAAAGTCTATTTGCCGGGCCGCGCAGGCCATGACTGCGCTCGGGCTGCACCAAAACATACACGCCCCGGCCGACCCGCCGCAACGCTTGTTCTGGACTGCACGTCTTCACTTAAATATCCATTTAATCAGAGCTTCCCTAGTATTGAGTTCGCGTGAATCAGAATATTCAAATCCTGCATCAACCTAGCCGGCAAACATATTGCTATTGGGATACACCTATCTCCGAATCCGCTCGGCCAGCCATTTATTCGGCGGCGGCAGGAAAAGAGCAGGAATCACAATGCGCCATGCATTCGGTGAGTTCATCTGATAATCGCCAGTGGCCGCTTCCCACATCTGCGAGAGATCATAGTCCGAATAAAGCACGTATCTGCGTTAGTTGCTAGGTGTGATCCAGCCACTAAGCCGCGCACTTTTTAAGAATCGATTAAAAGTCGGGTTGAAAGCAACGAATCAGACCCTTAGGTTTCGTTGAACGATGACTTTTCTCGTCGAAGGCATCTAGCCAGGAGAATTGAACGCCATTGTAGGACTGCAGGTATCAAAAAGTGGCGCTTGGAGACCAAACATCGCGGCTGATGGTGAACGATTTTTCGCCTGCGATGACACTTAAGATGACACTTAAGATAACTCCTGAGATGACTAGGTCTGATAATAACCAAGCCTGATAACCAAGCCTGATCACTATATCTGATGACTATGCTGACATAGATTCATTAGGGTCCAACTAGGATCCAGATGGCCCGATACATCAGCGAACTCCCCTGAGTCTTCAGTTTTCTCATATCGAAAAATCCAAAGGGGCGCTCACCTGCTTTGGGATTCACCTATTCAGTCAGGACGATACGTTTACAGGAAATCACATTGCATGTTTCCGTCAGCGCCTTCAACACCTACGTCTGATTGAACGTTCGTCGCTCTTAGCTTGGTTGGTCGCTAGGCTTTTCCCAAGACAACCGGCGATCCGAAAAGGATGGATCGCCGATTGAACGGCATCAAGTTGCTAGCTTGCCTTGAGCATAATCAACAGTTCGTCTTTGAGATGCAGTCGAACTTTCTTGCGCTCTTCCAGATAGTCATCAGACGTGTTTTCTGCGCCTGTTTCTATTCGGTGAACTTCGTGATCAACCTCATGATATTCCTCAAAGAATTTTGCAAAATGCGCATTGTTCATTTTCATCTCGTGAATCTTTTCTCGATATTCGGGTAATTCATGGATCAGGTCATGTTTTTCCAACATTGTGTTTAGCCCCTTTGGCCTTCTATTGAAGGCTTTTATTGATGGTTTCTATTAACCGTTACTTGTGATGATTACTGCTCAAGGCCATTATCGTGCAGTCGTGATCCGTCTACCATGATCCAAGTCAGGTGAAACCGGCACACGAACAAAATAGGGACACACTCTTTTGCGTAAACAGTCAGTTACTGTTTGATTCACGCAAGTCGGACCAGTCACACTAACCTTCGTCAGAAAACTCCTCATCCTCTTCGCTTTCAAACAGTTCCATTTGTTCAAGAAGATTAATTGCGATGGCCACATAGTCAGTTTCCGTAATGATGCCAACGATTTTCTCATCTCTGACCACGGGCAGGCATCCGATCTTGTATCTCTGCATAATCACTGCGGCGCCGCGCAAGTCCGCATCTTCAGTGACAGAACGAACTTTTTTCCTCATTAAATCGCCCGTCCACTCAATTATATTATCGGACGAAGCAGCAACCAGAATATCTCGTTGCGTAATCAATCCGAGCAGTTCTTGATCCTTCCCGACAATCGGCAGATGTCGAATCCGGTTTTCGTACATGATGCTGACAGCCTTTGAAACGGGTTCTTTGGGGCCTAGCGTGATGGGTTGAGTCGTCATCATTTCTCTTAGACTGATCATCGTTTCTGTCACCTGTGTATATGAGTCAGATATTATCCCGAACCTCCCGCCCGGACATTGACAGAGGTCAATCACACGTGACTTTGCTACTCGCACCGCGCCTAAACGACTGGAAGATTACAAAAACAATAAGGGACTCAAAATATGGAAACAGTTACCCATGATGGAAAGACATCCATCGCCAGGAAGCAGCATGTTGTGCGGAAGGAAAGATCCCGTTTTCCAAACGGTTCCAACCTGAGTCACTGGCCTTCGTAATATCTACGGTGTTGAGGGTTTTGCCTCAGACACACCGCCTGAGAACATATTTCGGAACAAAATGGTACTGCGGTGGTTATAGGTGAACGGCACACAAGGATTGTAGGCTTTGGCTAGTCTGTGGTGGTCGGGAAATCAGGTGACGGGAAGAAAGTCAGAGAGCGTCAGCGGGTGTCTCCATGTCTTTGGATATGCTCAAGAATCGAGCAGATGCGTGCTTGGAATATGAACCTGGGGCGCAGTAAACGGTTCGAATATGCCGACACCAAGACTTTTCATCATCCCCCCTGCATTAGATCTGGCAGACTGGACCTGAACCAATATTCACGAATGACTGATCCACTTCTACATGGCGGGAAACAGTCTCCAGCCGAGGCCATTTTGCAATACCGTTGCAATTCCAGTTTTATTGTGGTTATTCTAAAACCAGACTTCTGCATTGACGAGTTTTCGTCTTAGCGCGCGGAGGTCCTTAAGTCGTGTTCCTCCGCTGTCTCACTCAGCCCTAAGCCGGTGCAAAAAACCAGTATGGGTTAATAATAATGAGAAGGGGAACCCATGAACTTCAAACGCTTGAACTTCAAACAAAAGCCAATAGTCCTAGCCACAACCTTGATTGCAACGGCAGGGATTACGCTTGCCGCCAACTCGGCTTACGCCGCGCAATCTTTGGAAGAAATCGTTGTTACCGCGACCCGTCGATCAGAAGATGTGCAATCGGTACCTATTCCTATTACTGCTGTCACCGGAGATATGCTGGAACGACGTTTTGCCCAGGACCTCCGCGACTTAAGCAGCTCGTCTCCCAATGTTCAGCTTGAGCCGGTCGGTATTTTTCAGAACTCGGCATCATTCAGTATCCGTGGCCAGGGAAGTGGCGACATTGAATCAGCAGCAGACGGCAAAGTCGGTGTATATACAGATGGCGTTGTTTCAGCGCGAGTTTCAACCGCACTCAGCGATATGGTTGATATCAAAGCGGTCGAAATCGTACGTGGACCTCAGGGAACATTGTTTGGTCGAAATACAGTTGCGGGGGCGGTCTCGATCCTGCACAACGAACCTGAAATGAACAAATTTAACGGCAAAATATCGGCACAAATAGGTGACTTCGGTCGCCAGGATGTCAAAGGCGTCGTCAACATACCATTGATTGATGACACCCTCGCTGGACGAATCGCATTTAAAGACACCCAGCACGACGGCTACTGGGAGAATTCATTCAATGGCAAAGATCGTGGCGCCACAGACCGACTAACGATTCTGCCAAGCTTGAAGTGGTCACCCAATGACAAACTCGACGTCGTTTTACGTGGCGAATGGAACGAAACTCGCGATGATAGCTATATGAGCCAATCGGCTCACTACTGCCGAGACGATCCGTTCAATCTATTTCTTGGCCTTCCGACTGACAACGATCTGGTTATTACGACACAAACCTTGTTTAACCTGATTGTGCTTGGCCAGGACCCGGTAACAGCCGCAGCAGGTGCAGCGTCGATATGCGGCAAGCCCGCCGAGCGCCAGTCTGCCAACGAGGAATACACAGCACCGGCGACTGAAGATCGTGGTCAAAAATCCGAAGCTGACATCTGGGGTGTTACCGCACAGGTGACTTACGATCTTCCAGAGATTGGCACAATCACCTATATCGGAAACTATCGCGAGGTTGACGAAGATATTATCTTCGGCATCGACGCGTCTTTCCACGACCTGTTTGCAGGACAGCGCATCCAGGAACATGACCAGATGTCTCATGAGGTTCGATTTGCCTCCGACTTTTCTGACACCTTTGATTTTGTCGTCGGGGCTTACTACTTCGAACAGGAATACACGATGAAGCAGGAGTCGTGGGGATTACTGTTTGCACCCAACGTTGTCCTCGGATCAACACTCGGATTCGCCGGCGATGTCTCTTTCACTAGCCCGGTAACACAGGGACAGGCAGGTTTTTCCAATCAGACTAACGATGCCTGGGCAGTTTTTACCCAGGGCAACTGGCACGTTAATGATCAATGGACGCTAACTTTAGGCGGTCGCTACACATCTGAGACCAAGGCGTTCAGCCACTGCGCTGTCGGCTCCGGCAACCCGTTAATGTCTGTAGGTGCCGGTACCGACGCCTGTAATAACGTGCCGGCACATGTGATCGATGTCGGAGCCCCGCTGGTAGCGGGAACACCAACGCCTCTGTTCCCTTTAACCCAGGCCATTGGTTTTGATTCAAGTGGCGGCGCGCAGGGTGGTTGTCGCCCGGTACTTGACCCTGCGGGATCACTCATCACCTGTAACAATAAGCTCGGAGAACTCGATGAGACCTGGACGGATTTCACGCCCATGGCAGGCATTACCTATCAGTACAACGACGACATCATGGCTTTTATCACCTACTCGGAAGGATTTACCGCCGGCGGCTTTAACGGTCGTGCTGGATCAATTACGACCATGGGACCGTTTGAGCCCGAAAAAGCAGAGAATGTCGAAATCGGCATAAAGACAAGCTGGTTAGACGACACGCTACAAGTCAACATCAACGCTTTTGCAACAAAGGTGGAAGATTTTCAGACCGCATTCATTCGCCCTGCACCGAACGGTGGCGGCCAGGAAACAATCCAATCCAATCTGGGTAGTCTAAAAACAGAGGGATTTGAAGTTGAGTTACGGGCGCTGCCAACTGAACGCCTCACAATTTGGGCGACACTTAGCAACCTTGATACTGAACGTGAAGGTTTCTGTACGGACCCTGATGGGCCGAGCGGCAGTGATCCACTAAACGCGCCAACCGAGGGCGGTCCATTCTCCCAGGGGTTAGCGGTATGTGGACCTCCTGAGCGTATCGATGATGCTGTCGGTAACTTTGTCGGCTGGCTTGTCCCGAATGATGTTGGCGGCTTGAACCCGACTTCTCGTTCACCGGACTGGACCTATTCTGCCGGTGCCGCTTACGAGTTTAACTTGGACCGTTGGGGCAGCCTGACAATAGCAGGAGATTGGTTTTATCAAGACGGGCAGCTCATTGCGGCTTCGCGCGTTAGCGAATTGCAGGGTGTTCAGCAGTTTAACGGCGACTTTATTAGCCACTTCCGGGATTCATCGGATATCTTCAATGCGAGCGTCGCTTGGCGTAGCCCGACCAATCGCTATCAGGCTTCCTTTTTCATGAAGAACATTACTGACGAATTGTATCCACAGGCTTATACCAATGTTGGCGGTCTCACGGAAATCCGCGTACCCAATATTCGCAAGCACTGGGGGTTCGAAATGAGCGCGCGACTCGGCGATTAAGACAGAAAGCTAAAAGAAAACAAACGGGGACTTCGGTCCCCGTTTTTCGTAAGGTCCAGCAAAAATACTGTCCACCATAAAATGACAAGCCATGAAAAAGCGTGATCAGCGGCGCGCTAAACAGCAGGCCGCACGAAAAGAAAAGATCCGAAAGCAGAAGGCTCAGCAGAAAACACATTCAGCTGCGGCGCAAACTGCCCAGACGATCAACGTAACCTCGGAAAATGTTGGCTCCGCAATGACTGAGGCCGTCAGGCTTCACCACGCAGATGATTTAGCAGCAGCCTCCCAGATCTATAGAAAGGTACTGCGACTCTTCCCTGATCATCCTGATGCGTTGAGCAGTCTTGCCATGATCGAAGCTCACAAAAGACGACCCGCGAAGGCTATTGAACTTCTACGGAAAGCCATATCACTGGTCGATGATAACGCGGGTTACTACATGAACCTGGGTTCGGCACTGTCTCAAACTGGCGAGATAGACGGTGCTGCGTCCGCCTACACTCAAGCCATAGAACTCGCTCCGACCTACCCCGACCCCTACTACAATCTGGGTGACCTCTATCTAAGTACCGGGCGCCCTATTGACGCCATTGCAATCTTTGATGCCTGCATAAAAGCGAGGGGCCGGGACTTTCACGCACTGGCCTACAAGGCACATGCACTAAGGGACGCTAACAAGGCTGACGAAGCATCATTGCTGCTTAACCGTAGCTTGTTTATAAAGCGCTACCAGTTCGATGTACCAGAGGGTTACACCAATCTGGCAGAACTGAACGCAACGCTCGCCCGCCACGTTAGCACCCATCAATCAATAGAGGCGAATGTTCGTTCGACCGTTAATGGTGATCACACGGGCGAACTACTGGATCCTCCTATCGGCCCCATGATCCAAATGGAGGATGTGATTAATCAAGCCATAGGCTGGTACGTTCAAGAGCTACCGGACCTGCCTGAACACCCTTTTATTCAGGTCTGTCCTACAGCTTGGCATCTCACCGCCTGGGGCGTTGTACTGAAGAACAAAGGTCATGAACGGTCGCACATCCATCCGAATGGTTGGTTGAGTGGTGTCTTCTATGTACAACTACCAGAGATCATTGACGATGCTCAGTATAAGCCCCAGGGCTGGTTGGAATTTGGTCGCCCGACAGCAGACCTTCATATCCAAACCTTGCCCGAAACCGAGGTTTACAAGCCGGAATACGGGAGCATCATATTATTCCCGTCATACTTCTATCACGGCACCGTTCCGTTCGAGAGCGCAGAGAAACGGATTTGTATTTCCTTTGACGCTGAACCCATTTACAAATAAAAATGCGTCTCGTCTAAAAGGAAAGTCTTAAAGAAAGGTTATAAAGAGGCACGCGCTCTTGTCTCAAAGAGACTGGCAGTGACACAGTGATTGGGATTCGGGATTCGGGATTTGGAATTTGTAAAAAATCACATTGTTTTTTTCGCATCAATCTTCCACAAACGTTAGCCTGATTACGCGCGTGTCACTATAGACGTGTACTATCGGTGGCACTATCAGCTGTACTATCAGCTGTACTATCGGCCAGCTGTACTATCGATCAGCTGTACTATCGACCAGCTGTAATATCGACGTTCTTTTAACACTTCAGAGTAACCAACCACTTCGATGATGAATTTTCTTCGAAAGTTTCAAAACTGGAAAACTTTACGAGCACGTAAAAAAAGCCCAGTTCGTCACTCGAACTGGGCTCACGTAAGACGTCTTAGCTTTATCAAAAATCTTACCGCCACAGAGAAAGCGCGACTAAGAACCCTGACATCCGTCCTATTGAGCCAAAAAAGTTTTGTGGGTGTTCAGGGGTTAACCCTGACCAATGAGATGAAAATCACTATTGCTTCCCAGGCCTGTTTACCCATTTTAAAATTGGGCGTTAATTTTTATTCTGGGTTTGTTCAGGTAACTGTATACCCTAGTGCGTTCTGGACAACGCGCGATGTCGCTGATGAAGCCGGTGTTGTTCACAGCGAAAAATTATTGCTCTCCGGTGAATCATGGACGAGGGGCCCAGTGATTCTCTCCTGGAATGACATTGAGCATGACATGGAGCATGACATGGAGCACGATCATGAGGGTCACAATGTCATCATTCATGAGTTTTCACACAAAATAGATATGCTAAATCGGGGCGCGAATGGCACGCCGCCAATTCCACAAAACAGTAGTGAAGAAGAATGGAATGAAGTCTTTGAACACGCATACAAGAACCTACTAGTACGACTAAGACATCACCACAAGCCCAGCATTAACACCTATGCAGCAAAGTCACGGGTCGAGTTTTTTGCTGTTGTCAGTGAATATTTTTTTACCTCACCAGAGCACCTGCATAAAGATTACAGGCAGGTATACAAGGAACTCAGATATTTTTACAAGCAAGATCCGATGAATCGATTAGCACACGGCCTTGATGACCTAGACGAGTAATTAGGGAACCTCTGATGAATTGAATATTTAGGTGGGGACGACCAGTCCGGGCCAAGGTGGTGCGGACGCCGAGTCCAGAACAAGCGTTACGGCTTCCCGACTGGGGCGCAGATATTTCGGTGCGGTCCGAACGCGGTAATGGTCTGCTTGGCCCGCGCAAATAGGATTTAGTCTTAGGTTCCCTAGAGTCATCCCTAAGTATAAACGTCAACAAACAACCTATTCAGACTTGTATCATCACATCAACGAATGGGTTGTAAGGGGTTGTCAGGCTTTCTCAGATAATAATCAATTGACCGTAGCTTGATTCAAGTCAGCGATTCATCTCCAGCCTTCTGGTAAAAATGACCTATTACCGCAGAGGTTAACAGCAGAGGTTTACACATGAATTCAGAAAAAATAAACAGTCGGCCTGAAGATCTGACCCACGATGAAATCCTGGAAATTATAAACAGTGAACACGTCATGGCAGAACAGCTCGATATTTATGCAGCTTATGCCAGACATCACACCGCTCGACTAAAACAAGAAATTGAGGTGCTCGACAATATTCTGAAAGGTGTCGCTCAGAAACTGGAAAATCTCAAATAGGTTTCCGTACAGATAGCATCTCTGTTTCGCTGGGCTAAAACTCACGCTATCGCCCGGGCGAGCTGATTCTTTCGAGAAGTGCTCACCGCTAGTCAACACGCGGCCTACCCCTAGGGGGGTGCGTCATAGGATTTCTACCGATGACAAACGATCAAATAGAAAATCAGACAAAACCCACCCCCGGATCAAGCCCGCGATCAAGCCCACCATCAAGCCCACCATCAAGCCCACCATCAAAACAAGCACCGATGCACCGTGGGATAACCTTATTCAAGATATTCAATATAGAGATTGGGCTCGATCTCAGCGTGCTGATTATCTTTGCGCTAATAGTCTACAGTCTTGGAGATGGCTTATTTCCCAATTGGCATCCTGACTGGAGCCCATTGCTTTGTTGGACCACGGCCTTCGTCTCCGGCATCCTATTCTTTGCCTCACTACTCGCCCATGAACTCTCTCACGCCGTGGTTGCTCAGAAGCACGGCATACCCGTTCCCAGAATCACGCTGTTTCTCTTTGGCGGTATCGCCGAGATAAGCCAAGAACCGGATCGACCAAAAGTTGAATTCCTCATCGCCATTGCAGGTCCAGCGATGAGCATATTAATTGGCCTGGTGTGTTCACAATTAGCCTACTGGAATATAAGCGACGCTTTGCTTATTGAGCAATTAACGCAGGGAGAGGAAGCCGCTTTGGGTCTGCTGGGACCATGGCAAACCTCGTTGATGTGGCTAGGCTCGATTAACCTTATTCTCGCCGCCTTCAATCTGATACCTGGCTTTCCTATGGACGGCGGCCGCGTATTTCGCGCCATAGCCTGGGCGGCAACGGGAGACAAAGTAAAAGCGACCCACTGGGCATCCAACCTGGGACGCGCATTTGGTTGGACGTTGATGGCAATCGGAGTAATAACCCTATTTCAGGGCGGTGGCTTTGCATCAATGTGGTGGATCATGATTGGCTGGTTCATCTCTCACCTCGCAACAACTGCCTATCAACAAATGCTTACCGAGCTTAGCCTGCATGGATTAAAAGTCAGCGACCTGATGCGGACACGATTCGAACAGGTACCATCGGATACCCACTTAAGCCACTTTATCGATCAATACCTGTTACGCAGTTCTCAGAAACTTTGGCCTGTGACTATCAACCAAAACCTGGCGGGATTTGTCTCAATGGCAGACGTCATTACACTGTCACCGGAAGAGAAATCCAACAAAACCGTCTTGGACATTATGCGTCCGCTTGAATCCACTAATTATTTGTCACCGGAGTTAAACGTACAGGATGCGCTGACCTATCTCGCTACTGCGGGCGAATCAATCCCTGTGCTGGGTCAGGGGGCTGTAGTTGGAATCATCCAACACGATGACATTCTGAGGTGGATGACTTTGCACCTCGTCACCGATGGACAATAACGACAACTCTCACCAGAATTCGAGCACATCTCAAAGTGGCGCGCAGTTCTTGTGGGACAAGAATATTTGTCAGGAATCACATTAAATGTCCAGACTCAGAACCTGAGACACGCATGCCTGATTAAGCGTGCAATGCTATCGTCTGGGGCTATCGTCTGGGGATGTCGTCTAGAGCTAAACGTCCACCGTGATTTTTCACTCCGTTGGATCGTTCGACTTAGGGGAGAATTTTACGTGCCTCATTCGCCCTTGGCGCCACGGCAGACCGGCGCCAGTTTATGGGTCGTCGGTGCTCAGAGGTTGATCCCACCCAGCGAATTCGCAGACGTGATAGCTTTGCTCGCTGAACAGTTTCAGAAGAACCAACGATTCACAGAATCGCCCGGATGATCTTTGATCATCGCATGATGCACATCGAGGGTATGTCCCCTTTTCGCGATACACTTAACAAACTAATAATAAGGAGAAAATAATGAAACGATTCCTTCCAGGCGTCCTTTTTTTTCTGGCCCTTTGTGGCTTCCAGACTGCCGTTGCTGAACCGGACTACAAGCGTATCGAGATGGAAATTGATGTTGAGACTTCAGCCAGCGAACTTTGGGCTACCGTGGGGGGATACTGTGAAATTCAAACATGGCTCAATATTGACTGCGAGATCAGCTCGGGCGATGGAAATATAGGGACAGTTCGCGTACTACTAGGCGGCAAGATCACTGAAGTTCTTGTAGCACAGACGGATCTCTCGTACGGATACACGCAACCCGCTAAAGAGGGAGAGTATTACAATCTCTACCATGGCTTTATGGAAGCTAAGCCAGTTGACGCCAAAACCTCTAAGCTTCGATATACCGTTGTTTACGACGTGTCGAATCTGCCAGATCAGGCCGCCAGGGACACAGATATCGCCGCCCGCAGGGGAACCTTTGAAGCTGCACTAACGAACATGAAATCGTTAGCTGAAGCCGCACACTAATCAATCCGGAATTCATCTCGAAGTGACATACAGACTCAGGGTGAGGTTTTTTTCAGGAATCAAGTGATGTGATTCCCATCACTCTTTCCTACAAGCAAGCCTGATTATTCGTGTGTCACTTTTTTGGAACAG
>Ga0222651_1001366_pt1 | contig 12095 bp, 7 predicted proteins | sample AntAcemetagen369_FD_179855 | JGI IMG/M metagenome (GOLD analysis project Ga0222651, IMG submission 179855) | Saline water microbial communities from Ace Lake, Antarctica - #369 | ecosystem: Environmental > Aquatic > Non-marine Saline and Alkaline > Saline | place: Antarctica: Ace Lake | collected...
GATTTCGAGATCACCGCCGCGGGCAATTTTTTTAAATCTAAGTGGATTGAAATCCTTCAGCGATATGTTCAGCCGCTTAATGCCCGACGCTTTTTTTCCCTTCCTTATTGGCCATCAGAAATTGGCCATCAGGAGCTGGCCGTTATTCGTGATGCTGACGTCTTTGAACTCCAGCGCCATAACACCGAGCAGAAAGTCGTCAAATTTAGGTGTCACTAGCGGTTCCCCGCCGGTAAGCCTTGCCTTGTTGGTGCTGGTCGCTTGTTGGAGCAACACAACTGACCGCAGCAGTGCTGCAGCAGACAACTCATTGTGCGCTTTCTTTAGGCGCTTACCGTCTGGCACGCAATAGGAGCACGCATCATTACACCCCGCTATCAGGCTCTCCCGGAGATTACTGAATTATCGGCCTGGACGATCGACAATCATCACGCTTCTCTGCTGACGGCTTTGAAGGTTAAGCTTAGATTATATCGAATTGCCTTTAGCTTAATACCGGTTCAGGCAATGCCGCATGGCATGACCCAAAGGACTAACACCAAAGATGCATCCAATATTCCAGTGGCTGAGACGCGAGCGACCGCCCAGACAATTTCCGCTCTCAGACTTTGAACGCATCAGCCAGGAATTGCGGCCTTGCGACGTCATACTGGTAGAAGGCCGAACAAGGGTCAGTGACGTGATCCGCTGGCTAACGAACAGCCCCTGGACGCACGCGGCTCTGTTTGTCGGTCGGCTTCAAGACATAGAAGATGAAATGCTTCGACGTGAAGTATTGAAGCACTATCAAGGCGACCCGGCGGAAAGACTCGTAATAGAAAGCCTACTGGGTCATGGGACCGTCGTGCGCCCGCTAACTCAATACAACCAGGAGCATCTCCGCATTTGCAGACCCGCCAGGTTATCGCTTATCGATGCGGCCCAGGTTGTCCGGTACGCCATTAGCCAGATTGGTAAGGCATATGATGTCCGGCAAATTCTGGATCTCGCGCGCTTCCTGTTTCCTTGGTTGATTCTGCCTAGACGCTGGGCTTCAAGCCTCTTTACTCACAATGCGGGACGGCGAGAGAAAACCGTTTGCTCAACGATGATCGCGGAAGCGTTCGGGTTCGTGAACTTTCCCATTCTCCCACTCGTCAAAAAAACAGAAGACGGTGCAACCCAACTTTTTCGCCGCAATCCTAAACTTTGTACACCCAGTGATTTCGACTATTCGCCCTACTTCGAGATCATCAAATACCCCTTCCTGGATTTCTACCACGAAGACTATCAATTGTTGCCGTGGAAAAGCGCGGGCCTGCTGGGACCTGACGAGGCAGCTTTCTACATAGAACCCAGTCACCTAGAATCCAGTGACATAGAACTCAGTAACATAGAACTCAGTCACATAGAACCGAATTATACAGAACCCGGACCACTGGACTCGAACGGCGATGCGAACGCGGCTCAAATCGAAAAAGAATAAGTTAGCCGTGACCTTTAGCCGAGCAATGCCAGGGAGCAATTTTAGACGGATCTGCTAGAAGGAATTGCTAGAAGGAGCGCTAGAGAACTTCTAAGGAGTACTGCGAGAAAGCCCTGCCAGAGAGCGCTGCAAGGCAGTGACAAATCCCGCGGTCCAAAACACCCGATTCGAGCCTTTGACCAGGACAATATCGCCGGGGTTCAAGTCTTGCGCAAATTTGTCAATATCCAAGTCTGAGACTAAAGCATTGTGCTGGTGAGAACCGGAAAACGGAACATCTTCAAAGCCATCGCCAAAGGTGTAAACGATATCAATACCTGCAGCTGCTTCCCCTACCTCTAGATGGGCAGATCGCGACAATTCACCTAGCTCCAGCATTTCACCCAACAGGGCAATCTTCCTGCCTTTACCGTCAGAAACACCCTGTAACTGACGCAATCCCATTTGCATGCTGGCAGGGTTCGCGTTGTAACTATCATCAATAATAATAATACCATCGACAAGAATCTTATTGCCCCTTCCTTTGGGTAGAGGTAATTCACGAAGTTTCTCCGCCACCTCTGTCAGCGAGACACCCAGAGCGTGACAAACGCCAAAGAGGGCCATGACAGACTCCGCTCGCTCGCGCCCAGAGAAAGGAACCTGGCAGTTCACTATCGTTCCGGCCACATCCACAGCCATGTCCATCCCCGCGACAGTTTCCTGTATGCGCGCCGACACATCAGCGTTTTTATCACCAAAGGTGATCAAATCGTTGCGCCCGAGAAAGTCATATTGAGCAAGTTCACTTCGCAACGACTCTGGCAGCACAAAGACACCGTGGTCGGTGATCCCGGTTGCTATGGACAGCTTTTCTTGACGAAGGGCTTTCATATTCGAAAAATTCCCAATGTGAGCAGGAAGAACATTGAGTAACAACGCGACATCGGGGGACACCAGTTTCGACAAGGGAGCAATCTCGCCCGGATGGTTCGTACCGACTTCAAATACTCCAAAATCAACATCACGTGGCATTCGGGAAAGAGACAATGGAACCCCCCAGTGGTTGTTCAGGCTCCCTGTAGATGCATGGACTTTTCCTTGGGTGGCAAGCGCGGTCTCAAACCAGGCTCGCAGGGTAGTTTTGCCACTGCTCCCGGTAATGGCGAGTGTTTTACCTCGACAACGTTGACTCGCAGCAGCGCCGAGCTTCCAAAGGCCCGAAAGTGTGTCCTGAACGTTGATCGATGAAACGTCAGTCGGTTTCCCATCATGCCTCATGATGACACTTGCACCAGCGGCGATGGCGGACGCAATAAAAGCATGCCCGTCTCTGGCGTCGGGCGCGGGCTGACCGGCATTAAACTTTGGGCCAGGATCACCGGAAAGCGCGATAAAAAGGTCACCTTTCGCCGTCGATCTTGAGTCAATGGACACCCCGTTCACCGGCGATGTATCTGACGTCAGACCAAACAGTGCCGCGAGTTCGGCGCCCTGCCATAGATAACCCTCATCATTCATTGTGGTCGCCTCGCCTCCTGCTGTTGATCAATGAGGATAAGAGACAGACCAGTCGCGTCTTCTATACCCTCGTAGTAGCCGGTTTTAACTCCGGCCTGTTCAAACCCCAGTTTCTGATAACAGGTAATGGCTGCGCTATTGCCTGACCTGACTTCCAGGTTGACACGACCTATCCCGGCAACTCGAGATGATTTGATCAACCAATTGAGCATTTCGGTCGCGATACCCAGACGTTGGTAGGTACGGTTTACCGCAAGTAAACTGATATGTGCGGTGGTCTCGGAGAATCCGGCCAGGGCAAACCCTGCCAATGTGCGATCAACCTCTTTTACAATCACTACCGTGTCCCTGTCCCCAATCGCGGATCGAATTCTTTGCGGTTGCCACCGCCACGCAAGGCCGTGTTCAACTAATCGCCGGGAAAGCTCAGCAATTTCGCGCGCGTCGCTCGGCGTTGCGAGACGAATCATCGATGTGTTTGCATGGGGCAAAAGCTTTCTTATCTCCTGTGATTTAAGGCACTTAGGTTATTCAATTTTCTCGCCATCCCGCGAATGGCTAAACCTATGATTTTCTTTAATTTTGATGATTAAGCAAGACTGTAGGAAAAGTTGTAAACCACTGTGATCAAGAATGGTTATCGGCAATTTCGCGTAGCAGATACTTTTGAACCTTGCCGGTCGACGTTTTCTCTAGCGGTCCGAATATCACTGTTTTAGGCACCTTGAATCGTGCCATGTTGTTTCTGCAGTATTCAATAACGTCCTCAGCGCCAAGCTGCTCTCCCTCTTTTAATGAGACAAACGCGCAAGGGTGCTCACCCCATTTTTCATCAGATTTCGCAACCACAGCCGCCTCCAAAATTTTAGGATGCTTGAATAGAATGTCTTCGATCTCGATGCTGGAGATGTTCTCGCCCCCGGAAATAATGACGTCTTTTGAGCGATCCTTAATTTGAATGTAACCATCGGGATAACACACAGCAATATCACCACTGTGAAACCAGCCACCTGCGAAAGACTCGGCTGTAGCAGACGGGTTCTTGAGGTAGCCTTTCATCACGATATTCCCTCGCATAAACACCTCGCCCTGGGTTTCGCCGTCCCACGGCACTGGCTCAAGCGTTTCCGGGTGGGCGACCATCATTGCGCCGGCCAACACCGACGACACACCCTGCCGAGCTTTAAGTGCCGCCCGTTCTTCATCACTCTGCGCGTTCCATTGGTTTTGCCAGGCAGACACGATCATCGGGCCGTAGGTTTCGGTGAGACCATAAACCTGAGTGACGTCAAAACCGAGACCTTCCATTCCCTGAATTACAGCGGCCGGCGGCGCAGCGCCAGCCGTCATGACCTTGATGCCTTTAGGGCAATTCGACTGCTGCTTGTCAGGTGCATTTAGGAGCGTATTTAAGACGATCGGCGCGCCGCAGAAATGCGTCACACCGTGCGTCTCGAACGCAGAGAATATTGCGTCTTCACGGACTTGTCGCAAACAGATATTGGTGCCAGCAACCGCAGCAAGCGTCCACGGAAAACACCACCCGTTGCAGTGGAACATTGGCAGCGTCCAGAGATATTTAGGATGCATGCCCATCTCCCAGGTCAAGGCATTATTGGCTGCATTCAAGTAGGCGCCGCGGTGATGATAAACCACGCCTTTCGGGTTTCCTGTCGTACCGGATGTGTAGTTTAACGAGATGGCATCCCATTCGTCTTCGACCTGGTGCCAGGAGAAATCAGCGGCGCCAGCGGCTATGAACGATTCATAATCAACACTGCCGACAGGTTCGCCGCCGTCGTAGTTTGGGTCATCGACATCTATGACCAGTATTTCCCGATCAAGTCCTGCAACCGCCTCGCTGACAATGTCAGAAAACTCGAAGTCGGTGAACAACACCGTGGCTTCCGCATGCTCCAGAATAAATCTCACCGTCTCCGCATCAAGACGCGTGTTGATGGCGTTAAAAACTGCGCCGGACATGGGCACGGCAAAATGCAGTTCAAACATTTCAGGGATGTTAGGCAAGATAGCCGCAACCGTGTCTCCAGGTTTCACACCCGCATTTTGCAAGGCGGATGCGACTCGAATGCATCGTTCATAGACTGCCGCCCAAGACCGAGTCAGTTCTCCGTGAATGACCGCTGGATAATCCGGATACAAGCCTGCACTCCGGACAAGGAAATTCAGAGGCGTCAATGGCTCATAATTGGCTGCATTTCGATCGAGATTGCTGTCGTAAATTGATGGCATACTACTGGTCCAATCCGTTGCAATTAAAGTCAATGAGTCCATCGAACCCAATAGCGGGCCAGGATCGTTCATTCACTCGGGAAACCCGAAATATTACCACTCTTGTGTTCGATCTGGGGGGTGTTCTTATCGAGCTTGGCGACATGAACGACATGATGGCAAGTTCGCCCTTCTCCGCCGAAGAAGTCTGGTCAAACTGGATCAGTAGCCCATCAGTCAGGCGATTCGAATCGGGTCGATCCAGCCCCGATGAGTTCGCCCAGGACATGATTCAAGAATTTCAATTAGCATGCCATCAAGAGGAATTTCTTGAACTGTTCAACGCCTGGCCGATAGGGATGATGAAAGGCGCAATAGAAATGCTGAAGTCGCTGTCTGGTAAGTTTAGACTCGCCTGTCTCTCAAACACCAACCTGGCTCATTACAACTCCTTCCTTCGGCATCAACCGCTGATGGACTGCTTTGAACATCAATTCCTGTCTCACAGCATGGGCTGTATGAAACCCGACGTGGATGCTTTCAACAGAGCGATTGACGGATTAAACGTAAATCCATCGGAAGTTGCCTACTTTGATGACCACCCCAAAAATGTTGCCGCGGCGGCGGCTCTAGGTATGCACGCCCTTGAGGTTCACGGCCCCGAAGACATTATGACGTTCCTCCAAACTGCAGAACTGCTGTGACCAGAACCATAAAAACCGGTATTGAGCGTTATAGGGAACCCTCCTTTAGAAACGGGGCTTGTAAACGGGGCTAGAAAACGAGGCTAGGAAACGGGGCTTGTAAACGGGGCTAGGAAACGAAATTAACCATCAAGAGATAAGCTACCGGGATAGCAATACTTGGTTATTGGTCGCACCATCGCAGTGTTCTACCGCGAAATCGACTGAAAGCCAGCTGTCCAAGCCGTCTAGATAGAGCACCTTGTGTTAACCTTACGGCCTGAAAAAACCGTACATTGAGGTCACCGTGAGAAAAATCTGGAACGTCATCACAGCGACGAAAAACGCGCTGGGTAATCTGTTGTTTCTTGGCATCATCGCCTTCATTTTGTTTGCTGTATTTACGTCTGAAACGCAAAGTGTCCCTGAATCAGCTGTCATGATCGTTAACCCCGAAGGCGTCATCGTTGAGCAGACCCGAACGGTAGATCCCGTTGAACAATTCCTTGGAGGAAACAATCAGGTTGCCCAGGAAACGCTCGGGAGAGACCTGGTCGAGGCGATTGACCTTGCCGCGAACGATGAAAGAATAGACGCAATCGCTCTGGACCTATCTAATCTTGCCGGCAGCACGCTCACCCAGTTTGATGATATTGGCGAAGCACTCAATCGCTTCAAAGCAGAGGGCAAACCTGTATATGCCTTTGGTGACGGTTATTCCCAGTCGCAATATTATCTAGCCACTTTTGCGGACAAAATCTACATCGACAAAGACGCGCTGCCAACGCTAGGCGGAGTTTTCCTACCTGGGTTCGGTTCCTATCCCCTGTATCTCAAGTCAGCACTCGATAAATTGCGCGTCAGTATGCACGTGATCAAAGCAGGGACTTATAAGGATGCAGCGGAAATCTTTGTCCGCGATGATATGTCTGAACTGTCCCGAGAATCCAATCAGGCGTTAGTCGACTTTTTGTGGGATAGCTACCTGGCACAAATTGCTAACGCGAGAGATCTCCCCAGAGACAGGCTCAACGAATATGTGAATCGTTACGGACCACTATTGCTCGACGCGGATTCTGACCCAGCACAACTCGCCATCGATCAAGGCCTCGTCGATAATTTGCTGAGCCGATCGGAATGGCGGCAAGAAATGCAATCAATTGTCGGTACTGAGGGTGATAGCTATCACCATGTTACCTACCGCGCCTACTTAAGTTCTGTGCGCCCGCCTATTCCCGTGATTAATCCCACGACCGATAAGATCGCAGTTATCGTCGCCAAAGGTACTATTCTCGACGGAGAACAAGACGCAGGTGATATTGGCGGGGATTCTCTCGCGCGGCTGATCCGTCAAGCAAGAAACTCAGATGCGATTAAGGCCATTGTCCTTCGGGTTGACAGCCCGGGTGGGAGCTCTTCCGCGTCCGAACTCATTCGCTCAGAGCTTGCAGAGACTCAGGCCGCAGGCAAACCGGTTGTGACCTCGATGGGCGGGTATGCCGCATCAGGTGGTTACTGGATCGCCAGCACATCGAACAAAATTTTTGCCTCAGAGACAACAATTACAGGTTCCATTGGTGTTTTCGCCACGTTCCCTACATTTGAACGTACGATGGACTATCTGGGTGTTAATTCGGACGGTGTTGGCACAACACCCTTATCAGATGCCTTCAACGTCTTTTCTGAAATTAACCCCATGTTTGAAATGACACTTCAAGGATCTGTGAATCGCACCTATCAGAAATTCCTTGCGCTGGTATCTGACGGCCGAGGGCTGACACTTGAAGAAGCAGATTCGGTAGCTCAGGGCCGAGTTTGGTCCGGAACCAAGGCTTTAGAACATGGCCTGATTGACGCTATTGGTGGGGTCGACGACGCTGTAGCATCAGCGGCTGTACTCGCCGACCTTTCAGATTACGATGTTGTTTATCTCGAGCAGGAACTCTCGCCCAAGGATCAAATAATTCGGCAAATCCTACAGTCGACTCTGTCAGCCCTGCCCGCTCTGGAAACCAATCTATTCTCTGTGATACCTGCAGACCTTCGCGCTCTGGCGGAACTGACCAAGACCCCGTCATTGCTCATGCAGTGTGTTAACTGCAAGGTGACTTTTTAACGTCCAGCTCTCTAGCACCGGCGTTCTAACATCAATCTCGCTAACACAGAGAAGTTGCCGCTAAACAGACTTCCAGAAGGCGGACAACCCCTCATCCAGTTGTTCACACGACCGAACAACTGAGGGGCTCCAATGATCAGGGAGCAATAAGCGATAACGTGATTCGGTGTACCGCCGGTCAACCAGGCACACAATGCCCTTGTCGGTGGCATCACGTATCACCCTACCTGCGGTTTGAAGGACTTTAATCAGCCCAGGGTATTGATAGGCGTAAGCAAACCCTTTCTCCGGGAAATGATCACGAATGAGATCTCTCTCAACACCTACCTGCGGCAATCCCACACCAACAACAATGACACCAATTAGCCTCTCGCCCTTAAGATCGATACCTTCTGAGAATACGCCGCCCATCACAGCGAAACCACAGACTCCCTCCGCAGCAGAAGAAGACTGATCGAATCTTGCAAGATACTCAGCTCGCGCTTCATCGCTCATGCTGCGGGTCTGCGCAATGATATTCACTTGCGGGTAGTAGGCCGTCATCCAATCATGTGCCATCAACAAATAATCGTAAGACGGAAAGAAAACGAGGTAGTTACCCTTACGGTTGTTAAGCACCGTATGAATGAGCTCTATTAAATCGCCTAAAGAATCGCGGCGACCGCGGTAAGACGTATCGATATAAGAGGCGATAGATACGCCAAGATGATCCGCGGGGAATGGTTGTGGCAGCCTGTACCATTTCGATTCGTCACTGGTACCAAGTACGTTCCTGAAATAGTCCGGTGGGTTTAATGTCGCAGAAAAACAAACCGAGGCAGCGAGACGAGAAAAGACTTCTCCAAGCTGTGAAGATGGATTTAGACAATAGAGTTTAAGGTGAATCGATTTACCCTGCTCAAATAGCAAAGTGCTGTAGTGTTGATTAAACGATTCAGCCGTTCTCAAGAACCTTAACGAATCGAAATAACACTGAAGTAATTCGTCTCGATGTTCCATCGGCAACTCCTGTCGCAACTCCTCTTCGGCGACAGCGCAAAACACTTCAAGTGATCTCAGCACTGCATCAGGAGTGGCTTGGGTAACGACATGGCCGTGCTTGGCAAAACCTTGTTTATCCTTATTTTTAAACCCGAGAATAGAACGGTTCACTGCACTGAGCTTCTTGGAGATGGTTGGGCGTATCTGTTTTAATCGTTTAGCCAATCGCTGGAAATCGCCCTTGATCACCACAGCAGAAAACATATCGCGACCTCGATCGACCAGGTTGTGCGCTTCATCAATGAGCACCACAGAATCTTTCTTGTCTTGCTCAAAAAAACGGCGCAGGTAAACCACGGGATCAAACACATAGTTGTAGTCGGAAATCACAAGGTCAGCCAGTCGAGACAAATCCAAGCCTAATTCAAACGGGCATAGTTCGTGTTCTCGCGCTGCCGCCTCGATTAAAGTCCGATCGAGGTGTTGGTGATTGTCGAAGACTTCGGCAACGGTAGCATGGAGTCCGGTGTAGTAATCCTTCGCAAATTCGCAGTGATCCGGATGACAGGGTTGGCCTGGGTTAAAGCAAATTTTGTCCTTCGCGGTAATGACCACCGTTCTGATTTTTGCGCCGGAGTTACTGATGTCCAATGCAGCCTGTTGCGCCATTAGTTGAGTTGAGGTCCGTGCCGACACGTAAAAGACTCTTCGCGCGACCTCTGGTGTAAGCGCCCTTAATGCGGGATACACAGTCGCCATCGTTTTGCCTATGCCAGTAGGTGCCTGCAGCACGAGTTGGGATTTTTCACTAACAGCACGATAAACCGAAACGGCCATGTCTCTCTGACCTACCCTGTAGTCACTGTAGGGAAACGCCAGTGGAGACATTGACTCAATGCGCTGCGCAACCCACTCGTTTTCCTCCGTTCGCAGTGCACTGTAAAGCAGGATGGCATCTGCAAATGTCATCGCGAGGTCGGCGTAACCAAATGTTTGCTGACGTAGCGTCTCCGTCTTGTCATCCAAATGGTAGAAGCATAACTGGACCAACAATTCGCTTAGGTTGTTTTCCAATGCCAATAAATAAGCATATAGCTTCGCCTGGCGCCAATACATCGCCATGATCGATGGGGGAATGTCTTCAACCGCAACTCGGACCGTTTTGATTTCTTCAACATAAAAAATGTGATCACTCGAACGGTAACCAACACCATCTATTCTACCGCTCACCACAACCTGGCCGCCTTGTGTATCGCTGCCTTCAATATCGATGGTTTGTTCAATTCGATATTCAGATAAATAAAGTTTTCCACGCGACTTCTGGACTCGTTGATGGCCTTTTATGCCTTCAAGTGGCGTACTTCGATTAGAAAACCTGAAATTAATATCACCTTCCCGACCAAGCTCTGTGAGATGGCCAACAGATACGCGATCAGTCTGCATAGGCGTATTCGACATTAACGACTGAAGCGGGAATATTATGATCGAGAAAATAGCTGAACCAGCGAATCTGATTGTCCTGCAATTTGTCCCCGGGGCCTTTAATCTCGATTAACTCGTAACCATTATCGGAGAACAAAATGAGGTCCGGAAATCCGCTGCTGTTGTTTTTCAAATCAGTCAGCATTCGCTCGAATACAAGCACAAGATGCTCCGCAGGAATCCTGTCAATAGCTATTTCCAACAACGCCTCATCGAGGAAACCCCACGCGACAAAATGATTCGCGATACCACTTTTGCTACGGTGGATCGGCAAGGCAATCTCCTTCGCTAATCCACTGCATAGTTCGCGCATGCGCGCATCAATCAACTGCTCTCTGCTTGCAACAAAATCATCGGTAAACAAGTCGGCGGGGCCGCGCTGTAAAGGATTAAAAAATGCACCACTGATCGGTGCAAAAATAATATCCCAAAAACATAAACCGAAAAGACCTCGAAACAACAAATTTTCAACATACAACGCGACCCGTCCCGTATCAGTGTCAGTGTCAGTGTCAGTGTCAGTGTCAGTGTCAGTGTCAGTGTCAGTGTCAGTGTCAGTGTCAGTGTCAGTGTCAGTGTCAGTGTCAGTGTTACGGGTTCCTGCCTGGCAATAGTAACGCACTGCATTGAGTTCAACTCGCGCGTCCAGTTTCGTTGTTTTTATCAAAGACTGAGGGATATCTGCAGCCTTCCTTGGCACAGCAAATCTATCTTCCTGCTTGGTTTTCTTACAAAGCCTGTTACCAAAGGATCGGGCAAAAACACGCTCGCCTTCGTTCATAGGCTCAGAATCTATAGACTCGCATAGTTCAATTGCAGTCTCGACTTGACCCTGTCGATCATGAATTCTTGTTCTCCGTTCACGTGATGGGGCTGCATCGGTTAACAGATAGGTGTTAAGCGCATCGATATCCCGTCCCAGTCTTTCTAATTGACGCGCGACTCGATTCACCGTTTTGTCGAAACGGCGAGCCAGCAAACTTTCTTCCGGTCTTGGACCGAGGCTCTCCACCAATGCCAGCAGGTCGTAGCCAGTTTCATCGCTTTCGATCAACTCAAAGCTAAGGTCAGAGTGCTCTTTCAACGTAATCAACCTGTTAACCACATCACGACATTTGAACGGGCCTGAGTTCCCGGAAAACTCACATTGTTCATAAGGTGCTACAAGTTCATGCAACACAAAGTCGGTCATATCCTGATGAAAATTTCCGAAGAACAACAAACGATAAAGCGCAAGCGTGTCCTGATGGCCGATCTCCAACACTTCGATATTGAGTTCAGCAACGGGATTACACCCACTTTCCTTGATGAGTGGGACGAGGTCAGATTTTCGGGTTTGACGGGGGAGTTCTTTGCATCGATCAAGCCTTAGCAACTCGTCCTTAGTGCAAAGTAATATCGAATCTACCGGCTCCGGGATGATGGGACGCGCAAACCTCGCATCGCCAAGTCTTTTTGTTGCGGCGGGTATATCTGCGATTTCCCCATAGCTTAGACGGTCAGTTCTAAACAATGCACCTCGTCGATTGGAGAGTCTGACGAAGAGTTTCTGATCATCCTCTTCGAGCCTAAAGAAATCACGGGCGAACTGTTGCTCATCCTCGTTTAATAGATGAGCGTATGTGGCGGAGACGAA
>Ga0222651_1001367_pt1 | contig 12094 bp, 8 predicted proteins | sample AntAcemetagen369_FD_179855 | JGI IMG/M metagenome (GOLD analysis project Ga0222651, IMG submission 179855) | Saline water microbial communities from Ace Lake, Antarctica - #369 | ecosystem: Environmental > Aquatic > Non-marine Saline and Alkaline > Saline | place: Antarctica: Ace Lake | collected...
TTTTAAAAGCAATTAGGGTTCAACAAATAGTTTCAACCCTACTTTTTGCAATACACAACTCTAATTTTCTTTAATGTCAAGGCAGCCCTTTAATGTATAAAAATAATCTAATTAATGAAGAATTTACTAAAATCTTAAAATTTAATATAAAGTTTTACTTTAAACTTTTTTGCAACCTTAAATTTAGCGAAAACAGGATTTGAACCTGTGACATCCGGATTATGAGCCCGACAAGCTACCAGACTGCTTTATTTCGCAAAAGAAAAACGAGAGAGGTGAAAGTTGGAGACGCGATTCTCAACGTCACAGGATAACACTCTATCCACAAAGCTATTTTCTCTACCATTCAATTTAGATAACAGCGGATTCGAACCGCTAACTTTCTCGTTGTAAGCGAGACGCTCTACCATTGAACTAGTCATCTAATTAACAATTATTTAAAAAATGTTAAAAAATTATCCGTACGAGAAAGTTGTCTGGAAACTAATTGACTTTTTTTTGAACTATTAAATCGTAAAGTTAAAACAATTGCTCCTACTAAAGCAATTAATAATACTAAACCTGCTAATAAAAAACAAACAATAAAATAGTTATATAAAACTTGTCCTATAACATCAATGTTATTTAATTTATCGAAAATAGAAACAAAATCATAATTTTTATCAAAAAATAGAAAAGCATCTTGTTGAAAACTATTTTGTAAAAATAAAAAAAGTACTATAACAAAGAAACTAAAAATAAAAAATTTTAGTTTATCGTAAATACTTTTAAGATAACTTGTGTTTAAAACTAAACTTTCTTGATTCTTTATATTTAACATCATAATAATAAATAAAAATAAAACAGCCACAGCTCCTACATAAATTATTATAAAAAGTAAACCTAAAAACTCAACATTAAAAATAAATAATATAACGGCTGTATTACAAAACGCTAAGATTAAAAAAAGGACCGATTCTATGGGGTTTAATGAAACAGAAACCCATAAACCACTAAAAATTAATAAGCTACATAAAAAAAAATGTAAGATTTCCATAAAAGTTTTTATTTTATTTATTTAAAAAAATTCAAGACTACAAAATATAGTTAGTGGTGAAGAATTTCAGAATAAAGGGACTCGAACCCATGACCTTATGCTCTCAAAACAAACACACTGCAAATTGAGTTGAATTCCCAAATTTGCGAATAATGAGATTCGAGCCTATACCATCTGGTTAAAAAGCTACCTCTTGCGATTGGTGACTTAATCAAACAGGAATATAAACAGTTTTTACTTTTCTAATATTGCTAAAAATAAAATTAGTAATTAAGTTTCTTAATAGCAGAAGTAAAAAGGGGGGCCTATAAAGACTACCTGAGCTATCGCAGGGTCCTACAATATAACAAAAATCTTCGAGTGCTGTGAAAAGTATTCCTAGACAATACTAATTATTAATGAAATATAAGCTTAATACGTGTCGCTAAGCACAACCACATCGTAATATCTTGTTACTTATCCTCTAGAAAGTAATAGAAAAAACGTTAAGTACAATATCAATAGGGTAAAATTATGTTTCCCGTTTTCACAGTATCTAATAATAATTTAAAAGAATAACACGTAAGTTCTTAACAGAGTTTATGGTTCATTTTAAATAAGATAAAAATTTGATATTTTTTTTATTCCAGCCGCACATTCCAGCACGACTAACTTGTAATAGCTTTATTACGCTTACGAGCTTTATAATAATGAATTTAGTAAAGTAATAAGAATTCCATCCACCTCTCAAGAAGGATAAATTAAACTAACTTCAAACAAAACCCACTCCCGAGGTGTGAAAGGTCTAAGTACAAACTCACCGCGACATCATGATTTACGATTATTTGTGATTCAACATTAATCTAAGCTAATTGCAGTCTACAATCTCAACTTGGTAACTTTTTAAGCATTTTCTCGTTGTTTTTTAAAACAACTCGAAATTCCGAAGCGTAATTATGACTAAAATTTTTCAGAATAAAGGGATTCGAACCCCTGACCTTCTACTCCCAAAGCAGACGCGCTACCAACTGCGCTATATTCCGTAAAGGTTTAACGAAAGCAGGACTTGAACCTGCAACAAACGTGTTATGAATCCGCTACTCTACCAATTGAGTTATATCGTTTTTTGGAAACAGTCGGACTTGAACCGACAACTTTAGGCATGCAAAGCATACACTCTACCAATTGAGTTATGTTCCCGAATTTGCGAATAATGGGACTCGAACCCATGCCGTCTGCTTGGAAGGCAGAAAATCTACCATTAATATATACTCGCCGAAAAGTTATAAGTTATAACTAAAATTTTTTAGGTCTAGAGATTCTGTAATTAATAAATATAAATCTTCTAAACTTAATTCTTTATAGTCTTTTAGGATAATTATTGTTTTAGTGTAGTAATCTATTTCTACAAAAGTTAAAAACTTTTTGGTTTTAGAAAACCTGTCAACTATTTGATTATAAGCATAACTTTCATTAGTAGTATTTTTAAATGTCACAATATCCCCCTTTTTTAAAAAAACGTTAGATTTTACTTGTTTCCCATTTACTAAAACACCATGATTGTTTATTACTTGACGTGCTTGAAAGCTACTTGAAAAAAAATTTAAATTCCATAGTAAAATATCCATTCTAAAATAAGGATAAACTAAATAGTTTAAGATTAAATCTTTTTTTGATGATAATTTTCTACTTTTTTTTTTTAAAAAACGATATTTCACGGAACGATCAAAGATAGTTTGTAAAATATTTTTGTATTTAAAACCTGTTTTATAATAACTTTTAACTTTACCCCACCTTTTTAAGTCTTTTTTAATTAAAAAACTATTAATTAAAGAGATTTTAATTTTTTTTTTTCCAAAAAAAGATTGTTTGTTTTGTTTAAAACGTCGTTGAGCTACTAAACTTCCTTTTAATACTTTTTGTAAGGGGTTCCATTTTGGTCTTCGAAACTTTAAAATTCGTAAAGGGAATTTTTTTAAACAAATACCCGAAACCTTATAGATTTTATATTTATTTTCTTTTCGCATTAATCTTTATACTTTTATTTAGAACTTTTGACATTAAAATTACTAAAAATATTATTTTTTTAAAATCATTAATATCATTATATATTTTATAAACACCGTTAAAATCATTTTCTGATTTTGTATTAAACTTGTTAATTAAAAAAACCTTATTTAAAAATAATTTGTTTTCTATAAGGTTTTTGTAGTTATAAGATAACCCTCCTAAAACTAACATAACGTTAATTTTATTGTCATTCGGTTTTATAAGAGGCAGTGTTTCCGAAACAACAATTGGCAATTTTAGTGATAGTCCTTGAAAAACAGTGGTCAAAAAGACGTTTAGATATTTATCTTCAACTAGAATATAGATGCAAGACTCCTTTTGTTGTTGTTGTTGTTTTAAAAAAAGTAATAAACGACTGAACTGTTTTAATGTTTTATTTAACTCTAAAATATTTAAAATATTGAAATTATACAAAGAATTTATCTTTGTTTTTGATTTTAAATGATTTTGGTTTTTTGAAGAAGAAATGATTGCAAAATCGGAATCAATTAATGATTTTAAAAAAGTAGTATTTAATTTTTTAATCATATTATTTTTTTTTAACTTCTTTTAAGTTCTCCTCTTGATATTTATACCAAAAACCCTTGCCTTTGTAACTATCTGGAACTTTTAAAGACCTTATTTTATTTGCAAAATTTCCAACTTCTACGGGATCAACCCCTTCAATACAAATAACGTTCTTTTGTACAGATATATAAAGACCTTTTTTAGGGATCTCCAAAGAAATTAAATGACTGTACCCTAATTTGAAATCTAAAAATTTAAGATCAGAAGATAAATTTGCTTTTAAACCCAATCCTTTAAGAGTTAATTTTTTTTTCGCTGAATTTTCAATGTTTTTAACAAACGTTACTAGTATATTGTAAAACTGTTCTAATTGAATTAAATCTTTTTTCTCATTTGAGCTTGTGCTTAAAATTAAATTAGTATTATTTGTTTTACAACTAACACATATTGGGAGTGAAAAATATTTAACAGTATTAGAATTAGTCTTTAATAATAAAATTTTAGTATTTTTTATAAAACAAAAAGAAATTTGATTTAAAAAAGGTACTTGAATGTTTTTTGTGATTTGATTTGTTAACATATAAAAAAAAGTATTCCCCCAAGTTTACGGTATTTACATTCTAAATGAGTTAAAACTCCTTCACTAGTCGATAAAAACAGAACATCTTTTTTGATATTTAATCGACTTAAATTTTGAAAATCTAATGCTTTGATTTTTGAGGAACTAGAAAGTATTTTTAGCTTTTTAAAAATTGATTTATTAAAATAATATCTTAAATTAACTAAAATGGATTTTTTGTTGGTTTTAAGATCTTTTATTATTTTAAATGACTGAATAAAACCCTCTTTATAAAGGTTTTTTATGATATTTAAAATTAAAAAACTATACTCAAGAGAAATAGACTCGCTTTTAATTAATGAAGCGTTTTTTAATTTGTTTAAATTTTTAATAGTTTGTAGATTCATAAAAGAATTATAAAAAAGGTTGTTGAAATAACATAACTCTTATAGTACCCTACAAGTCGCTAAAGTTTATTCTACTAGTTAATTTACTTCAGATTGTTTATAAAAAAGTTCTGTCTAAAGGTGGGATTGAACCACCGACACATGGATTTTCAGTCCATTGCTCTACCACTGAGCTACTCAAACAATCTCAATTTACATCCTATAGGGATCGAACCTATAACCTATAGCTTAGAAGGCTATTGCTCTAGCCGATTGAGCTAAGAATGTACAATTTTAAATTAAGTATACTGGGAATTGAACCCAGGACCTTTGGATTAAAAGACCATTGCTATACCACTTAGCTATACACTTTATTTATAAAATAGACTTTTATCGAAGAGGGGACTCGAACCCCTACTCTCTTAAGAATTAGAACCTAAACCTAACGTGTATACCAAATTTCACCACTTCGATATCTTTTATAACTGAGCTAAAAGGAGTCGAACCCTTACATGTTCGTATCAAAAACGAATGCCTTACCCTTTGGCTATAGCCCATTTTATTACCAAGATTGAAATTATCTTCGGTTTGCACTATCTTAAAACACCTTGTATCAGAAATCTAAACAGGACTGAAACAAAAAGAACATTAAGGAATGCTCAAATACACAGACAATGCGCAATATCTGGAGGTTGTAAAACTAAAACACTATCAATTTTACAGATCTGAAATATTAAATTCAAGTAGATCAAAGAAGTTACCATGCTTTATAAATTTTGGTTTCTTCATTAAATTTAAAAGTATCTCGCTTTATATTGCATTTACACTACATTATTTTAGGGCACATTCTATGTTAGAGATATAAACGAGGCCTGAACGTAAAAAGATGCTAGAAAATAAGAACCCCCCTTCCCCCCTTTTATTTTCCTTTTTGACTTTTGGTTTGCAAAGGACGGCGCAGCCAACTGAAAAAATAAGAAGACCGCGTAGACTTTCTTTCGAGAAGTGGGCGAAGCCCGAGGGTTTCCAAAAAGAAAGCTAAAAAATGAAAATGTTATTGATTTTGCAAACCTAGAATGTTAGATACATGCAATTCGAATAAATTGCTATACTCTATAAGTCTTGACCTCTCTATTAATGTTAAAAATATCTCCAAATTTTACCATCGATTCTTTTTTTATAATGAAGGTCGGTTTTCCAGGTCAGAAATTCTAAGCAAGATGCCCTTCCCTCTACTGCGGATTTTTGTGTGCAAAAGTGATACCGCCGACTAGAAAAAACGAGCAAACTGCGTAAAACCTTCTTCGCAAAATGAGCAAAATCCAGGGGTTATAAAAAAAGACCGAAAAGTTGAACTGCTATTAGTTTTACAAGCCCAGAGTATTAAGTCTATATAGTTCGAATGGATTACTATACCTTGTAGATTTTGACCTCTCTACTAATGTTAAAATTATCTCCAAGTTTTATTATTTACTTTTCTTTTATAAGAAAGACCATTTCCCAGGCTAAAAATGACGAGCAAGGTACCCCCCTTATTGCGAATTTTAATATACAAAAAAAGGCCCCTTCAAGTACAAAAATGAGCAGACTGCGCAAAATGTTCTTCACAAAATGAGCAAAAACCGGGAGTTGTAAAAAAAAGGCTAAAAAGTTAAAATGCTGTTAATTTTACAAACACAGAATATTAAATTACTATAACCCGAATAAATTACTATACACTATAGATTTTGACCTCTTTACTAATGGTAAAAATATCTTCAGATTTTATTATTGATTTTTTTCTTCGGACAGCCTAGTTAACGGGGCTTGAGACTTCCTTTGCCAAGATTAAAAAGCATCACAAAAGGTTATTCGCGAAGGATTTAAAAAATATTAAACCTTAAGATAAACTTTTACTTGAAAGTTTTTGCTTTGTCTTGGACTTGAAGCAACATCCTTCAAAATAAACAAATTTTAAGTCTGACATGTCTGCCAACTCCGCCAACGAAGATTTGAAGAAAATAAAAATGAAAAATTTTCTTCTCCTAATAAAAATATCAGAAGTTTAACTTTTAAAAAGTTAATAGGTATATGTATATATTATTTTAATAAGAGTATTTAAATCTTAAAGTCGTTTTATATTTTAAAAATTTAAAACGTTTATTGTCTTTTCCAAGTAAATTTTTGAGCAACTCTGTTACCATCAGTTAAAGTTTTATAAACAACAACTAAAAAAATAACAGCAGACACTGCCGAAACTTGAGATCCAAAAGAAGCAATAGCGTTCCACCCAGCATAAGCATCTGGATAATCTGGAATTCTTCTTGGCATACCTGCTAACCCTAAGAAGTGCATTGGAAAGAAGGTTAAATTTACCCCAATAAAGAATAGCCAAAAATGAATTTGCCCTAGAACTTCTGGATATTGATAACCTGTAATTTTTCCAATCCAATAATACCAACCCGCGAAGATAGCAAAAACTGCTCCCATTGATAAAACATAATGGAAATGGGCTACAATATAATAAGTATCATGCATCATAGCACTAACTCCAGAATTGGAAAGAACTACCCCTGTTAATCCCCCTACAGTAAAAAGAAATAAAAACCCAATAGCAAACATCATAGGTGTTTCCATTTTAATAGAACCTCCCCACATGGTTGCTAACCAACTAAAAATTTTAATTCCTGTCGGTACTGCAATAATCATAGTTGCTGCAGTAAAATAAGCTCTAGTATCTACATCAAGACCTACAGTGTACATATGATGTGCCCAAACAATAAATCCTAAAAAACCAATAGATAACATCGCATAAACCATTCCTAGATACCCAAAAACTGGTTTATTTGAAAAAGTTGCAATAATTTGACTAATCATTCCAAATCCTGGTAAAATTAAGATATAAACTTCTGGGTGACCAAAGAACCAAAATAAATGTTGATATAATACTGGATCTCCCCCACCTGCTGGATCAAAAAAACTAGTATTAAAATTACGATCAGTTAAAAGCATAGTAATTGCTCCTCCTAAAACTGGAATTGCTAAAACTAATAAAACGGCTGTAATTAAAATTGACCATACGTATAGAGGTAGTCTATGCATAGTTAACCCAGGTGCTCTCATATTGATAATAGTCGCAATAAAATTAATTGCTCCTAAAATTGAAGATGCTCCTGATAAGTGTAAACTAAAAATAGCTAAATCAACAGAAGGTCCTGAATGGGCTTGCACTGAACTTAACGGAGGATAAACGGTCCAACCTGTTCCCGCTCCTGCCTCTACTAAAGCTGAAGATAAAAGTAACAATAACGATGGTGGTAGTAACCAAAACGAAATATTATTTAATCTAGGAAAGGCCATATCTGGTGCACCAATCAATAGTGGAATAATAATATTTCCAAACCCCCCAATAAGAATTGGCATAACCATGAAAAAAATCATAAGAAAGGCATGTCCTGTAACTAGAACATTGTACAGTTGATGATTTCCATTTAGAATTTGATTTCCTGGATTTGCTAATTCTAGTCTAATTAATACTGACATTGTAGTTCCTAGAATACCAGAAAAACCTCCAAAGATAAGATACAAAATTCCAATATCTTTATGATTGGTTGAAAATAACCAACGTGACGAAGCATTATACAAGTTGTTACCAAAGGTTGACATCTTAGAGCTTTAAACCTTTAAAAATTATTGAAACTGTAAATATCGAAAAAAGATTAAAAAGGGAATCGAACCCTTATTACAAGATTTGCAATCTAATACATTACCATTATGTTATTTCATCTTTAAAACATCTAAACTAGGCTCTATAAGAGTTGAACTTATATTATTACCGTTATGAGCAGTACGTTTTACCATTAAACTAAAAGCCCCTTTGTAAAAAACAAAATAAGTTTTCAACTTAAAAAGGGAATTAAATAAAAGACGTTCCTTTTTATTATTCAACAAAGGATATTTTAAATATTTGCCATTTCTGGAAAATTTTTAGAAGTTTTTCGCACTAATTGTGAACATTGATTCATGATTAATGAATTTTTAGTAAAATTATTAGATAAATGAAAGTCTTCAATATTTGATTTAATTGGGTAGTTGTTAATATGAATAACTCTATCTCCTTCTAAACTTGGTGTTAAAATCTTAGTTAAACCATTAAATTTACTTTCTGAATTAATAATTTCTAATAAATAATTAAAAGACTGTGTATGATTCGACAGTTGTTTTTCCTTTAAATTAAAAATTGCTCTAAAAATATTTGTAACAGATTGAGCATTAAAAAAAGTACTAAAAGTTCTATTAGTTTTTTGTGGGCGCTCTTCTAAATTTAAAAAAATTTCTTCGTTTTCAAAATTAGTTAAAGTAGGAAGAATTAAATCGGCTTCTAAAGCCATGGCTGATCCATGACTATTTAACCAAATTAAAGTTTTTTTTTTTTTATGAAAAATTTTTCTTAAACTTACGACATCATCTAGATTTACCGCTATAAAAATATTGTCCATTTGTATAACTTGACTATTTAAATTTTTAATGTTTAAATACTCTTGAACTACACTATTACAAAAAGTTTTAATTTTTATAATTTTAGCACTTATAATTTTTGACTGAATATATTGAACAAGACTATCCACTCCTAAAACTCTTTTATCTAAATGCCCACCAATTAAAATTAATGGATTCTGGGAAGTAATTAATAATTTCGATAGAAAGAAATTTTTACCTTCAAAAATATTTAAAATTTTATTTAAATTTAAATTGACAAAATTAGAAGGGATATTGTATGAGAAGGATTGCCCTAAGCTATAAATTTTGTAAAGATTATTTTTATACTTAAAACGTAATTTTGCATTTACAATAGCACTTTCTAATTTAGGATTTGAACTTAATAAGAAGCAAACAGTAGTACTTGCGTCAACGTCTGATATTTTCCCAATTGAATTTGTTCTAAAAAAATTTGTTCGACTTGTATTGATATTAAAACTATTAATACTAATCCTCCCTACAAAATTATTTGTTAATTTTTTTAAAAAGTCAATTGTATATAAATCAATTTCATTATTAACAATAATGTTAATTTTTTTTTGATTATTTAATAAACCATTAGTGCTTTCAAAAAACTTGATCCAATTAATTGTTTTATATTTCGCTGTCTTCAAATCATACTTGAATAATTTTTCAATACGATTATTTTTTAAAGCATCATAGGAAAAACGCGCTTTATCAGAAATAATACTCTCATTAATTGAACTACAAGGTTTTGGAAGGATTCTGAAAATTTCAGACTCTTTAAAATTAACATAAATATTTGACCCAGCACTATCTGTTAAGTCAATACTTTCAGTTAATTTCAATTCCCAAGGACGAGATTTAAAAGCATATGGTTTTGAAGTTAAGGCTCCTACAGGGCACAAATCAATTACATTCCCAGAAATTTCAGACTTAAACATTTTTGAAACATAATTACCAATTTCAGTTGAAGTTCCACGATTAAAAGTTCCTAAGTAATCTAAACCTGCTACTTCTGAACTAAAACGAACACATCGTGTGCAATGAATACAACGAGTCATAATTGTTTTAATTAAAGGGCCACAATTTTTATCTTCTACACCTCTTTTATTAAAAAAAAATCGACTATAATCATTTCCAAATGTTTTAGTTTGATCTTGCAAATCACACTCTCCGGCTTGATCACAAATAGGACAATCTAATGGGTGATTAATTAATAAAGTTTCAATTACATTTTCACGAGCTTTTTTTACAAAAGCACTATTAATAAGAATACTCATGTTATTGTCCACTTCTGTAACACAAGAAGCAACTGGTTTTTCTAAACCTTCAATTTCGACTAAACACATTCGGCAATTCCCAGCAACTGATAATGTCTGATGGTAACAAAATCGTGGAATTGTTATTCCAAGCGATTTACATGCTTCTAAAATTGAAGTTTTTGGTTTTACTAAAAACTCAATACGATCAATTTTTACTGAAATCATAAAAATATAAATTCTTTATTTATAAAATATTTGCTAATTTACACAAGATATTTTTTTTTTTAAAACAAATAGTATTTTAATTTCTTATTAATTTATTTTCAATTAACCCAATAACTGGCACTAAAATTAATAAAAAAATAAAATAAAATGCAGTAGCTGCCATTCCTACTTCAATATATGGACTTTCAACTGGTTTTTGACCAAGCCAACCTAATAATAAAAAGTCAGAGACTAGAAACCAATAAGCAATACTAAAAATAGGACGGAATTTACTACTTCTTACTTTTGAAGTATTAATAATAGGTAACAATAATAAAATTAAAATTGCAGAAATCATTGCAACTACCCCTCCTAATTTATCCGGAATGGATCGTAAAATTGCATAAAATGGTAGAAAATACCACTCTGGTACAATATGCGGTGGGGTAACCAATGGGTTAGCTGGAATATAATTATCAGCATGGCCTAAAGCGTTTGGATAATAAAAAACAAAAAACGAAAAAACTAAAACTAAGATTAAAAATGAAAACAAATCTTTAACATAGAAATATGGATAAAATGAAATAGTATCTGGGTTAGAATTTAATCCTAATGGATTGTTTGACCCTTCATTATGTAATAAACTTAAATGAAGTAGTACTAAACCAACAGTTAAAAACGGAACTAAATAGTGAAGACTAAAAAATCTATTTAAAGTTGCATTACTAACAGAGAAACCCCCCCACAACCACTCAACAATTGCACCTCCTACGAACGGTATAGCAGAAAATAAATTAGTAATTACAGTCGCTCCCCAAAAACTCATTTGGCCCCATGGTAAAACGTAACCCATGAAAGCAGTTGCCATCATTAATAAAAAAATAGTAACTCCACTTGCCCAAAGTCTTCCTCGAGGATTCATGTATGAACCAAAATATAACCCTCTAAAAATATGAGCGTAAACAACGATAAAGAACATAGATGCTCCATTTGCATGAAGATATCTAATTAACCAACCATTACTTACATCACGCATAATATGTTCAACACTAGAAAATGCCATATCAATATGAGGAGTGTAATGCATTGCTAAAAAGATTCCTGTTATAATTTGAATACCTAAACATAAACCAGCGGTTGAACCGAAACTCCATAAATAATTTAAATTTACTGGAGTTGGATAATCAATAATATGAGAATCCACAAAAGATAATAGAAAATCTTTATTCCATCTAGATTTTAACATAATGATATATATATATATATTAGTTTATTTGGATTAATGTATTAAAACTATGAAAGTCTTAAACAAGAAATTAGACAGATTAGTTTATTAGAAAATCGTCTAATTTAGCTGCGATCCAATTTGTAAATTTTTATTTTTTTATAAAAATAAGAATTTCTAAAGAAATTGACTATTCATAAGCGTATCGGCTTCATCGAATGCGCCTGATACACTGACTAATACTCTCGTAAGAAATGCTTCCGAAGGGGCAACCTGTCCTCTATCAATAGAAGCAGCACTGTCCTAAGCTGTGAAAGCAGTTGCTACTCTTCCGAAACTAAGTGAATCTTCAATTACCGAAAGTGCCCACCGTGAATATAATAT
>Ga0222651_1001368_pt1 | contig 12094 bp, 9 predicted proteins | sample AntAcemetagen369_FD_179855 | JGI IMG/M metagenome (GOLD analysis project Ga0222651, IMG submission 179855) | Saline water microbial communities from Ace Lake, Antarctica - #369 | ecosystem: Environmental > Aquatic > Non-marine Saline and Alkaline > Saline | place: Antarctica: Ace Lake | collected...
CACATTACGCCGCAATGTGTTCATAACCGACAGAATCTTTCGCACCGCGAAATTTTCGAGAGGGTCTCTAATTCTCGCGAGACCCCAACACATTACGCCGCAATGTGTTCATAACCGGCAGAATCTTTCGCACCGCAAAAATTTCGAGAAGGTCTCTAATTCTCGCGAGACCCCAACACATTACGCCGCAATGTGTTCATAACCGGCAGAATCTTTCGCACTGCGAAATTTTCGAGAGGGTCTCTAATTCTCGCGAGACCCCAACACATTGCGCAGCAATGTGTTGATTGTGTCACTCCCCAACCGCGGGCAATCTCAACATCATCTTCCCAATATTCTCACCCTCATAAAGCCGATGCAAAATACCCGGATAATCAGCAACCCCTCCGTCGAGAATGTTTTCCCTGAGTTTCAACTGGCCCGCTTTCAACCAACCAATCATCTCCTCGCGTGCTTCGGCATAGCGATCTTCATAATCAAAAATAATAAAGCCTTCCATTCTCGCTCGCATCGTCGCTAACGCGAGATAATTAGTGGGGCCATAGATCACATCATTGTTGTACTGTGAAGTGGCGCCGCAAATTACGATCCTGCCACCCATACCTAACCGCCTAATCAGGGTATCAAGTAATGGACCACCTACATTGTCAAAGATGACGTCGATTCGATCGGGCGTGACTTCCCGTAACTGTTGGTAAAACGTATCACTCTTGTAGTTGATGGCGGCATCAAATCCCAGTTCTTCAACCAAGTATCGGCATTTTTCGTCACTGCCAGCCGTCCCGACCGCACGCGCACCCTTGGCACGAGCAATCTGACCCACCACCATACCTACCGCACCGCTCGCCGCGGTCACAAGGACGGTTTCGCCAGCCTTTGGCTTACCCGTATCGAGCAACCCAAAGTACGCAGTTAGACCTGTCATGTATAGGCCGCCTAACCAACTCGAGAGTGGCGCAACTTCGGTATCACACACTGTCAGGGCGTCGCCCTGCGCGACGCCATATTCCTGAATACCCATTGGGCCAACCACCATGTCACCTTTCTTAAATCCGGGATGTTTTGATTCAAGAACTTCACCGGCAGCGCCCACATCGATCACCTCGCCAAGTTGAACCATGCCACGGTAGGATTGCCCTTCATTCCAATGCGTCCGGGAACTCGGATCTACGGAAAGATAGTGGTTGCGGACAAGTACCTCCCCGGCCCTTGGCGAAGGAATTGGATCTTCCGTTACCTCAAAATCCTCTAGCTGTGCTTCTCCGGAAGGTCTTCGCGCCAAGCGCAGTTGAATATTTGTTTGATCTGCCATTAGTTAATTTCTCCTATAAAGTCGATACCACTCGTGAAGTCATTAACAACTCATTCACGCTATTAAACCATTTCGCCATTCCACCTTTCAGACGCCCTCCACATCCTAGAAAGTCCACCCAACGTTGAGCGCAACTGTCCTTCACGCTCTAGCCTAAATTCTATACACCGATTCTGCTCCCAAACGAGCAACTGTTCATAGCGCCTTCATCCACTGGATAGAGTGTTAGTTCGAACCATAGCTGAATGAAACGGGGATTCAGCGCCCCGCTCCGCATACGCAATACCTGCTAATTACCAGGTATCCGAACGCTCAAATATTTTGAGCAGTTCTTCAGGTGTTACCGGCAGCATCTGGACAATTCTTTTTTTGAGAGGTGCTGAATCAAGCAAACCCGATGACTCCTTTTTGTACTCAACTTTTTGTACTCAACTTTAGAAAACGGCCGGATTCACTTTTACCGCTATTAACTTTTATGACTACGAATGCTGTCGGCGCGCCTTATCACAGGATAGATAAGCACAGAGCCTATGAGGACACATCCAACGACAAACCAACCGTTCAAGGTAAAGCCACCCATATCACTGAGGGCTCCACCCGCGAACGGTGCGGTTGCGCCACCAATCAACACAAAAGCAGCATGAGACCCCGCAAGGGAGCCCGTAGGATCAACTCGTGCCAGGCACCCCAGAAATATTGGCATGATAGCGACAGGCAGGACTGCAAATAATGGTGCCACAAAGAAAAACTTGATAGGCGTATCTGCGGCCGCCAGCAAGATGGCCGCAACAATAATGAGCAGTAGAATAACGGCCACGGGCGCAAGTGCGTTCATCCGGGTACCGATATATCCAGCCAACAACGGCAACCCTACACCTACCAGACTACCCGCCATAAACACGTAACCGATCTCTTCAGGACTGAGTGGCACCGCCCGGCCGATTTTCACCATGAACAGTGCAAGCGTGCCATGACCAAAAAAGATAATGCCAAGACCGACCAGGCCTAACCACCCGATCATCAGCTTTGGGCGGTCTTCCATATCATCCGTGAGTACGAGAGGTTCTGTAAGCGGGGTGCCGGGAATAAAAAAGAACGCGAAAATCGAACAGAGTCCATAGACCAGATAAAGTCCATCAACTTCACTCCAGTCAGTAATGTTTGGTAACACGAGGTGCAGGTCGAGCGCCCTCGGTAATACAAATGCAATAAAAATCCCCATCGCACCGACCATGGAATTGATCACGCCGAAAGTTGATTCAGGTTTGTGACTTCGACCTGCCGTTGTCATGACAGTGGCAACCACCGCACCCAGCGCAAACCCTGCAGGCGCCCGGCATAGCAACAGCCAGTCAGTCGTTGGCGCTATGATTGACAAAAAATTCAGTAAAACAACCGTTGTCACTCCCGCAATATAAATATGATGCGCGGAGATCCGAGCCGCGAGCCTGGCAAAGGTCAGGTTTCCTGCGGCGATAGCGGCCATCTCGACGGAGGCAACAAGTCCCGCAGTAGTATTGGTCACACCGAACGACAAAGCAATCGCATCAATATTGAAGGCCATGCCCAGTGATGCAGCAAATGCTAACAAGAGCACACCGGTGAGTGAAAAGAGCTCTCTGGTGGACAGGCGAATCTGTAACGGCATTAAACGCACTCCTTAATCGCTAACCGGTTTGGCGCAGGAGCACAAAGTGTACCGCACTACAGGAATTAACGAGCGACTAACCGGCAAGTGCCGTGTTCCGCCCGCGTTACCTTAGAAAGGCGTGAGAGAAAGGTGTGAGAGAAAGGCGTGAGCTAATCGCAGAGCAAACATAGCATCAGTGGGTTAGACCCCAGCCAGATGAGGTTGGCGCGAAGCATTTTCATCCAAGCACACGCCTCGATTAAACCAGCATCGCGATACCGAACCCTGTAGGTGGTCTAGTACAGGTGATGTAATACGGGTGATGTAATACGGGTGATGTTATTCGTAACGCTCTCCTCATCTATCTCGCCAAGGACAGCGCCTACTTTATAAAAACCGACTGCCTAATTAGATTATACGGCGAGGTGTTTCTGGATCAGAGCGTCAGATAGTTGATCCATCTCTCCTGAGGCAACAATCTGCCCCTTCTCCATGAGATGGAAATCTTTGCCTACCCTGCGAGCAAAAGCGAGTTTCTGCTCAACAAGTAACACCGTAGTACCATGCTCCTGATTAAGCAGCGTGACCACGTCTCCAATTTGCTGGACGATGTTGGGCTGGATACCCTCGTTAGGCTCATCGAGAATGAGTAGATCCGGCTCGATCACCAGGGCACGACCAATCGCCAGTTGCTGCTGCTGCCCGCCAGAGAGGTCACCTCCCCGGCGAGTCCTCATCGATGCCAGCACCGGGAACAATTCAAAGATGAAGGCAGGTATCACTTTGGTCTTGTCGGTCCGACCGGCAAGCCCTACTTTTAAATTTTCCGCTACTGTCAACTGCGGGAAAATATCTCGGCCTTGTGGAACGTAACCTACGCCTAACTTTGGGCGCAACTCGGTCTTTTCACGCGTCATCTTGCGCCCGTTGATTGTTATTTCGCCCGATTGAACCGGCAACAACCCCATCAGGCATTTCAGCAATGTTGTCTTGCCGACACCGTTGCGACCCATCAGGCAGGTACAGCTGCCGCGCTCGAGTTTGAGATTGAGATCCCAGAGAATCTGCGAGCTGCCGTAAAGTTGATTAATATTCTGCAATTCGATCACGGCGCTTCACCTAGATAGACTTCTCTAACATCGGCATTATTCTGGATATCATCCATGGAACCCTCGGCCAACACCGAACCCTGGTGCAATACCGTTACCTCGCGCGCAATACTGCGTACAAAAGCCATATCGTGTTCTACCACCACAACGGTTCGCTCCCCGGCCAGGCTTATCAGGAGCTGAGCCGTACTTTCAGTTTCCTGTGCGGTCATACCGGCAACCGGCTCATCAACCAATAAAAGACGCGGTTCGGAAACCAACAACATGCCAATTTCCAGCCACTGCTTCTGACCATGTGACAGCGCACCGGCACGCTGGGATATCTGTTCCCGTAAACCTACCGTATCAATCACGCTGGCAATCAAGTCTGACTGATCACTGCGAAGTGAAAAGAAAAGGTTGGCCACGATCCCTTTGTCCATGCGCAGCGCCAGTTCCAGATTCTCGAACACCGTCAATTCCTCGAATACCGTTGGTTTCTGGAACTTTCGGCCAATGCCTAATTCGGCGATATCAGCCTCGCTCTTATTGAGCAGATTATGCGTTTGCCCGAAATAGACCAGCCCTTCGTCCGGCCGAGTTTTACCGGTAATAACGTCCATCAGCGTCGTCTTACCAGCGCCGTTAGCACCAATCAGGCAGCGTAACTCTCCATCATCTATATAGAGATTCAAATTGTTAAGGGCCTTGAACCCATCGAAGCTAACGCTCAAACCTTCAACATAGAGCAGGACCCCATGCGAAATATTGACCGGCGGGAAACTTTCATCCAGCATAAAATCAAACACACGATCACGACGCATGGTTTCACGCAATGCATCCAGAGTATTCATGAGACGGTGCCCGATACGGCAACCTCGGTATTTTTCTTACGTCCAATTTTCATTGATAAAAGTCCCACAATACCTTTCGGTAAAAACACTGTGACAATGACAAACAGTGCGCCGAGTGCAAACAACCAGGCTTCGGGCAGAATCCCGGTAAATTGTGTTTTGGCGAAGTTCACCAACAGCGCGCCCAGAATGGCGCCATAGAGCAAACCGCGCCCGCCGATCGCGACCCAGACAACAATTTCGATGGAATTAAGCGGCGAAAACTCTCCAGGATTAATGATGCCTACCTGGGGTACGTATAAAGCACCGGCCATGGCCGCCAGCAATGCAGAGTATACAAAAAGCCACACCTTGTAGTTTTCTGTCTTGTAGCCGACGAAGCGAACCCTGCTCTCTGCATCACGAATGGCTTCAATCACCCGACCATATTTTGATGACAAAATAAACTGGCTGAGTAGATACGCGATACCGAGTATCAAAGCAGTGCATACGAGCAACGCAACTCGAGTGCTATCCGCCTGCAAGTCGAAACCCAGCAACTCTTTAAAATCAGTCAATCCATTGTTGCCGCCAAAACCCATTTCATTGCGGAAGAACGCGAGCATCAGGGCATAGGTCAACGCCTGAGTCATTATCGACAGGTACACACCCGCCACCCGTGACCGAAACGCCAGAAAACCAAACACGAATGCGAGAACGCCCGGGACCAGCAAAATCATTAGGCACGCAAACCAGAACTGATCAAAGCCGAGCCAAAACCACGGCAATTCGGACCAGTTGAGGAACACCATGAAATCCGGTAGGTCAGGATTGCCGTAAACCCCACGGTCACCAATCTGGCGCATGAGGTACATGCCCATGCCATAGCCACCCAGCGCAAAGAAGGCGCCATGTCCAAGGCTCAGGATGCCGCAATAGCCCCAGACAACATCAACGGCCATCGCCAGCAGTGCAAAACTCAGGTATTTACCCAGCAGGGTAATCGTGTAGGTATCAACGTGGAACACCGAAGCCGGTGGCACAAACAAATTACCGATCGCGGCGAACATCGTTCCGACGAACAAGATGCTGAGAAAAATATTGCCACCCTTGCTGCCTAGCATGCTACCCCAGGCGCCGGGTCGTCTCGAACCAGGCAACTCAATAATGGCACTCATGTCTCAGAGGCCCTGCCCTGCTGCGGGAACAATCCTCGAGGACGTTTCTGAATGAACAATACGATAAAGACCAACACACAGATTTGCGCAAGCACCGTGCCCGTAACAGGCTCCATGAACTTGCTGAATATACCCAACGAAAATGCCGCAACCAACGTGCCCCAGAGATTACCGACACCGCCGAAAACGACGACCATAAAAGAATCGATAATGTACGCTTGACCAAGATTCGGCCCTACGTTGGTTAGCTGACTGAGTGCGACGCCCGCGACACCCGCGATGCCTGAACCAAGACCAAAGGTCATTGCATCGATCCATTCGCTGCGAATACCGACTGCCTTTGCCATATCGCGGTTTTGTGACACAGCCCGAACATACAAGCCGAGCGCTGTCTTCTTCATCACCAGCAACAGTATGGTAAAAACAATCAGCGAAAAAATAATGATGTAGAGGCGGTTGTAAGTAATCGCTAGCCCGGGATTAATTTGTAACGCGCCAGACATCCAATCCGGCGTACTGACTTGTCGATTGAGCGGTGAGAAAACAGTTCTGACCGTTTGCTGCAATATCAAACTAATACCAAAAGTAGCCAGAAGCGTCTCCAGTGGCCGCCCCTTCAAAAATTGAATTACGCCACGCTCTATCAGTATTCCAACCAGACCGCAGAAAATGAAGGCCGCCGGTATCGCCAAAAACACAGAAATTTCAAGATGGTTAGGGAACACTTGTTGAATCACATAGGTGGTATACGCGCCCAGCATGATCAACTCACCGTGCGCCATGTTGATGACACCCATCACCCCAAAGGTAATAGATAAGCCTATCGCTGCCAGCAACAATACCGACCCCAGACTTAAACCAAAAAAGACGCGCTCTAGAAATCCGTAAAACCGAAGCTTGCGGTCAATCTGCTGCAGAGCAGCCTGAGCGGCTAACACCACGGATTTGTTTTCTTCCCTAAAGATACCCTCGGCATCGGTTTCGACGAACAATTGCAGGCGATTTCGAACGATAGGCTCGAGACTGTTCTGTAACAGTTCGATAGCCACCAGCTTATCTGCTTCAAGGTTCGAATCGAGCATGGCGATGTTCAGCGCCAGGTCAATTTTTTCTATAATATCGGCGGACGTTTCCGTCGATCGAGCGTTACGTAAAAGCTCGATGTTTTCTTCATCCGGATTCTGGAGCATGTTCTTCACGGCAGATTCACGTAAAACCGGATCACTGCTATTCACTGTCAGCAATGCAATTTGCTTCCGAAGTTGGCTGCGTAGACTGTTGTTTATCCTGACTTTCTTGAGCGCCTGCTTGGTAAGTCCAAGCTGCTCTTCACCAGAGAACGCAATTGAAGCGACAACGGATTCGTCGTCTGTTGTCTGTTCGCTGTCCAGAATGACGAGCGTTCTATCGGCTTTTACAAAATAGAGATCGCCCGCGAGCATCGCTTTGAACAACGGCAATACCTGCTCACCGCCCTGCTGCTCAAGGTCATCAAGAACACGACCCACTTTGTTGAGCTTTGCTGAGGTTAACTGTTTACCAAGATCGAGAAGCGGTTCGGTTGTTTCCGCCAATACGGGCGGTACTAAAAACGCGGTCAGTAAAAAAGCAATCAATAACCAACCGGTATAAGTTCGAGCAAAAAGATTTACTACAAAAGACATAATACGGAGTCTGCCGTGACTTAATGACTGCAAATTGTCTTGCATCGATTAAAACTGTGTTAAGCCACAAGCAAACGGAGCGGGGCCTACCGGCGACCTAACACAGGCCTTTTAAAACTTAATCTCCGGGTGTTGCCACCCGGATCAACCAATCGAGGACTAGAAGTTCTGACCTGAACACTTGGCTGTTTTAGCGTTGAAGTTACCGCATTTAATCGGAGCTACCCAATCCGCGACGAGGTCTTTAGAACCAGGTAAAAAGTCGGACCAGGCATCACCTGGGACCACACCAAATGTTTCCCAAACCACTTCAAACTGGCCATCACTCTGAATCTCACCAATGAGCACTGGCTTTGACAAGTGATGGTTTCTGTTCATAACAGCCGTGCCGCCCGTGAGGTTCGGTGAAGTGATTCCAATCATCGCTTCTGCAACAGAATCAACGTCAGCCGTACCTGCTTTCTCGACCGCTTTCGCCCACATGTTGAAGCCAATAAAAGTGGCTTCCATGGGATCATTGGTTACACGCTTATCATCCTTGATAAACGTCTTCCACTTATTGATAAATGCAGTGTTATCTTCACTTTCAACACTCTGGAAGTAATTCCAAGCTGCGAGGTGACCCACTAGCGGCCTGGTATCAAGACCTGACAGTTCTTCCTCACCTACAGAGAATGCAATGACAGGAATGTCTTCAGCCGAAAGACCCTGGTTACCGAGTTCTTTGTAAAAGGGAACGTTCGCGTCACCGTTTATAGTCGAGACCACAGCTGTTTGTTTGCCGGCACCACCGAATTTCTTGATATCAGAAACAATCCCCTGCCAGTCTGAATGACTGAAGGGCGTATAGTTAATCATGATATCTTCATCGGCCACGCCCTTGGCTTTAAGGTAGGCCTCGAGAATTTTGTTGGTCGTACGCGGGTAGACATAATCGGTTCCAGCCAATACCCAGCGTTCCACGCCTATCTCATTCATCAAGTAGTCAACCGCAGGAATAGCCTGCTGGTTTGGCGCAGCGCCAGTATAAAAAACATTCTTTGATGACTCTTCACCCTCGTACTGAACCGGGTAGAAAAGTAAGCCGTTAAGCTCTTCGAGAACAGGTAACATGGATTTTCGAGAAACTGACGTCCAACAACCAAAAATCACATCAACTTTTTCTTTGGACAGGAGTTCTCTTGTCTTTTCTGCAAACAGCGGCCAATTAGATGCGGGATCAACAACCACCGCTTCCAGTTGCTTGCCGAGCAAGCCGCCTTTCTTATTTTGTTCCTCAATCATCATTAACACTGTGTCTTTCAGTGTAGTTTCACTAATGGCCATTGTCCCTGACAGTGAGTGAAGCACACCCACTTTGATAGTCTCTGCACACATGGCAGCGCTAGATGCTGCCAGCAACATGGATGTCGCCGCCGCGGTTATAAGTCGTCTAAATTTCATAGGTTTATCCCGTAGTTTTGATTTAGTTAGGCCGCCATGACTAAACATAGCGACCTGAATAATTTATTGACTAGAACGTGACCAAAGCTTCCAGAGCGATCGAGTTAGTACTCTCGTTAGTAAGGTCGTTTTCGTCTCGACGGTATTCAAAGACAACCAGCAAGTTTTCGGACACGGCGTAACTTGGCGCTATCGTAAAGGCGCTTAGTTCCTCAACAGTAATCCCAGCTTGGGTTTCGACTTCCGATTCGTGGTAGCGGAAAGTTAAGCCGAACTTGTCCCATGCGTAGTTAGCCATTAACAAATAGCCTTCCGCTTCAGCGCCGACACCTGCAAAACCTACTGCGGCCGGTGCGTTTTCTGACGTGTTTATTTCAGCTGCTAATGTCCAGTCAGCAACCGCATAGCTCGCCCAAACGTTAATAAGATCAGTGTCTTCGTCGGTGCCATCCAGACCCTGATGTCATATAGCAGCCTTTAATGGTCACTCCTTCCATGGGGGACACAGCCAGCATCAACTCAACCGCCGGGTCTTTTGAATCTCTGCCCTCACCTTCAAGGTCACCGATGTCACTCACAATCGACAATCCAAGATCGAACCCGGATCCGTTATAAACACCCGAAACGCCTTGCTGTTACCCACCGTAGAAATACTTCGCGTAACCTGTACCCGAGAACTGAAACAAACCCGTTGGTTCTTCAGTTTCCCAACCGGAGTAACTCAAGAACCGGCCCGCCTTCACATTGAAAGTGTCGTTAACTTTGTAGCTGATAAAAGCTTGCTCAATATCGGTTTCTTCACCGGTCCCATTGTCCTGATATTCCAGGTCAACCTGCGCGGTAAGGCGATTACCAAAGTCATACACGAAGGCAATCTCAAACTGATCAAGACCGCTGTTACTGGAACTACTACCGTTTTCTGGGTCTGAATAGACATAGGACATGTCGATACAACCCGTAACCGAGAGTTTTTCGCTCAGCTGAAATCCATCGTCTGCGTAGGCGTTCGGCGCCGTAGTGAAGGCTGTTGCTGCAATGACACCCATAAGCGCCAGATTGAAAATGCTATTGATTGCACACACCGTGCCAAGAACACTTTTCCCCTATCCGCATAACGAGAGACATCGGTAATAGTAGGTTAGGATGTAGCGGGTATTAGAAAATTTGCGTTATATTTTTGCTCCGAACAAGCGCTTTTTTGCACCAAAGAAGCACGCTCTACGCACTGAAACGGACGCTGGGCGATGTTACTTTTACCCAGGCACGATCCCAAACGGTTGGAAGAACCTTAACTGCGCCATTTCGTTTCTGTTAGTTATATAAATAGAAAAACGCTTTTTTGAGCGAGGCAAAGTACCCACTGGAGACTAACCTCAAGCACTCTTCTCAGGACTCATTTCGAGCGAAATACAGCGGCGCACAACACCTGCGCACCAAAAAAGAGAGGCAACAGTTTTATGCACCTAGATAGCTCGCTATCTCAGACCATGGGATTTCAAAAAAACATCGAACCTACATTTCTGACGGCTCCATAGCGATTTTCCAAAGCTGGCGTGCATTCAGCTGCTCACTTTGGTCGTAATTGCGAATGAATGTATCCGTGAAACGCTTCAAATAGACAATTCAACACTCAATGGAGAGCTAGGGTTCCGACCAACAAGTCGCAATGGTCCATTACGATGACTGGTCCGAGAGCTTTCTACCTTTACTGTCAAAGGTTACACCGCAGGATAAAAACCCGAGAGACTCGTTCGGCGTTTGCCAGGGGCACTAACGTGTAAATCTAAAACTGGGAGGTAAACAGCGGATTTACGCCCGAAGGTTTAACGTTTGGCATCACTGTGGTGACTCATCATTTCAACGACCGACTCTTATTATCTATTGCCAATCGTATTCAGCAGAAGTTGACATTACCTATGGCTGCACTGGGTTTGCCGCAACCAAACTTGTGCAATAACGATGTAGCTGCCCAATAGTTGGTAGCGCATATGGTGGGGCGCGTGTGCAGGAATCACTAACTGACTGAGAGGTATCAGGGCGCGGCTCATGAATCAGGGTTGCTGATTAGCAGCGGAACCTTTCGCATGTTCTCGGTAACTGAATTCATTAACTTCATGCTTTAGGAGGCTGGAATTCTTGGAGAGAGGCTATGGGGTTTTGGAGGAAAGATTGTATTGCAAGAGGGTGTGAATAGTGGACTATTGGGGGTCGCGAGACTTAGAGACGCTCTCGAAAATTTCGCAAAGCGAAAGAGTCTGCCGCTTATGAACACATTGCACAGCAATGTGTTGGCGTTCTCGAAAATTTCGCAAAGCGAAAGAGTCTGCCGCTTATGAACACATTGCAAAGCAGTGTGTCAGGCCTACGGCAAACCATCCGGAATACCAACCAGTTGCGTGCCAAAATTTTCTCCCGACAGCACTCTGATCAGTGCATCCGGCGCCTGTTCGATCCCGGTCAACACGTCTTCGTTATAGACAAGCTGATTAGAATTGATCAATTCACCTAGTCGTCGATAGATATCCTTAAAGCGATTAGCATAGCTGAAGATATAGAACCCCCGCATCGTCGCTTCCTTGTAAACGAGATTGAAGTAGTTACCTGGCCCTTCCCAACTGGCATCGCCTTCATACTGAGAAGTGGCGCCGCAGAGCACTACTCTCGCGCCGTGAGCAATATTACCAAGCGCCGCATTTAGAATTTCGCCGCCCACGTTGTCGAAGTAAATATCAATACCGTGAGGGCAGGTTTCCTGAATTCGTTTTTCAATATTTTCAGTCTTGTAGTTGATCGTCTCATCCACGCCCAGAGTATCTTTCAGCCAATCACACTTGACATCACTCCCGGCGATACCGACAACCCGGCATCCAGCCAGTTTCCCTAATTGGCAGACTAGCGCACCTACCGTACCCGCGGCGGCTGATACCAGCATCACATCACCTATCT
>Ga0222651_1001371_pt1 | contig 12060 bp, 11 predicted proteins | sample AntAcemetagen369_FD_179855 | JGI IMG/M metagenome (GOLD analysis project Ga0222651, IMG submission 179855) | Saline water microbial communities from Ace Lake, Antarctica - #369 | ecosystem: Environmental > Aquatic > Non-marine Saline and Alkaline > Saline | place: Antarctica: Ace Lake...
TGCTCATCGAATGTGTCTGGTTGCTGATCCAATGGAACCCGGACTACCGGGGCATCGTGAAGTGGCGCGACAAGCTCTTGGAAGCCAAACTGACCAAGGCGAGTAAGAAGAAGATCGTGGTCGCCATTGCGCGACAGTTTGCGGTGGATTGGTGGCGTATCCGAACCGGTAAAATCACCCCAGATCAACTTGGATTAACCATGAAAGCTTTCCCTGCGACGAGTGCCTGAGGGAATCGAAACGCAGATTTAAAACCGATTTTAGCGGAGCGTGCCCGGCCTGACCCCTGTCGCTTTTGATGCGACGTTTTAAAGATTGGGCAGCTTCGCTTCTGGAGCCTGTAGTGACCGAATGGATATGTCATAGTGTGCAACCCTTATCGGGACACGGATAGCAGGAAATCCCGGCCTCAAATCAGAGACCGTGGCGGCTCAGAAGACGCAAAAATCTAAATCAAACACCTTCAACTCCCTCTCTCTGAATGTAACCAAAAACAAAAAACCGAATCACACTTGACCAATATCCCCATAGCAGGGGTCAGGCGTTGTAGTTTGTAGTCGTGAGCCTAAAGTAGTTAGTTTTGCACATTTCAGTCGATATGAACCGGGGAAGCCGAGACCACGAGGGAACGGGACACGGCGCGGCATCGGGTGAGTCAGGCGTTGGCGGAAAAATACAGGGAATCGAGCTTGAAGACACACGTGGATGTGTCACTATGCACACATGGCAACAAATTTAAAAATCGATCCAGATCTCCTTGACGAGGCAAAGCGCGTTGGACGCTTCAAAACCAAAAAGGACGCTGTAAATCAAGCGCTTACAGAATTTATCCAGCATCGAAGGCAGATAGACATCCTTGATTGGGAAGGGAAGGTCGATTTCTTCAAAGATTATGACCATAAAGCGCTTCGGAACCAGCGATGAAAGTAATCGTTGATACTTCGGTTTGGTCATTATTTCTGAGGCGCCAAGACCATCCCGATTCCCCTTCGCTTGAGATCCTACGCCAAGCCATCAAGGAAAAGAATGTTCAGATGCTTGGTATTATTCGACAGGAGTTGCTCTCGGGGATTCGGAATAATTCCCAGTTCCGAAAGCTCAGCGAGATCTTGGATAGTTTCCCCGATCTTTTGGCCGAGACTTCTGATCACACTGAAGCCGCGAGATTTTTCAATTTATGCCGCAAGAAGGGCATTCAGGGTTCTCCGGTGGATTTTTTGATCTGTGCTCAGGCCCACCGAAATAAGATGTCCATTCTCACCACCGACGGAGACTTCGAAAATTACGCAGCGCATCTCCCGATCAAACTCCTCGGATAACATCGCCAACAGTCGCTACACCCATTTCCTCACCTGCGGCGCGTCGTCGGATGCCGCATCGCCGAAAGCAGACCCAAGGGAGCAGACCCAAGGGGTCAGACTTTGCACATTGCACAGGGATGAAAATCCGTTAAGAAAGGAACCATGGCTCGTAAACTACGTTTGGAATACGAAGGTGCCTGTTACCATGTGATAAATCGGGGCAACTACCGAACGGCGATATTCACAAAACAAGGCGTGAGGAATTCGTTCATGGATTGCCTGAATTAAGCGGCGAAAAATCAGGTTGGGTGGTGCATGCGTAATGCATGATGTCGAATCGCTATCACTTGGCGATTGAAACCCTACAGGCTAACTGGGTCGAAGGCATGACGGGGCTTCAGGCGACTTTTGCCCTGCGGTTTAATCGCTTCCGAAAAGAAACCGGCCATCTCTTCCAAGACCGCTGCAAGAGTTTTGAGTCGTCGGATGGGCGTGATGGCGAAGCGATGAAACTGAAGCGAATTTGTGCAATGTACAAAGTCTGACCTCTGCGCTCTTGGATTGCGCTGACCCCTTGGATTGCGCCCGATCTACCATCGCTTCCTGGTCACCAGTAAAACTCGCACTGGTAATGCTTCATCCGATGAGACGGGAGGGGCTCGGTTCATTTATAGGTTAAAGGCTCCCGAGACCACGGTCGTCTCATCCGGAACGACCGGAACTGGTAGGGCCCGGTGCGGATTTTTTCTCCTGCAGTATACGATGCACCATGGTCAGCAATTGCCGGGTGTCATAGGGTTTCGGCAAGAAATGGTTCACCCCGGAGTCGGCCGCCATGGCGGTCCCCTCGTTGGACTTAAGCCCGCTGGCGGCGATGATCGGTAAGTCGGGCGCGATGGTTCTGACCGCCGCAATTAAGGCGGGACCGTCCATGATCGGCATCATCATATCGGTCAGTATCACCCGCACTGTCGGAAGATATTGCGCCAGTTTCGCCACCGCCATGGCCCCATTCGTGGCGGTGAGCACCCGGTAGCCGAATGATTCCAATATTTGCGCGGCCATGCTGACGAGCGCCGCTTCGTCGTCGACGACAAGGACACATTCACCGTCCCCCCGGGGTAGTTGGGTTTCCGCCAAACCCGCGGCGGGGCCGGCCTTCTCGGCGGGCGGTAAATACACCTTGAACGTCGTCCCCCGATCGGGCTCGCTGTTCACGGTCATGATACCCCCATGGCTCTTCACGATGGCATGAACGGTCGAGAGTCCCAACCCCGTGCCTTTACCTATTTCCTTGGTGGTGAAGAATGGGTCGAAGATCTTATCGATGATTTTCTTAGGAATCCCGCTCCCGTTGTCGGTGAGTTCTAGGCAGACAAAACGTCCGGCCCTGAGCTGCATGTTTTGTAAGGCCTCCTTCTGGTCAATCGTACAGTTTTGGGCGGACAAGCTCAGGTTGCCGCCTCGAGGCATCGCGTCGCGCGCATTGACGCATAGATTCAACAGGATCTAATACACCTGAGTCTCATCGCCTGATACTTCCCAGAGGTCAGGGTCTACTTCTGCCTTGAAATTAATATTTTTCGGGAAGGCGTCGTAGATCATTCCCTCCGTATCGTTGATGAGTTTTTTCAACTGCAGCGGACCTTTTTTCCCTTCCGCTCCCCGGGCAAAGGTAAGCACTTGTTTGACCAGGCTCGCCCCCCGGCGGGCACTGCTTTCCACCATGCCGATGATTTTCAACGCGCGTTCATCCTTCAACTCGCGCCGGAGTAACTCGGCCGACATCAGGATGGGGGCGAGGACATTATTCAGATCGTGGGCGATGCCCCCCGCGAGTGTGCCGATGCTCTCCATGCGCTGTGAGCGCTGCAGCTGCTGCTCGACCTTCGCTGCCTCGGTGATGTCGGTATTGATAATCAAAACCGACCGGGGACTGTCGTCGGGATTGCGGACCAAAGTCCAGCGACTGGCGACGGTCAGGGGGCTATTGTCCCGGCTCACTTGCTTGATTTCGCCCTTCCATTCCCCCAGGTTCATGGTTTCAGCCAACGCTTTGTCGCACAAAGTCATATCCTGGAAGGTCTTTCCGCACATGTCCTGGCCAACCGCCTCCTCGCGCTTCCAGCCATACAACCGCTCGGCACCGGCACTCCAAAAAACGGCCTTCCCCTCCAAATCGCGTTCGATGATGGCGTCGGAAGCGAGATCGAGCAGCCGAGCCTGTTCTTCATTGAGTATATTCGCCTGCTTGTGCTCTTCAATCTTGCGTTCCAAGGCGGTGGTGCGCTCCCGCACCCGCACCTCCAGCTGTTCACTGAATCGTCTCAACTCATCGCGAGCGGCCGCCACTTCCCGGTTGCGCCCCACCCCCGCTTCGTAGGTTGAGAGTAGGAGATTGAGAATCCGCTCGCGGTTCGAATGGATGGTGAAGATCCGCCCGGCCACTTTAATCGCTACCCCGTCGTTCGGGTTAGTCACCTGCTGCATTTTGTAACTGTCCAGACCTGCGGTGATGCGCAGTAACAGGTATTCCTCGGCATAAGGCTTGAAAATAAAGTCATCAGCCTCGCACTCCAGCCCCTTCACCACGTCAACGGGATCACTCAACGTAGTCAGCAAAATGAAAGGGATCTTGGCGTGCGACGTATCCGCCTTCAACCGGCGGCAGAGTTCGTAGCCATCCATTTCAGGCATGACGACGTCACTGATCACCATAGCGGGCACATCGCAGGCGATCGCCTCGAGTGCCTCCAGCCCGTTCCGGGCCACGCGATAGGAGTAGTCGGCCTGCTCGAGGACAAATTTAAGTCGCTCCGCCTGAGTAGGGCTGTCCTCGACAATCAGGATATCCTGACCGCGGCTTGGGTCTGTGTTCGATTCATTCATAAGTTCAGGTCTCTCTTTTTAAGTCGGAACTCCGGCCCGCCGGGATCTGGCCACGGCCAATTCGATCAACAACGCGGGGATCTGTTCGGGAGAACGCACGTAGGTCGCCGCATCCAACTTGATCGCTTCTCCGGGCATGCCGTGGACGATCGAACTTTTGGCATCCTGCGCGATGGTGACGGCGCCCGCATCCCGCAGTTCCTTCAGTTCTTTCGCCCCGTCGCGGCCCATGCCAGTGAGTAAAATCGCCACGGCGTGAGCCCCGGAAGCCTTTGCCACCGAGTGGAAGAGATGAGCGACCGACGGACGCAATCCGTTATCCGGGGCGGCCATGCTGAGGGCAACTCGGCCTTGGGGGGTCACCCCCAGATGGTGGAAGTCGGGGGCCAGATAAGCGTGGCCGGGCTCAAGTGACTCACCCTGTTGCGCAATGGTCGTCGGAAATCCAGTCGTCTGCTCAAGCCACTCGACCAGTCCAGTCAGGAACCCGCTCGCAATGTGCTGGACGATGAGTAGCGGCTGGGGGAAATTTTTGGGCAGTCCAGCCAAGATGGTCTGTAATACCGGGGGGCCACCCGTTGAAACCCCGATGGCCACCACGCTGTGCCCCTTCGCGGCAGGGAGCTGAATCGGGTCTGCGGCAGTGCAGGGTCTAATGGTTCGTGGCACCAGCGGCCGACGTCGCACGAGTTTGACTTCGGACATGAGAAAGACCGTCTCCACTAGCTTCGCCGCCATTTCCTCGAATTGATGGTGGCCCGGCCCCACCGGTTTGGAGACTAGAGCCAGCGCTCCCGCTTCGAGGGCCCGAAACGTGTTCGAGACATCCGCTGAAGCGAAACTGGCCGTGCAGATCACGATTGGCACCGGGCGTGTCTCCATGATCCGCCGCGTGGTTTCGTAGCCGCTCATCGCGGGCATGTGGATGTCCATGACGATGACATCGGGCTGGTTCCGTTGGAGGAACCTCAGCGCATGCTCGCCGTCGTTGGCCGTGCCCATGACGGTGAGACGCGGGTCCGCATCGAGGATGTGCACCAAGAGTAATTGCGATGCGGCGGAATCCTCGACTATCAGGACTTTGATTAGATTTTCCATGATGGGTCAGGCCAGCCGGCGGATCGCCGCTAGCAAGTCACTTTGATCGAAGCTGCCTTTGGCAATGTAGGCGTTTGCGCCCACGTCGATACCGCGTTCCCGGTGTTCACGCGAGGCGAGGGCGGTGACGAGGATAACCGGTTTATCCGCGAGTTTGGGATCGGCACGGATCCGGGCGGTGAGGTCGAAACCGTTCATGCGCGGCATTTCAACGTCCGACACGATGAGATCGAACTCCGCCAGGCGTAATTCGGTCAGGGCATCAACCCCATCCACCGCCGTGGTGACTTCGTGTCCGGCAGATTCCAAGATGTTTTTTAGCAGCATGCGGGAAGTGAACGAATCCTCTGCCATGAGAATCCGGATACGCTGTTCGACGCGGTTCGCGCCGTTGGTCGCGACCGCGTGATCCCCGGATCCCAGCCCAGTTCGGCGCGCCGATTTCATCAGGTCGGGCACATGGAGAATGGGCACCACGCGACCCGAGCCGAGGATGGTGGCTCCGGCGATGTTGCGGACCCGAAGAAGCGGTTTGGTGAGGCTTTTGACCAACACCTCCTGGTCTTCCATCACTTCATCCACCACGAACGCAATTCGTTCTGCGGCCGCACCGAGCACCACCACCGAAAAATACCGTGGCGCCCGCTCCGGCGCGGCCTTGGGCGGCAGTTCCAGCACCCGGCCCAAACGGACGAGCGAGACGGCGCGGCCTTTGAGGAGCACGGTCTCGCGGTTCTCCACCGTCTTGATCTCAGCCGTCTTGATCCGGGCCACCCGCTCCACGTTGGTGAGCGGCAGGACGAACAACCGATCGCCCAACCGCACCAAGCTGCCCCGGAACGTGGCGAGCATCATCGGTAACACGATGCGAAATATCGCGCCGAGCCCCGGACGATTCTCCACCGCAATTTTCCCACCCAAATTTTCCGCATGTTCGCGCACGATCGCCATGCCCAGACCTCGGCCGGATATCTCCGTGATGATCGGGCTGGTGGTGATACCCGATTGGAAAATGAGCGCGAGGGTCTGATCTTCGCTCAACCGCGCGGCCGCTCCGGCGGACATCACCCCATTTTTGACGGCCGCTGCTTTCAATTTTACGAGATCGATGCCACCTCCGTCGTCGGAGACTTTGATCTCCACTTTGCTGCCGTCGACGGGAGTGATCGCCAGCGTGAGGGTGGCTCGGGCGGGTTTGCCCTGCTGCGTGCGTGCCTCCGGCTTATCGATGCCATGGTCCACGCAGTTGCGCACGAGATGAATCAACGCGTCCTTCATCGCTTCGAGGATGCGTTTGTCGATCTCGACCTCCCCTCCGTTCAGCACCAGATCGACTTCCTTACCTTGTTCCCGGCTGAGATCCCGCACGAGTTTGGGGAAGATATCCAGCACCGTGGAGAACGGCAGCATCAACAGCTCCTTCGCGTCTGCGATCAAGTCATCCACCAGTCGGCCAGACCCATATTGGTCCTGAGCGGCGGCCTTGGCGAGAGCCTCCAACCGGGTTTCCAGCAAGCGCAGGCAACCGGAGTTCCGGTTGAGAAACTCCACCAGCCGCGGCATGGCATCATCGGAACCGGCCGTCGAGGCGGATTTGCGATTCAATTCGGCCACGATCGGCTGGATCTTAGAACACTCTTTCTTCCACTGGTTAAGCGCGGCTTGCATCCCGGCCAAGTCGACGGCGCGCCGGGCCATGGTCAGTTTCACCACCAGCATTTCCTCCGCTTGTAGTAACAATTGGTCGAGCTTGGCGGTAGATATTCTCACCGATTGAGACGATGCGGCCCGCGGTGCCGCAGGCGGTGCGGCGGCGGGCAAGGAGACCGGAGAGATCGGCTCGGCGGCAGTGGCAGGATGCGCCGTCTGGGGGAAGGCCGGCGCGGTGGCCACATCCCGTAGCGGATCAAGGTGAGTCGCGGGCAACGGTGGTGCGCTTTGGTCCGGCAAAGAGGACGCCGGCGTGACGGTCAGCAGTGCCTCGACCTGATCAGTCAACCCCCGCAGCGTCGTTGCATCGATCGCGGCGGGCTCTCCATCCACGACCACCCGACCTTGGCGGATCAGGTCGAGCGCTTGATGCAGGGTGTCAAAAACTCCCGGCGAGGGATCGGCCGCTCCTCGCTTCCACCCGGCGAAGAGACTTTCTAGCGACTGACAGATGGATTCGATGTCGGGAAAATTAACCGCCCGGGCCGCCCCTTTTAAACTATGGGCGTGCCGGAAAACGATTTCTATTTGCGCAGCCCGCGTTTCCGGCGGCAGGGCCTTTTCTAACTCGAACAGTCCAGACGACATCGCCTGAGCGTGTTCTTCAGCCTCGATCGCGAATGTGGCTCGTAGCCTTTTTTGAAATTCTTCTTCCCGATTATTCATAGCGGAATTGATTCTTACAGCCGATACGCGGCGGTGAGTTTTTTGAGTTTTTGCCCGAGGTCCTTGAGGTTATTCGCCGCCGTATCCAGTTCTCGGGCACTATTAACGTTCAGAGCGCTCGTCCGCTTGATGTCCTCCATCGCTGAGGCGACTTGATCGACGCCGACTAGCTGTTGGCGGTTGGAAGCCTCGATCTGCGTCGCCACCCGCGCGGCATCCTGCACGGTGCGGCTGAGCGTCTCGATCGACTGGTCGGCCTCGGCCGACCGCTGCACGCCCTCCTCGACCGCCTTGCTGCCTTGCTCGGAAGCCATCACGGCGGCGCTGGTGGCCTGCTGGATGTCCGTCAACACTGTCCGCACCTGGCTGGTGGCCTGCTTGGACTGCTCCGCCAGGCTCTTGACCTCCTGCGCCACGACCGCGAAGCCCTTGCCTTGTTCGCCAGCCTTCGCGGCTTCGATGGCGGCGTTCACGGCCAACAGGTTGGACTGGGCCGCGAGATTTTCGACGGTAGACACAATCCGCTCGATGGCCTGGCTCTGCTCGCTCAATCGCACCATACTTCCGGCGATCAATTCCATCTGCTGCCGGATGCGGTTCACTCCCTCGATCGAGTCCTTGGTGGCCTTACGGCTGGTTTCGGAAATCTGCGCCGCTTTCTGGGCAGAGTCGGAGACGACCCGGGCTTTCTGGCTCGCCGCCTGCGCGGTCTGCCGCACCTCCTCGACCGTTGTCGTGGTTTCGATGACGGCGGCGGCTGATTCCTCCGCACTGGCGGCAAACTGGCTTGTCGAGGCCGAGATTTGCGTGGCCGCCGCTCCCAGCACGTTGGCGCCCTGCTTGAGATCGGTCGTCTGGCTTTGCAGATTTCCCACCATCAGGGCAAACGCGTTGGTGAGGACACCGATCTCGTCGGTCCGGCTACTGGCGGTCACGTTGGCGGTAAGATCTCCGGCCCCGATGCGTTCGGCGAACACCGAAATCTTTTGGAGCGGTCTGCCGATGTTGCGTGCGATACCGAAGCCGACGAGAGCCATGATGACGAAGGCAGCAAGCGTCCCGAAGATAATGGTAAGGCGGGTCCCCCGCATTCTGGCCTGCGCCTCATCAGAACGAGTTTGCAGCAACCCCTGCTCCGCGGCGGTCATCTCGTTCACCACCTTACGAATATCGTCCATGACTTGCTTACCCTTTCCCGTCCGAACGACCCGTAGGGCGGCGTCAAACCCTTGGGCGGGATTTTTCCGGAGGCTAATCGTCGCCTCGAGTTCGCTAAATTTGGTGTCGAGCAAAGGCGCCAGCTCGTCGAGTCGGCGCTGTTGATCGCGGTTGTCGGCCGTCAGGCTCCGGAGCTTTACCACCTCTCGGGCAATCGTTTCACGCGCGGTGAGATACGGTGCCAGATACGGCTCCTCTCCGGTCAAGAGGAAGCCGCGCTGCCCGGTCTCCGCGTCCTTCATGCTGGTGAGCACGGAGGCCAAGGTTTCCAACACTTGGTGCGTGTGTTCCACCCAGGTGGCCGTTTCGCTAAGGTGGTTTGTGTTACGGTAGGACACGGTGCCGATGGCCACCAACGTGGCGAGCGCGAGCGCAAAACCGGTTCCTATCTTCATTCCGACATTCCATTTGATCATTTTGAGTTCTCCAATTTACGGGTGGCTGAGTCTTGCTGGTTTTGGGTTTTCGTCCGCCAGTCGCATGGTCGCCGACGGAGGATAATGAAGCCGAATCCCAGCGTCAGTTTGGGGGCGGTTTTTAGATTATTGATAAGAGGCATGACTGGGGTTCCCGTTCGTTCAGGCTTACTCCAACCGGTAGGCGGCGGTGAGTTGTTTGAGTTTTTCTCCGAGGGCCTTAAGGTTGCGGGCGGCCGTCTCCAGTTGCCGGGCGCTGTCCACGTTCTGGGTGCTCGCCTGCTTAATGTTCTCCATCGCCGAGGCGACTTGGTCCACCCCGACCAATTGTTGCTGGTTGGAAGCCTCGATCTGCGTCGCCACCCGCGCGGCATCCTGCACGGTGCGGCTGAGCGTCTCGATCGACTGGTCGGCCTCGGCCGACCGCTGCACGCCCTCCTCGACCGCCTTGCTGCCTTGCTCGGAAGCCATCACGGCGGCGCTGGTGGCCTGCTGGATGTCCGTCAACACTGTCCGCACCTGGCTGGTGGCCTGCTTGGACTGCTCCGCCAGGCTCTTGACCTCCTGCGCCACGACCGCGAAGCCCTTGCCTTGTTCGCCAGCCTTCGCGGCTTCGATGGCGGCGTTCACGGCCAACAGGTTGGACTGGGCCGCGAGATTTTCGACGGTAGACACAATCCGCTCGATGGCCTGGCTCTGCTCGCTCAATCGCACCATACTTCCGGCGATCAATTCCATCTGCTGCCGGATGCGGTTCACTCCCTCGATCGAGTCCTTGGTGGCCTTACGGCTGGTTTCGGAAATCTGCGCCGCTTTCTGGGCAGAGTCGGAGACGACCCGGGCTTTCTGGCTCGCCGCCTGCGCGGTCTGCCGCACCTCCTCGACCGTTGTCGTGGTTTCGCTCACGGCGGCGGCTGATTCCTCCGCACTGGCGGCAAACTGACTCGTCGAGGACGAGATTTCCGTGGTCGCCGCCCCGAGCACGTTGGCCCCCTCTTGGAGATCGCTCGTCAGGCTTTGCAGATTAGTCAACATGGAGGCAAACGCGTGACCGAGCACATCCTTGTCCGACTGGGGCTGGATTTTCATGCTCAGGTCCCCGACCGCAATTTTGCCGGCCATATTGGCCATCGACCTCAAAGCGACGGTCATGCGGCCGAAGGATCGCGCCATGGCCCCCACCTCATCGTTGCCCATCAGGGACGAGACGTCGCCATCAAGATCGCCCGTGGCGATGCGTTCGGCGGTGAGCGCCATTTGCTTGAGTGGCACCGCGATAATCCGGCTGAGAAATAAGGCGAGCGCAATGGAGACGCCAAGCGTCACCAGCCCAACCACCATAAACGTGATGACGGACTGTCCGGCCTTTTGTTTGGCCTCGTGCAGGGCCTCGGCCACCAGACCACGTTCGAAGTCACGGAGTTTGAGGAAGCGATCGTGCTGGATACCGAAGATCAAGACTTTCACTTCGTCGATCTTGCCCTCCATGATCAACGGAATGACTTGGCCGTCACGCGTTTGCTTGAAATCGTTCCAAACCACGGCGATCGCATCGATCTTGGCTCGCTGCTCAATCTCGTCCCCAGTTAAGTCCTCAACCCGTTGATGAAGATTTTCATTTTGCTCGGCGACGATCTCAATATTTTGTCGCAGCGATTCCCGGGCGGCGCGATCGGTCTCGGCCATCATGGTGAGTAGGGTGGCTCGCTGTTCGTTTAAGTTTCCTTCCAAGGCGGTCAGCGTTTGGGCGAGCGCGAAATTGCGCTCGACCGCTTTGTTGCTTTGAAAGACGCCGACGATGGCGATCGCCGAGAGGGTGATGATCGCCCCGAAAGCCACAAGGAGCTTCGCCTTGATTTTGAGATTTTTGAACCAGTTCATAATTAGAATTTTGTCGCTTAATTTGCGGTTAAATTACGTTTCTACCTCATCCTGCACGATGATCCGCGGATCCGCGGCGATCCGCCCGGCGTCGAGAATAACCAGTCGCTCCGCCGTCACGCCTTTCAGGTATTCCCCCCGCACCCCGGTCAGGGTGGGCAACGAAGATTGGATCGATTCCGATGGAATCGATCGCGCCCCGATCACGAGGTCCGCCAAGATGGCAAATTCCATGTCACCGGAACGGACCAGCATGATTTGGTGCGCATCGGTGATACCCGCCTCGGGCAAATCGAAGAACTTTCTGATGTCGAGGACGGCGATGATCCGACCGCGCACATTGACGATGCCGGCGATAAAGGGCGGTGTGCCCGGCAAGGGGGTCAAAGCCTCCAAGGCATGAACCGCGGTCACACAACTCGTTTCGAGCGCATAACGCTCATGAGCCAAGGCAAACTCGATTACCTCAAGCGCAGTCGATGCCGAGTCATGGCTCGGGGGCGGCCGGGCGAGGATCTGGGCCCGCGCCCGGAGAATGGCGGCAATATCGTTGGGAGATTCGGAAGGCAGGTTCATGATCGAAAATCCTTCGGGGCGGGGCGCGCCACTCCGGCGGCCGCCAACAAGGCTAAGACAACCTCCCCCAATCGGCCCGCCGTCAAGCCGTCGGCTTCCGGGAGAACAGCATCCGGACTCAGCTGCTGGGCGGCGACCAACGCATTGGCTAGGCAACGGTGCGCCTCCTTGGTCCGTCCTTGGCCGCGCGCTAGATTGCCTAGCCCGCATATTTCACGAATAAAAGTTGAAGTGGACCGTCACACCAGTTAACTAATTGGTATGAAACAAGATAAGACTAAAAAGCATGCCGATCCACTTCAGGC
>Ga0222651_1001372_pt1 | contig 12049 bp, 14 predicted proteins | sample AntAcemetagen369_FD_179855 | JGI IMG/M metagenome (GOLD analysis project Ga0222651, IMG submission 179855) | Saline water microbial communities from Ace Lake, Antarctica - #369 | ecosystem: Environmental > Aquatic > Non-marine Saline and Alkaline > Saline | place: Antarctica: Ace Lake...
CAGCACGAACGGTGCAGGTAGTAACAGAAATCACATTACAAAGGGGTGTTAAACTTGTTAGTTTTGATTAACGCCGTCTTTGTTGGAAGGCTACCAAATTTTTATACATTCTACTAACATTACTCCGATTCACCTTTGGTAATTGACTTGTTGGTCTAGATGGGGGCGGTCCTCGAACACTGGCGTTAGTCATGATGACATTACCACCATTGTTTCGGTTTACCATGTTGGCGTTAGAGCGAGACGCATTTTCCCTGTACATAAAAGGGTTTGCCATACTTACTATGACTAGGCAAAAAAAATATCAGGTTATATTACATATGAGTACCCGACCTCAAAGACAAGTTAACCCTATACAGACTCTCGCTAATAATCAGGGTAGAAATGCAGCGGCAGTTGCGGCTAGACGGGCGAATCCACAGACTGTGGGGCCAAAGACTATGGGGAAAAAACGTAAGCGATCACCGGAAGCGGCTGTTGTCAATATTGCACGTATAAATGTTTTACCAACAGGTAAAGGTACATTAATACCATTGTTGAAAATATTGATTAGTCAGGTAACGAATGATAAAGATTTACAACAATTTTTGATTTCTATGTACGATGAGACTGCTAATAATCAATATACTGTAGATCTATTTGGTGGAAAAACTAAAGAGGAAGCCAAACAGAGAATAGCTGTACATATAGATCTATTTTCCAAAAATCTATACAGAGGTTCTACACCACAGATGTCATTCAATATGAAAGGTGATGATATGATGAACCTTGCGTATCTAATGTACTTGGATATGTTACATGATACAACTATAAAAAAGAATATGACGTTTAAAACATTCTGTAAAGAAAGTATACAGGTGTCCGTCAAAGTACCTGCACCCACTGAAAAAGACAAGAAAAAAACTAAAATGGTAAAGAAAATCCAAAAATCACCAGTTTATATACTATTTGGTAAAGAACTCAAAGCTAAGGAGACAGACTATATAAAGCTTGTAAATGCGTTTATAGCTGAGAGTGGTGGTAAAGCTGAATTAGCTGTTAAAAATAATTTACCTTCTATTTATCCCGGATTTTTGGAGAGGGACGTAACTATTCGTAAGGATCAAGTTACCCCAAGTATTCTAACTCCGGGTCATAATATGTTCTTGAGTGTTGATCAAGAAGATGAGAAAGCTACCGTAACCCTTGATATACAACGAACCAAGTACACACTTCCAAATGGTACTGAGGGTAAGATCATGTATCCTCTTGTATCTGTGGCAAATCTCATGGACCCCGGTAAAAATATGCTTATTGAAAGTGCTAAGGAAGACAGTAAATATTTCATGCTTGGTTTAAATAACAAAGACATTCGTTCTAGATTGACATGGAATTACAAACAACCCAACTTCACTATAAATCACGATAATGGTGGGACAACTATTGGAGCTTATTACACTGATGCAGCACGAGTAAATAATGACAATAGAAATACAACTACAAAACGTGGTTACGCGTACAAAATCAAAAATAATAGTGGTGAGTACCGTTTTGCATCTAGTGTATCAAAAGCTAAAGCGAAAGATGGATCTACCGGTGATAAGGTAGCTAAGTTTTTGGGTGATTTTTTACAAGCTTTGACGGTGGTTTCTTACATCAAGGGTAACACTAACAACAAGTATCACTATTGTTTAGCAACTGGTGACGCTATGCTCGCGAACAACTTTATATTTTTGTGTTCTAGAAGTGGTGTATCACCCAATCTTTGGATGGCCACATCTACCCAACAGGTATCAAAAGTTTATGGTAAAATGATTGATCAGATCCAAACTGTCCGACCTGCACCAACTCTAGTTAGAAATGCACCCGAAAACATTAATGGAAATCAAACTGAATCATCTGGGAACAAACGTGTGAGAACATCTCCACAGTCGCAGACACCCCCTGTAAAAGGGGCGAGAATAAATCGCAAAGAGGGTGGTGGTAACAGTAATGGGATTATGAGTATGAATTTTGGAAGAGCTACAAGTGTGAGTCGTAATTCTACGAGTCCTAAAAAACCTAAAACCCCAAATCGTAACAACGGAGGAAATGTTCCTATGGGAAACGCTAGCAACCCTACGAGTGTTACAGGATCTAGTCCGGGAAGTGTCTCTAGAAAAAACATTATGAGTCAACCCTCTGCGAAAAGGGTGAAATTGTCTCTTAACACACGTAATAAATTAATTGTAAATTTAAAGAAGAAGAATCTTCCCAATTACGTGATAAAAGGTCTCATCGGGAATTACGACAACAAAAACAAAACAGCCAATCAAGTTATACGAGAGGCAAACAACGTTGGTAAGACGTTGGCTATGGGCAAGACTGCTCAAAGAATGAATACCCTTAGACCGAGATAGTGAATAAAATCTCGGTCTATATAAATGGATGTCGTATTCACATACGGTCGATTTAATCCACCACATCTGGGACACAAGATGATGATTGAAGAGGTTATCAGCAAAGCCAAGAAAATGAATAAGATACCATTGGTAATTGTATCACATTCTTATGGTAATAGAACGAACCCCTTACCAGTATCAGATAAAATACGAATTTTGAAGAGGTGGTTTCCAGAATTAACAGTTTTATCGTCGTCTACAGAACGATCTCTCGCCAAGATTGTGGAGAATTTTAATGATCGATCAGTTATGGTTGTAGGTGAAAATCGTAAAAATACTTTCAGATTTTTAAAATTCAATAGACATGCGTTGAAGCGACCCAATGCTTCACCTTCTGCAAGTAAAGCTCGTGCAGCGGCTGTAAACGGCAACAAAGAAGTATTCAAGAATATAACTGGATACAATCTCACAAACAACATTCAAAATAAAATTTCAAAAGCTTCTACCATCATAAAAAAGAAAATAGGCTTATAGAATTTAAATGATATGTAAATATATGGCGATTGATAAAACGAAGAAAGATAAATTGACTGATTCTGAAAAGAAGAAAATCAAACAAGAGAACAAGGCGAAGGCGAACCCCGGTAAGGCTGAGGCTAAGAAGGAGAAGAACGACGCTTGTCGTGAGAAGCGAAAGGAGGAAGGGACCACAAAGTCATTTGCTTAACCTAAGTAAATTAAAAAATATAGAAAAATCCAATTAATGAACCCCCCTAAGGAGACTTTCAAAAACGCCACGGCAATCTTGAGTCTCGTTTGGATCGTAGGAAATGTCCGCAATTATTATTGCTAGAAATCGTTTGGCTGTCCTCGGACGCCACATACAAACAATGGCTCTCAGGGAGAATATATTGTTCCCGAGTATTGAAGTGTACCCAATTATTAGTTCTGGATACATGATTCAAGTAGATGTTAGACATGATGAAAAGGTTATTGATTTTGTCACGGAGGCAATGTGTCCCGATGAGAAAAGAAACATTTATCTTCGACAAAAAAGAATGATGCGTGAGATGTACCCAGAATATATGATTACCGAAAGGCATACCTAAGTCTATCAATTTTAATACACAAAGTAATGTTTGCCATCAAGTCTCCAATGTTATTCACATGCTTACCCACAAGAAGAAGGAACCCTAGATGTGTTCGGGCACAATATAAAATTGATAATACAAAATGTCAACCTATTGAACAAGTAGAAGACACTAGAATTTTTCACATCTTAGCATTCATACGTGATGGAGATACAGGAATCTATTCGGTTAAGGAGTATGATGAGGATGGTGTTTCCCATGACAGTATTGTCGCTTTTAGAAATTTCGAAGACGCTCTCCGTTATAAGACTCTCCTCGAAGCGGAGATGGATATGACACCATTTGTTCAATTGGCTTCCATGTATGATATCGAATATTTATGTTTTACTGGTAACTATAATTGTCTCGTTATGAATGAGGGTGTTCTGGTGACCCCACCCATCAAAACTTTAGAAGTTACAGATTGGGAACGTCGTTCGGCTCTTCTTGGTGGTCGATGGTCGGTGAGAGATAAACATTAAAGATACTACACCAATTATAAATACATGATCACTCTTGGTTACACTCCTACTCGTGTTTATAGTGTTGCGAAACGTCATTGGCGACAAACGTCTACTAACCCTGTACAACCTCATGAACACGTAGTTGATAAACATCGGGATGAGATCCAATTATTGAACAAGAAAATCACAGAGTGTAAACGTATAAACAGTAATCTAATCATGATTGCGAAGTGGAATGTCCGTGCGTCACAGTCGGCATTTAAAACTTCACAAGAAATACTCGGAATTTTAGAAGATATGTCTACAGATTAATATTAATATTGATATACTATAAATGTATCGTTCTTGTATCCCGGTCACTAAGACAATATTGGGACGCGATCGTTTTCCCAGTATATTATTAACACATAAATTGCGTACGGTTATACACTCACCAACCCCCATGACACCGAAGCCAAAACCGATGACACCAAGACCCCAAAGAAAGAAGCGACCTTCTATCAAGAAGCCACCTCCACCTTCTAGGATTCGGATGAAAAAGAATCCAGACTCCCAGAACTCGAAACCGGTGAAAGTCCTTGAATCACGTTAGTACAGGAATGTTCTGACATAGACACCACTGATGTAAATGATCTCCAACATTTATTACATCTGACGGTCCCAAAGTTTGAATTTAATCGATCATTGATCTCATGTAGTTCATGATATCCCAACTGGTTATTGAATATTTTCCAATTGAAACACATCTACTTATAACCTAAGTGATATAAAGTTTTAAGTATAATTAAAAATAATGCAGTACATTGCCTTCGATTTCGAAACTTCAGGTTTACCGGTCGGTCGTCGTCCCGTCACCTATGATACTGTCAAACAATATGACACGTGTCGTGCAGTATCTCTATCAGCTGCTCGTTTCTCTTCTCGTGGTCGACTGATTGATACATTTGATAAGATTATCCGTCCCGATGGGTTTCAGATCAGTCAGGGTTCTATTGATATCCATGGTATCACACAAGAAGTTGCTGAGAAGGATGGTCAACACTTCGTAGAAGTCTTTAACGAATTCATGAGGTTCGTAGGTTCAAGAACGTCTCTGATGATTGCTCACAATGCAAAGTTTGACTTGAATGTTCTTCGTTCGGAGATGGTTCGTAACGACATGGTTTTATCTAACATTGATCACTTGACCTTCCGGTGTACTCTCGAGATGTACAGGGAGCGTTTCCTCAAACCTATCAAGTTGGGTATTCTCTACAAAGAAATATTTGGTGAAGACTTTGAGAACGCTCATAATTCACTCGCAGATTGTATCGCGTGTGGTCGTGTGTATCCTTACCTTCTTGGTCATGAACGAACGATTAAACCCATTGGTGTTCCTAAAATTATCATCGGTGCCTCATCAGTGGCAACGGCCATTGGTCGTGGTTTTAAGAAACCTGTTGAACTTATTGAAGATCTTTGGAAGAAATACAGCCCTACTACCTTTGATGGGAAGACGAAAGATGATATTGCTATTGAAGTATTACATGCTACACAGGAAAGTAAACAAATTTTGAATGATGCTGAAAGTTTCAAGTCTGAGAGTAGTAATGATGTTGATCAGAGGATGCGTGCCTTATATAACCGAGTTGAACGATCCGGTATGCAACCAAAAGATATGATCGTGGCGAAAGATCATATCCGAAAGACATTGTACACCAACCATGGCACAAAGAATGAACATAAGACAGCCGACGCAGATTCGGCAAAGCTCATAGAGGATGATACCTTTTATACATTTGATATCTGTACTATAGAGGGAACATTGTACCAGATTGTTGGTCGTATAGATCGTATTCAGTTGAATGAAGATGGTTCAAGAACATTAGTCGAGATTAAGAACCGTGCGAAACAGTTATTTGGGCGTGTGAGAGATTATGAAGAAATTCAGTGTCAAACTTACCTTCATATGTTAGGTGACATTGGGTATTGTCGATTGATTGAACAGTACAATGATGAGAGAAAAGCCTACCTCATTCAGAAGGATGATGATAAGTGGGAGAATATCATTTTACCCAAGCTTCAAGACTTTTGTGAACATTTCCATAGTATGTTGAGTAAGTAAAATATATTGTAATAATAAGATGGTTATTAAGCGACCCAGAAATAATAACACGAGTAACTTACCACCAGCCAAGAAGGCTAAGATCATTGTGGATCGCTCAGTTGATCGTATGATTAACAACTTTACAAAAAAATTAAACATCCCTAAGGATACGTACAACCTTGGTACTATAACCTCACTCACAGAAACAAATCTCGGTGTACGTTTGAGTCGTCGCCTCGTTGATGATTTGAAGAAAGTATATAGCGAATCAGATGATCGTCAGATTGAGTATGTGGGGTCTACCCAGTTCACTGTACAGAACACGAGGGGGTTCGTTAAATTCGCGACACCAACGAAACGTACAAATGGTAAATATAATAGTGTTATACCAGGGGTTGTAGATTTAAGTTCCTATATTGTCTATCATTCACACCCTATCCCACCAGACAACCGAACATTGTTTACGATCCCCAGTATTCCAGATATGAAAGCGTATATAAAATCATACCCAGACATCCAAGCTAATATTATATTGGAAAAGCGAGGTTATTTCGTCATCGATCTGGTTGAGAGTGATATCTTTAACAAGCCCAAGGTTGATGAAGTTGTTACATATTATAACAAACTATTAGGAACTGCTAAGTTTGATAAAGTGATGACGATTCATCGGAATATTATGTTCTTCAAATCTGATCTTACTCGGTGGAAGAGAACGATCAATGGGTACCTTGACAAAATGATGCGATCCAAGTTTGGTATATCCATCAGGTATTATACCTATGATGAATTGGCTGAAATTACATTGATTGATCAAAATAAAATTATGGTACCATAGTAAGAATGCCAGCAGGTGAGAATGCAGCGGCGATCGCCACTCTCATGACGATTGTATTCAGCATGGTCGTCATGGGATGGGCATTGTTATACAAGTGTACAGAAACAACATTGGACCCGAATGATTTCGCAGTTCAAAAATGTTTTTCATTCCTCGCCGTTCCCAAAAAGGAAAATGAGACGGTGACTGACACAATCAAAGAATCAACGAGTTTATTTGGGGATAATGTGAGTGGGGGTAGTATTATACAGACTACAGACATTGATGATGATGTTACAGCGATGGATCCAGATTCGTATAAATATATGAGTGACTTCAATGAGATGAGTACAAAGTTGACGGCTGAAGTGTATACCAATGTAGCAGCATCAGATATCTACAATTGTGCTAAGATATGTGCGACGAACGAAATCGTCGTTGGTAAAGGTGAAGACGCTGGTGAATGTGGAGGGTTTACATCTGAATATGAAGATTCGACACCAGATGACAAGCGTGTCACCTGTCGCCTATACAAGAAAGGTTCAATACAGGATACCGGTGTCAGGAGTTATTCATCAACATCGTTTCAACTTAAGGAAACATAACCTAAGTGTGCCATATGATATCAATAATATCATACTTAATGATGAATGATATTATCCAGGAAATCGAGTCACTTATTACGATTGTAAGAGGTCTTCAACCCAATAAAGTACCCGAAGAACCTAAAAAACGTGTGAAGCGTGTAAAAGTAGTCAAAGTTATACCTATCCACAATCATCCGATCGACGATGAGACTCACCATGATTGTGAATTATGTAGGACGCATGGAAATATATTGGTGCCATACAAAAAATAAAATATAACCTACCATTAAGAATGGCACAGGGGGCGATTATATTACTTTTATTCGCCTTCATGATGTGTCTATCATGCTTGTCATCAAGTGCTGCTGGTTCTGGTATATTTTATGCGTGTAGTGATGGTACCATGTCTCCAGATGAATTTGATTTTAAAAAATGTATAAACTTCGGGATTAGTGATATTCTGGAAGGTACTGAGGCTATAACTGGTCTCGATGTAGGAAGAGAAGAACCCACCCAACTAGTTTCAGAGGAAGGAGATCTACTCGTCCCCGCGAGTTTAGCTGATGAAGAGGACCCCAATGAAACATATTACGATTTCTTTGGTACGGGGAAAAGTCAAAACCTATCGGGTTTGGGGGTTATCGCGGCGTCTGCAACTTCAAAGACTGACTGTGCTAGGATATGTTACGAGAATGAAGTCCCCATGCGGGGGGAGGGGTCCGACGAATGTAATGGGTTTGTTTCTGATGGGTTTACAAAGTGTATATTATACCCATCTACTGCTACAGTTTCGGGAAGTTCATTACCAAGTGGTGAAAAGTCGTATGCACTTAAAGTGAATCGTACTGGTTTAGCTTTTAACAATTTCACTATTAAAAATTATGATACACCCAGCTCACCCAAGGGGGGTCCAAAACAATACGGGAACAAGCACGATGTGTCGTGTAGAGATGGTACTACAAATGGTGCATTGACTTCATTTACATGGAGAAATTCCGGTAATACGACTAAGAATATTTATGGTTGTTTAATGGGTGATTTCGGTTCAAATAAAAGTCAAGTAAATACACCAAGTAGCGGGTCGGGTTCCGGACATAAATGTAATAAGGACAATAACGAATTCAATTATTTATCAGCCGGTGGCAGTGGTGGTGTCGGGGATGTTGATTGTGGTGATAATTTTATCAATCGCTGGAAGTTGAAACAATCAGGTAATTCCATGAATATTGAATTTAACTGTACCGGGTCCGAAACATCCGACCAGTCGGGATGTGTTGATTTAGAAACAGGAACACCCGATGTACGTGCATGTAATACAGGAGAATTGACAGGTACGAACGTTCGATGCCCTGCGAATACTGCACTAACTAAATTTCAATGGGTGGGGGGTAGTAAAATCAACTACAGGTGTTGCCCTAAACCTTCATCTAGTATACCCAGTCGATCGATGACAAGATCTAATACTGCTACTACTGCTACTGCTGCTGCTGATGTAGCGGCTTCATCAGGAATAATAACAGGCTGTAAGAGACTTTCGGGTAAATACTCGTCAGATGAGGGATGTCTTAGAACCTGGCGTCAGCTAGGTACGTGCGGTGAAAACGGATATTGTCAACCGACTTATGGATAAGTAGTCTTACACCACCATTCATTGAGTCCCAGGACTTCAAAAACGATATGTATCAGGCCACCTGATATGAACAGGGCAAGTATAGGATTTGTTATAAAGGTGGAGAGTGTATAAAAGAAGAGTATATTCATAGCACCAATCACGATGGCTTCAATCATCACAGTTTGAAGAGATCGCATTTGTAATACCACGAGATTAAAAAAAATATAAGTTTATATAAATAATGAGTGGCATCGTTATCGGATTAGTAGCTCTCATACTTTTACTGGTTGTGGGTGCTGTAGTATATTTCGCGATGCAGGAGGAAGAGGTTGTTACTGTCGCCCCCGCCGCTGTCGCCGCCCCAGTTGTGGCAGCCGTAACAACAGAAGTGGAAGATACGGGTACTTTTGACATCGTGAATGGTTGGATCTATGACAACGAGTATAATTACATGATTGGATTAGATAGCTCAGGGGGGTTGAAAATAGATGCATTTAATGAAGATGTTCCTGTCCCGAGTGCTAAATGGTCATTTGAAGCCGATGGTGATGATTTTATGATCACATCTGATTCTAAAAATTTGAAGATCACAAATAGTGATGTACAGGTCACAACTTCTTCAAGTTCTAGTTCTAAAATAAAGATCGTAGCCGTTGATGACGGGTATAAATTTTCGGACAGGAAGGGGAAAAATTGGATGAAGATGGATGGTGCGACATTGACGTCCGTTGACTCCGAGAGTGATGCATCTGTCTTCTCGATAGAGCCCAGTCAATACTATATAAAATCATACGAAACTGAGAAGGGAACACCTGGTACCAATGTCGTTGGGTCCCTGGCTAAGTACCAGGTTTCTTGCGATAGTGGTGTGGTTTCTGGATTCAAATTTACCAAAGATGGATCTAAATACAAATACGGCTATGACTGTGCAGAAGGTGAGGCTGCCTCGGGTGACTTGAACGAGAAGACTCTAAACACTGCTGGTAATTTAGGTGGAATCACCAAGCTTGTAGACGACCCCTTTAAGGTTGACTGTGGCGACACTGGTGCCTTAGCTAATTTTAGGATTCTCGCTGGTACAGGAGAAAACAATGCATCATATGAATATACATGTCGCGACGTCAATTTAATTGATGAGTCTGGTTCGCCTGCTACATCAACCAACGATACTGTTGAGTTTGTTTTAAGTGACGGTGAGACTCAAATGGAAAAGTTAGCTGGTTATGATAAGTTGGTATGTAATGAAGGATCTGTATTGACGGGTTTCAATTATTCATCAGAGGATGGTGATAGTCAAAACGTTAAATTATCGGGAATTTGTAAGAAATTGGCGACCTAAGTCCATCATAAAAGTATAAAAAACAGTAAACAAAAATGTCTCCCGAAGAAATTGAGAAAGTGTCTAATCTTGTTCAAGTGTTGCGTGATGAAGTCGCACAGTTGAAGAAGCATTTAAACCCGATTGATCAGTGTGAAGGTATCACTACTAAAGGTGGGTCTTGTCGTAACAAGTGTATAGGTGGTACAAAGTTTTGTCGTAAGCATATGAAAAAAGTTGAGCCGAAGGTATTTTCATGGTCGGATGATCATGATAATGATAGTTTACCAGAGCTTGGAGAAGATTTTATCAGGTGATAGTAGATGATAGAGTTGGTAGTATTAATTGTAATTGTTATAGTTATCGTATTGTGTATAGTGTCAGCAATGTACAAATGTACAGATGGAACAATGGATACCAAGGATTTCTCTGTTGGTACATGTAGTAAACTTGGTGATGGTACAACAACCAAAGCATCTGATACAACATCGGCTACATCAGTAGATGATACAGTAACAAGTAGTCCATTACTTTCAGGTGGTGGGGTAACTGCAATGTTATTTGGTTCTGCTTTATCTGGTGAAGACGACGATACGGATTATTCAGGGTACATGGATTATTTTAGATTAAGTAAGGATGGTGTGAGAGTTGATGAATACACTGAAGATCTCGATGAAGATGGAGAACCAGATTATTTCGATAGTCTCGAAGTTGATGTAAATGGACCAGGAGAATGTGCAAAGATATGTTATGATAAAGATAGTGACATTAATGAACAAGAATGTAATGCATTTAAAATGAATTCTAATAGCAACCACAAGTGTACATTATATTGGAGTCAGACAAAATCTGGTGTAACGGAAGACGAGAACGTATTTAGATTGAAAGTTCCCCGAGCCCCGGCAACACACGCACAAATGAATTTGATTGATATCAATGCTTCTAGTACTTCAAAAGTTTTCATGTTCGAGAAACCAGATTATTTCAGTCCTGGGTTGACAACAGACGCAGGGAATACAACTTTTATGGATGGTATGGACGAAGAAGGGTTTTATAATACCGTTAACAGCACCACCTCGTCGATTAAATCAATGTATATACCACCTGATAGATGTGTAAAAACGTTTACGGGATGGTTAGGTACGGGGACAGAGACGGAGTATAGTATTAGTCAACCAGATCTATCCGATAAAACTATCCATTCGTTTATTGTTGGTGGTGTTGATAGTATGGGTAGATGTGAGTATCCAACGGGGGAAAACGTAAAGTATTCTTATTACACATTACCGGAAACCGGTAAACCTACTGTATTTTATAGAAATGCTGGTAACTACTGGGGATCACATGGTGCTGTAAGGCAAACTACCGACTCGGAATATGAATCAGTTATTATGCCATATCACTCCCCGGAAGCTTGTTGGGGGATTGCTCTAAGCAACGATTCAACTTGTAAAGCTAAAACGGATAGTGTTTATTGTAGATCTACTAAAAGTAGCACCGATACGACAGAGAATATATGTATGTGGACCAGGATGTTAAAAGAAGATGACGTTGAATAGTGTCATAGTTTTCTAATAATTATAGACTGGGTTACATAGAGAGGTTGAAGAAATAATGACTGACTGAGTAGTGATGAAGAAATAGTTGAGTGATGGAGAGAGTGTTGGAGTAGTTGGTT
>Ga0222651_1001374_pt1 | contig 12044 bp, 9 predicted proteins | sample AntAcemetagen369_FD_179855 | JGI IMG/M metagenome (GOLD analysis project Ga0222651, IMG submission 179855) | Saline water microbial communities from Ace Lake, Antarctica - #369 | ecosystem: Environmental > Aquatic > Non-marine Saline and Alkaline > Saline | place: Antarctica: Ace Lake | collected...
CTATGTGGAAGGTTTAAGAACAAAGGAAAATATTATTATAATTGCGGATCAAAAGAATAAGACCACTGAGTCTGCTTTATTGATGAAATTTCCAGGGGCTAAAATCGTGGCCTTAAAAGAGGATCGCACGGTGGACATTGATAAAATCTCAAAGTTAATGTCGACACAGACCGAAAACTGGGTGTTTCTGGAAACGGACCAAGCCAATGTAGTGTATCATGTGGGGTCGTTGTTAAATTCCCTGATAAGCAAAGAAATTGGAATACGGCTTTTTACAACGGATAAGAACAAAGCTTTTGATAATGAGGCTGTTTCTTTTTCCCATCTTTCCAATTTAAAGTTTACATATCCTTCCGCTTCAAAAGAGGCCGAAGGTAGTGGTTTCTTAAATATGTATAGAAATAAATATGGGTCGGATCCAGATGCATATGCGGTTCGTGGATTTGATCTTACACTGGACATGCTGCTGAAACTCGCCTATAAAAACGATTTGGTAATGGCCTCCAAACTTATAGGGGAAACTGAATACATTGGTAACAAGTTTAACTTTAACAAGGATATCACTTCTGGTTATTTTAATAGGGCTTCCTATATATTGGGCTATGAAAATATGAGGATAGTGGAGCTTAAAGAATAATGTTGGGTCTGGTATTTTCCCAACGGGCACCCTTACCTCTGATTTTGCTTCTTGCATGTTCTCCGTTATGGCATCAAAGTTGAAGGGCCTGGAATGGAATCTTGAGAATTCCACTGCTGAGGTAACTAAATGAATACAATTTGAATCTAGATAAATTTCTTGGGTCAATGTTGTATTTGTTCAACCCAATCTATTATAAGCGCAATGATATGTACGGCTATCTATTGGGAACTTTAAAATCAATTACGGTGCTTGTTTTGTGCCTGATGCTCAATTTAAGTTTTGGTCAGGAGGATGAGGTGGTCCCGTGGAGCCCTGGGAAAAAATTATCTTGGACCGATTTCAAGGGTAGGCCATCCGCTATTTCCAACGCCGCTGCTATTACGGCAAGTGGAATAACCTACAGTTTTTCGGCTCAGGGAACCGCTGATAAAATGGAACTCGATTTTGAGGTAAGCAGCTATTTTTATCCCAAGAAATCTTGGTATAAGACTCAACTAGCCAATCCTACTGTTTTGGGCCACGAACAATTGCATTTTGATATCACAGAAGTTTATGCCCGTAAATTGCGGCAAGAATTGGCCAAGGCCAAATTCTCTAAAAATGCAAAATCCGAGGTAAAGGAAATTTATAGAAATATCCTCAAGGAATTAAACGATTTTCAAAATAAATACGATTCGGAGACCAACTTTTCAAGGGATACGGTTCAGCAATTAATTTGGAATAAAAAAATCAAAAAAGCCTTAAACAATTAAAAGGAGACCTTTTGCGGAGTCTCCTTTTAGATTAATAAATTTAAACGACCTGGATTTAAGTTCTACTATACGTCACAAATGGTAATCCCTTCTTTTAGGGCGGCGATTTTATCGTCCCAAGTTGGTATAAATTCCTGTGCCACATGCCCTTTAAATCCTGTTGCCAAAATAGCCTTCATAATGGCAGGGTAATAAAGTTCCTGGGTTTCGTTTATTTCATTTCTTCCTGGGTTGCCACCGGTGTGGTAGTGTCCAAAATACTCGTTGAAATCTTGAATGTTGCGTATAATATCCCCTTCCATAATTTGCATATGGTAGATGTCATATAAAAGTTTAAAGTTATTGGAGCCCAACTGTTTGCACAATTCCACACCCCATTCAGAATGGTCGCACATATAATCTTTGTGGTTCACCTTAGAATTCAATAACTCCATTTGGATTATCACACCGTGTTTTTCGGCCAAAGGCATAATCTGCTTTAAGCCGTCTACGCAGTTTTGCAGACCAACAGCATCATCCATCCCCCTTCGATTACCACTAAAGCATATAAGGTTGGTATATCCTGCTTCAGCTACCTTCGGAATCATTTCAGTGTAATTCTTAATTAAAGTTTTATGGTACTTGGGGTCGTTCCATCCTTCGGTAAGGCTAATTTCCGCTCCATTGCACATAGAGGAGTTAATGTTGTATTTTTTTAGTAGGGGCCAGTCTTTGGGACCTATAAGGTCTATGCTTTGTACTCCCAAGTCATTTAACGACTTAAGAAAATCCTCAAGTGGAATGCTACCATAACACCAATAGCAAACGCTATGATTAATGTTATTATTTAATTTTGTTGCCTTTCCGTTATTCTGCTCCATTGCATTTCCGCTTTTGTAAGCCAGCATACCCACTGATGCGGCAGCTGAGGTTCCTATAAATGTTCTTCTTTTCATCGGTTTAATTATATGTGTTGAAACTCCTTTGTTGATTTCTGCTAAACTTTAGGGTTTGTATTATTATGGTGGTGTAGGATGATTTAAACCCAAATGTTTATAATAATCATTTAAACCACATATTAGAGGTTTATTCAGTTATAAATGTAAATTATACGTGTATAAAGATAAGTGATTTGTATTAAAAATACGGAATTTAGAAATAGAATGTGCAAATGGGCAGGTTTAAATTCGGGAGAAGATTTTGATCAAACAATTTGAAAGGCGGTACTAAGATGGTATCTTTGGGTAGATTATTAAATATGAACGTAGTTCCGGATAAAAGGCAATTAATAGAATTGGCACACTACAGAATGCCATTTGGGAAATTTAAGGGAAGGTATTTGGTGGAACTTCCCGAACCCTACTTGATATGGTTTCAACAAAGTGGATTTCCAGAGGGAAAGCTTGGAAATTTATTAAGGGCGATGCTGGAAATTAAAATTAACGGACTGGAGGGGTTGATTAGAAAAATTCAAAAAGATTTTCCCCAATTATAACCGTTAATTGTTATAGCAATTCGTATTTTTGCTCGCGTTACGAATTCAACCTAACGCTTCATGTCACAGACTAAATATATTTTTGTAACCGGTGGGGTTACTTCATCCCTGGGAAAAGGGATTATAGCAGCCTCTCTTGCCAAATTATTACAGGCTCGAGGTTACAGAACCACTATCCAAAAATTAGACCCTTATATCAATGTTGATCCGGGAACTTTAAATCCCTATGAGCATGGTGAATGCTATGTGACCGATGACGGTGCGGAGACCGATTTGGATCTGGGACATTACGAGCGCTTTTTAAACGTTAGGACTTCACAGGCAAATAACGTTACTACAGGAAGAATTTACCAAAGTGTTATAGAAAAGGAACGAAGAGGTGAGTTTTTGGGGAAAACGGTTCAAGTGGTACCCCATATTACCAATGAAATTAAGGAACGCATCCAATTATTGGGTAAAAGTGGGGATTACGATATTGTAATTACCGAAATTGGTGGTACTGTAGGTGATATTGAATCATTACCATATATAGAAGCAGTACGCCAGCTGCTTTGGGAGCTGGGTGATAATAATGGAATTGTAATTCATTTAACCTTGGTGCCCTATCTTTCAGCTGCAGGGGAGTTAAAAACAAAACCTACCCAACATTCCGTAAAGACCTTAATGGAAAGTGGGATAAAGGCAGATATATTGGTCTGTAGGACCGAACATGAAATTCCAGATGAATTAAAAGATAAACTCGCCCTTTTTTGCAATGTTAAAAGGGAAGCGGTAATACAATCCATAGATGCATCAACCATTTACGATGTACCTATTTTAATGCAACAGGAAGGTTTGGATACTGTAACGCTTAAAAAATTGGCCCTTCCGGATGACGTGGTTCCGGATCTAACTAAATGGAATCAATTTTTACAATGGCACAAGAACCCTAAAAATGAAGTAACTGTTGGACTAATAGGGAAATATGTGGAATTGCAGGATTCGTATAAATCCATTTTGGAATCCTTTATTCATGCAGGTTCTGTGAACCATGTAAAGGTAAAAGTGAAATCGATACACTCCGAACATCTTACAGCCAAGAATATTGAGAAGAAGATGCAAGGTTTGGATGGAATTCTGGTTGCACCTGGTTTTGGGGAAAGAGGAATAGAAGGAAAGATCAAAGCTGTACAATTTGCCCGTGAAAACGAAATTCCATTTTTAGGTATATGTTTGGGAATGCAAATGGCTGTAATAGAGTATTCTAGAAATATACTTGGTCTTGAAAATGCCAGCTCCACCGAAATGGATGAAAATACCCCATATCCTGTCATCAGTATTATGGAGGAACAGAAAAATATTATTAATAAGGGAGGTACTATGCGACTTGGTGCTTGGGACTGTGAATTGCAAAAGGGTAGTTTGGCGCAAAAAATATATCATGGGGCATCAGAAATCTCAGAGCGCCACCGTCACCGTTATGAGTTTAACAACAGCTACAAAGAGCAACTTGAGGAAGCCGGACTAGTGGCTTCTGGGGTAAATAAGGAAACGGGATTGGTGGAAATCGTGGAAATTCCTACACATCCTTGGTTTATTGGGGTGCAATATCATCCAGAATATAAGAGTACGGTAGACAATCCGCATCCATTATTTGTAGGGTTTGTTAAAGCCGCTTTAAAGCACCAGAAGGAAGGAAAGCAATAAACTAGTGCCAGTTTGACATGAATAGCCTAATTGGGCATATATTTGTAAGCTGTTTTAATCTGTTGGGAAAGTAGAAATTGATTGAATCCCTTCCGAGAATATTTTAAAATTAAACTTTAGATGGAGGAAAAGAAATTGGATATTAATACCATTATTGGCTTTGTGCTGATTTTTGGTATTCTTATTTTTATGTTTTGGCAGAACCAGCCAACACCGGAAGAGCTGCAAGCAAAGGAGGCTCAACAAGAACAGGTAGAGGCTGCTGAATTGCAAAAGGCCAACATGGTCAAAGAAGAAATTACCCAACCTAAGTCGATCGATCTGCAAGATTCAACTGCTGTAGCAAGCTATAAAAGTGCCATTGGTGCTTTTGGCTTTACCGCTCCTTCCGAAGGGACTACGGTTTTGGAAAATGATGTGGTCTACTTGGAAATAAGTAACAAGGGAGGTCAGATTGTAGAGGCAAGAATGAAGGGCTATGTTACTTATGATTCCGTGCCTGTTTATTTAATTAAGGATGGTAACGCCAATTTCGCCCTTAATTTTAGTACTTCGGACAATAGGGTTTTGAATACCAACGATTTATATTTTGAACCTTCACTTTCCAAATCTGGAGAAAATCAGGTGCTTTCCATGAAGGCCAAAGTGGCTTCCGATAAATTCTTGGAGTATAGATACGAAATGAAACCGGACCAATATCTCATTGGTTTTACCGTACGTTCCCAAGGTTTAAATGGGATGCTAAATAATTCCAAGCCCATTGATTTGGATTGGAAATTGAAGACCATTCGACACTCCAAAAGTATCCAATATGAAAACAGATATACAAGGGTTACTTATAATCACGATGATGATAAAATAAGTAAGCTCTCGGAAGGTAGTGAAGATGAGGAAACCGAAGTGGATGTGAAATGGATATCCTTTAGGCAGCATTTTTTCAGTTCTATACTTACCAATGCCAATAAATTTGAAACTGCCAAACTAAACTCCATTAATTTAGTGGAGGAGGAAAGTCATACCCAACAGTTTACCAAAGAATTTGCCTCCGAAATTCCTTTGAAGTTGGAAGGTGGGGAGTTGGCCTATAATTTTAATTGGTACTACGGACCTACAGATGTAAAGGTTTTGGCACAGTACAAGGAATTGGGACTGGATGATTCCATTCCTTTTGGATGGGGAATTTTTGGATGGATCAACAGATATATTTTTACTCCTGTCTATACTTTCTTGAGTTCTTTTTTACCATTCGGCATTGCAATTGTGGTCATGACGATTTTGGTAAGGTTAATAATGTCCCCGGCAACTTATAAATCCTATTTGTCCCAAGCCAAAATGAAGGTGTTGAAACCTGAAATTACGGAGCTTAACGAAAAGTTTAAGGACAATGCTATGAAAAAGCAACAGGAAACTATGAAATTGTACAACAAGGCTGGGGTAAGTCCCATGAGTGGTTGTGTACCTGCATTGCTGCAGATGCCAATTTTCTATGCCCTGTTTATGTTTTTTCCGACTTCCTTTGCATTGCGACAAAAACCGTTTTTATGGGCAGATGACCTTTCTTCCTATGATGCCATAGCACAATTGCCATTTACTATTCCATTTTATGGAGATCATGTTAGTTTGTTTCCCATTTTGGCATCGGTTGCTATTTTCTTTTATATGATGATGACTACAGGTCAAAATATGCAGACTCAGCCAGGAATGCCTAATATGAAATTTATTATGTACCTGTCTCCTTTAATGATGTTGGTCTTCTTTAATAATTATGCCAGTGGACTAAGTTTGTACTATTTTGTATCTAACTTGATTACCATTTTTATCATGTTGGCCATTAAGAAGTTTATCTTGGATGAGGATAGGATCCATGCTCAGATACAAGAGAATAAAAAGAAGCCTAAAAAAGAAAACAAGTTTCAAAAAAAGATGAGGGAGATGATGGAACAGGCAGAGGAACAAAAAAAAATAGCTAAAAAATAAGTCAAACTTTGACTTCTAAATAATTAAAGTGCTTGAAGAAATTCAAGCACTTTTTTTTGGGGATTACTCTTGATTCTTAATTGGTTTCCCAGGGAAGATTACAATGCTATAAAATTAATTTCTATTGATGGACGGTGGAGCGTATATAACTTTTTTTTATCCACTGCAATAGTTATGTATAATACTAAACCTGTTAATTGGGCCGAATATTTTTATAATGGTTAAATTATTTAATAAACCTATAATTGGTTCAAATATCACCAATTTAATCTAATTGATAATTGTTAAACACAAAGTTGAATATTGATATAGGATTGATGGTGTTCAGGACAACTTAAAAAACAAAAAACCCCGGCCATTTAGTCGGGGTTTTCAGCATTGATTTGGTTTAGTTTGGTAAGTTTTGGGTCCTCAAAGATTGTAATTTTTTAAACTGTGTAAAACTAATAGTTGTAAAGGAGGCTTTTTAGTATGCTAAAGTGGCTTCTTTTGTTGTTTAGTAATTTGTATAAATTAAATACCGGTCTTTTTTTGGGCTTAGGATTTCCGGTTTTATTTTTTTTGAATGTTTAGGAGCTAGTTAATATGAAAGTTTGTTCCTGTATTTAATCTAGAAAGCACGATTTTCTAAAGTACAAAAGAGTGGAATTTTCCGCCAATCGTCATTGGGCCATATTTTCAAAGCAACCAAATTCCAATTTTGTATTTTTGCATACTAAATTGTAAGTCGCTCTTAGTCAAATACGACCAAAGGGATACCATAAACAAAAGTAGATGTAAACGTATGAAAAAGGTGGTTGTCGGACTTTCCGGTGGTGTGGATTCTAGTGTTACGGCATATCTCTTAAAGGAACAGGGATATGAGGTTATTGGTCTATTTATGAAGAATTGGCATGACGATTCCGTGACCATTTCCAAAGAATGTCCATGGTTGGAGGATAGCAATGATGCGCTTATTGTTGCCGAAAAGTTGGGTATTCCCTTTCAGACGGTAGACCTGAGTGCCCAATATAAAGAGCGGATCGTGGACTATATGTTTAGGGAGTATGAAAAAGGTAGGACTCCCAATCCCGATGTTTTATGTAATAGGGAAATTAAGTTTGATGTGTTCATGAAAATAGCGATGCAGTTAGGTGCCGACTACGTAGCCACTGGTCATTACTGTAGAAAAGGTATTATTAAAAATGAAGATGGGACGGAAACCTATCAATTGTTGGCAGGGGCCGATGGAAATAAGGATCAATCCTATTTTTTATGTCAGCTTTCCCAAGAACAGCTTTCCAAAACCTTATTCCCTATTGGGGAACTTTTAAAGCCTGAAGTGCGTAAAATAGCAGCAGCAAATGATTTGATCACTGCGGATAAAAAGGACTCCCAAGGACTTTGTTTTATCGGGAAAGTTCGTTTGCCCGAATTTTTACAACAAAAGTTAAGACCAAAAAAAGGCGTAATTGTTGAAGTGCCGGCGGTATTGGAGCAGTATGTCCATAATGTTCCCGAGTTTAACTCCAAGATTGAGGAATTAGCGTTTTTCGCAGAAAAGCCGCACTATAACCTAACAGACGGGAAAGTTGTAGGGGAACATCAGGGAGCCCATTATTTTACCAAGGGACAACGCAAAGGATTGGATGTAGGGGGTACTAAGGAGCCTCTATTCGTTATAGACACCGATGTTGACCAAAATGTGATTTACACCGGTCAGGGTAAAAGTCATCCAGGTCTCTATCGCAGGACATTATTTGTGAACAATGATGAATTGCATTGGGTACGCACCGATCTGGCCTTGGAAGTGGATCAGAGCATGGAGGTCATGGCTAGGATAAGGTATAGACAACCTTTGCAGAAAGCAACCTTGTATAGGGTAGATGCTGGTTTGTATGTTGATTTTGAGGAAAAGCAATCGGCAATTACAGAAGGGCAGTTTGTTGCATGGTATATTGGGGAAGAATTGGTTGGGTCCGGAGTAATCTCTTAATATGTCAAGGGCTACCCTCTTTCTGTGCTTAATATTTCCCCTTTGGGGAATGGCACAGGACCATGCTTGGGTATATTTAAAAGATAAGGATAGGGTAGAAGAGTCCCTTGTAGATCCTTCCAGTATTTTATCTGAAAGGGCACTACAAAAGAAGAGCAGATTTAATATAGCCATAGATGAAAGGGATGTTCCGGTCAACGAGGCTTATATTGCCCAATTAAAACTTCAAACCGGGATAACGGTAAGGGCGAAGTCCAAATGGTTCAATTGTGCCCATGTGGTTGGCAGTATCGCAAATATTACCGCTTTAATGAACCTCCAATTCGTTGATCATATTTTTTACGCCGATAGGAGTATCAATGGTAAATCAGCCTTGGTAGCAGGAATTCGGCTGGACAATCTTACCAATAAGTTTCTGGAGCAGCAGGCGGATTTTGGCTATGGACAAAGTAATACGCAAGTAAAACAGTTGCGGGTAGAGGTATTGCACAGAAATAACTTTACAGGCGATGGTATTTTAATTGCTGTTTTGGACAGTGGTTTTCCCAATGTAGATCAGATGAATGCCTTTGTCCGTTTACGATCCAACAATGATTTATGGGGAGGGTACGATTTTGTGGTGCGATCAACAGATATCTATAGGGCCAATGTAAATGATCACGGTACCCGGGTATTGTCCGATATGGCCGGTTTTGTGGACGGGGAATTTGTGGGAACAGCTCCGGACGCCAGTTATATTCTCTTTAGAACGGAGGATGCTGCCACCGAAACCCCAGTGGAAGAAAGTTATTGGGTGGAGGCCGCTGAGAGGGCAGATAGTCTTGGGGTAGATATTATCAATAGCTCTTTGGGGTACAGCACTTATGATTATCCAAGATATAATTATTCACCTGCAGAAATGGATGGAAATACTGCTTTTATTTCCAAGGGGGCCAATATAGCTACGGAAAAAGGGATTTTAATAGTGAATTCAGCAGGGAATTCCGGGGATTGTACTTGGGGAATAATTACGGCCCCTGCAGATGCCAACGTTTTTGGTGTTGGTGCAGTTGATGGAAATGGTAATTACGCGACTTTTAGTTCTAAGGGGCCAAGCTCGGATGGCAGGATAAAACCGGATGGGATGGCCAAGGGGGAAAGGGCAGCAGTCATAGGTCCCGATGATCGACTTGTATCAAACAATGGAACCTCTTTTGCGTCCCCAATAATGGCAGGTGCCATAGCTTCTTTTTGGCAGGCGTTCCCGCAAAAAACGAACCTTGAGATAATGGCAATGGTAAGGGAATCATCTTCCCATTATCAAAATCCAAATTCCCAAATGGGTTATGGTATACCTGATTTTTCCTTACCCTTGGCGATATTGGGGATAAATGAATCCGAAGCGGATGAGCCTTTGTGGTACCTATTTCCGAATCCCTCCAAATCCGAGTTTCAGGTAGAGCTTCCCCCGACCTATGGGAGTGCCTCATTATCACTTTTTGATACCTACGGAAAACTAATATTGCAAAAACAAATTACCCCAAACAATCCGGAAATCCCTGTAGAAAATTTAAGTAGGGCTATGTATATTGTGGAGGTCAAGGTTGATGGTGTGCGTAAGGAATTTAAATTCATAAAAAACTAATGGGAAATAGAATTACCGATCTTTTTGGAATAGAATACCCATTAATTCAGGCCGGAATGGTTTGGGCCAGTGGATGGCGTTTGGCCTCAGCGGTTTCCAATGCGGGAGGATTGGGGGTAATAGGAGCAGGGTCCATGTACCCCGAGGTGCTTGGCGAACATATCGGGAAATGTAAGTTGGCCACCAATAAGCCCTTTGCCGTTAACGTACCTATGCTGTATCCGGATATAGATCAGTTAATGGATATAATTGTGGAGCTGGATGTAAGAATCGTATTTACTTCGGCCGGAAATCCAAAAACCTGGACCTCTTATTTAAAAGATAAAGGGATTACTGTAGTGCATGTGGCAAGCAGCGTAAAATTTGCCCAAAAAGCGGAGGAAGCAGGGGTGGATGCTATTGTAGCGGAAGGTTTTGAGGCAGGTGGACATAATGGAAGGGATGAGACCACTACCTTGACATTGATTCCTGCGGTAAAGGAAAAAATTAATATTCCCTTAATTGCTGCCGGGGGAATAGCTACGGGTAGGGCAATGTTGGCCGTTATGGTTTTGGGTGCCGATGGGGTACAGGTCGGTAGTCGGTTTGTGGCCAGCGATGAAGCCTCGTCCCATCCATTGTTTAAACAAAAAGTGGTTGAGTCCGGTGAGGGTGCAACCCAATTGACCCTAAAGGAATTGGCTCCGGTACGATTAATAAAAAATAAGTTCTATAGTGATATACAACAAGCCTACGCTGGCTGCGCATCCTTAGAAGAACTTAAAATGTTATTGGGCCGTGCACGGGCTAAAAGAGGTATGTTCGAGGGGGATTTGGTAGAAGGGGAATTGGAAATTGGTCAGGTTGCCGCCATTATCCATGATATCAAGCCCGCTGCCCAAATCGTGTCCGATCTAATAAAGGAATTTACCGATGCAAAGGCGGAGGTGAGGTATTTGTAGAATTGATAGGGTATAACGTATTTTACTACATTCAGGATTTTTAAGCAATTAAGGCAACTGGTTTTTCAAAAACATTTGGTTTAAATTGTTCCTTCAATTAGACATACTTTCTTATATCCATAGTTTTATAAAACTGAGGTGGTTATCTCTATGTCGGCATGTTTCCATGCCGTATGAAATTCCTGTTTGATTATTTTGGCTTCCTCCAATTTACCCTGTCCCATTAGGCTATGGTACAACCCTATTAAAGACCAGCCGTTTTGGCGGAGTACCTCTAGGTCTTCCTTATATAATTTTTCCGCTTCTGAAAATTTTTCCGCTTTTACCAAGATGGCCCCTAAAGTCTGCCTTACTGGTATATGCCAAGCAGTAGGCTCACTGTAAATTAAATGGTCTTCGAGGTAAATGGCTTTTGATAGGTGCTCCACGGCTTTTGGTAAATTACCTTCTTTAGCAGCTATCTCACCTGAAACAACTGAATGGGCAATCTGAGCTATTACAGAGGTTGGATTGGTGTAATTGGCAACAACGGTTTCTAATTGAGGGTCGTTCTTCATAGCGGTAAGGGCCTCTAATTCTTCTTTGGCTTCTTTGATATTGTTTTTTCTTATAAAGGCAATGCCCCTTGCATAGTGCCAAATAAGTTTTAGGTGTTTATATTCATCACCCGGATAGGGAATAGTTAAAATCTCATTCCATTTTCCAAACCGTGTATAGGCCAAAAGTGGTGTGGAGGCGAAATCTTGAAGGAATGGCATTGTAACCAATTCTCCAATAGGGACTTTTTCAGCAGTTTTTTTGGCGGCGTCTATGGCAATAACACTATTGCCTAAAAGAGTAGAGGCAGACCATAAAAAGTGTAAATTATGAGGGTAATAACCCAGGGGGTACATGCCCTGTGAATAACACTGCGAAATATAATCCTCATCAGCCAAAATTGCAGCCTGATTTGCCTTTACGGCATCATCATACCTG
>Ga0222651_1001379_pt1 | contig 12020 bp, 9 predicted proteins | sample AntAcemetagen369_FD_179855 | JGI IMG/M metagenome (GOLD analysis project Ga0222651, IMG submission 179855) | Saline water microbial communities from Ace Lake, Antarctica - #369 | ecosystem: Environmental > Aquatic > Non-marine Saline and Alkaline > Saline | place: Antarctica: Ace Lake | collected...
GAAGCCGTCTTTGACCAGTTCCACTCCGTAGCTAAGGCCGATCGTTTCGACGAAGGTGAAGCAAGAGGAAGCGGCTTCTTTAAAGCGCTTCCATGTGCGCTTGCTCTCGCGGGCATCGACGCGTTGGAAGATGAGCTGATCAAACTCGGAGACTTCGATACCGGCCATGCAATCCGAAGTGCGCACGGGCGGCGCGAGTAGCACGGGGCAACGCGCCTGCGAGCCACCGAGGCCGGGCACGGAGTGATCGATCGGCAGGCCGAAAAAGCCAGCGAAGCCGATGGTTTGCACCTTGAGTTTGGTCGACTCCAAGGAGCGGCGAAACACTTCTGAGCGCACGTCGATACAGAAGATGGCCTGCACATCGGGGCGGCTGGCAACGGCATCCGAAGGGGTGCCGGGCGCGATGTCGCGGCGTAGCTTTTGCTCGAAGGCGTGCTCGATGGCGGACTGCCAGATCAAACGTTGGGCGAGATCAAGCGGCAAGGTGATCGAGGTATCATCATCGTGATCTTCGAGCAAGTTGCTCTGCCAGCCGAGCAGGCAGTCTTTGCTACCCGAGTTATTGGCATACAGCGCCATGTCGTAGCTGAGCAGGATAGCGAGGAGTTGGAGCAGGGAGTCGCCCGAACCACCGCGAATCTCGAACTCGCGATCTTTGTAGCGCAGGTGCCCTGCCCAACCGGGCAAAGTCAGCAGGATGCGATAGAGCAAGGACTCGATGCGCGCTTCGGGCATCTTTAACATTTCGATGGCTTGCTCCAGCACGGCGTGCGGATCGTCGGGCAGCTGGGCGGCGAATTTGCGGAAGCCCTTTAAGCCGTTCAGCTCGGGATTGCGGTCGATCTGGGCGGCGGCCTTCCAGCCTGCATACAGGCTGAGATCTTTCCAAGGGAACTTCCATGAGGATTGCCCTTCGTCATCGTAAGCGGCGCACCACTTGGCCACTTCTTCGCGGATCACATGCTGCCACTGAGTGCCCTCGCGGGAGTCGAGATAGGCGCTAAAGGAGCAAGTCTTGTAGAGCAGGTCTTCCTCGGGGGCGGGTTGCGCCAGCAGCTCGATCATGCTGTCGACCGTCAGTGCTTGATCCACTGCGGCGAAGCTTTCGACGACTTCCGGCACGGCACCGGCCACGGCGGCGCGTAAGTCTTCGTGCCCGATGTCGCCGCACTCGAACTTGGCCTTGAACCACTCTTTCGGCAGCACTGTATCCGAACCTTGGATACGCTTATGCGAGTCGGCCGTGCGGGCAAAGGTTTGGTCGGCAAATCCGACGAAGGGATTGACTGCGACGAAGTGTGACAAGGGCCAAAGCGGCGCGATCTTGGCGCAAGCGGCGTTGATCTGTTCAGTCAGTGGGTGTGGCGTGGTTTTTGAAGAGTTTTCCATAATATAAATCCGGTAAAAAAAATTAGCGTTTAGTAGGAACGAGGCCGATGACGCGCGCGAGGCGATTGGCCAGCGTGTTCATGTAGAAGCCGTTGAGCGCGTGCACGTAGAGGCGACGTTTGTAGGCTACGGTGAGGAAGCCTGGCTCGCCGTCTTGAAAACGAATCGAAGTGATCAAGAAGCCCAGCATCAACACGGCGATGATTGACTCGAAGAGCAGCGCACTAGGCACTTGCGTGGGGACCGCTGAGGCGAGGATTATGTCGGCCACCATCGCGAGTAAATAGTAGAGCGCGGCAATACTGCCCGCCACTCCGGCTGTGCCCGCGAAGGCCACCCCGACTTGACCGCGACGCATCGCTGTCCAAAGCAGCTGCGTGAGCGCCATCACCACGACCATGCTCAACACCAGCATACCGGGCTTATCCGCCGGGCTGACATCGAAGGCGAAACTGAGCCCGACGACAATCGCCATCGAGACGGCCACCGCTTGCCAGATACGGCTGGGCTTGAGGCGGCTGTAGTGCGGCTTGGCGTTGAGCTTTTTAGCCGTCTCCACCGCAGAGCCGGAGGAGAGGAAGGCGTGCCCTTTATAAAGTGAGTGCGCCACGATGTGTAAGATCGCGAGGTGGAAAGCGCCGAGGCCACATTGCAAAAGCATGAAGCCCATCTGCGCGATAGTTGAATAAGCGAGCGAGCGTTTGACACTGGTCTGCGAGAGCATGACCATCGAGGCGTAGATCGCCGTGATCGCACCGCAGATCGCCAACATGTGAAGCGCGCCCGGTGTATTGATGAGTACGGGGCTGAGACGCACGACTAGATAGCCGCCCGCGTTGACGATGCCGGCGTGCATGAGCGCAGAGACTGGGGTCGGCGCGCCCATCGTGTCGGGCAGCCATGTGTGGAAAGGAAATTGCGCCGATTTAAGTAGAGCCCCAAAAATGATCAACCAACCGATCCAAGCGTGTCCGGCGAGTGAGGCGCCTTCTAGTTGTAATGCGGCAAAAAGCTGCCCGAAATCCTGCACCCCATAAATCGAATAGATCCCGATGAAAGAGGCGATCAAGCAGAGATCCCCCACCCGACTGATAAGTGACTTTTTGCGCGCCGAAAGCATCGTGCCGAGACGATCGGGAAAATAGACCAGCAGCTTGTGCAGACCCAAGCTCGTGGCGATCCATGCCAAGGCAAACTGGACGAGTCCCGGTGCCAGTACCAGCGCCATGACTGCGCCCAGCGTCACACACAGCCACTTGAAGAAGTGGCCTTGATTCTTATCGCCTGCTAGATAGTTTTTGGAGAATCGAATAATGATCGCCCCCAGAAAGCAAACCAGCAGCAAAATCGTGGCCGAGAGCGCATCGAAGCGGATGCCGATCCAGTTAGCATCGGTGAGCGTCGCCACCAGCGGACTATTGGCAAAGATCACCCAGAGCGCCGTGCCGATCGTCGCACTCGCGACCCCCGCCCAGGCAATGCCCTCGGCAATGCGGCCTACCGCTTGCGGACGGCCGTTGAGCCATTTTGAAGAAAGCGCCACCCACAAGAGCGAGGTCGGCGCGATCCATAAGATTAAAATGCTAATGATAATTTCCATGACCGAATAGTAACAGATGCGCTTGAATTAATCCAATATAAGTATTTCATAAAATCGTTCTATTTAATATATGCAATGAATCAGCTAAATTATCATCACCTACGCTACTTTCACGCCATCGTGCGCGAGGGTAATCTCACTCGCGCGGCCAAGCGGCTGAACGTATCGCAATCCGCCCTCAGCATACAGCTTAAGAAGCTGGAAGAAAGTCTCGAATGCGCCCTCTTCGACCGGCAGCACAAATCGCTCAACTTGACAGAAGAAGGCCGGATGGTGCTCAACTATGCGGAAACTATTTTCAAAACGGGCGAGGAAATGTTGGCCACCTTGCAGAACCGGGGCGGGCGCTACCGCAACGTACTGCGTGTCGGCGCGGTCTCCACCCTCTCTAAGAATTTTCAAATGAGCTTTCTGCGCGAGGCCTTGGATAATATCGAACTGGAAGTCGTCATCCATTCCTCCAGTGCCCGCGAGCTCTACCGCCAGCTGCGCTCGCACACGCTCGACCTCGTGCTATCCAACAGCCCCGTGCCGCGCGATAATGAACGGCTGCTGCACTGCCAACTAGTGGATAACCAAGCCGTGAGCCTAGTCGGGCACAAGCATTTCAAAAAGCGCCGCGCCTTTCGCTTCCCCGAGGACTTGCGCGACGTCGCCATGGTGTTGCCCAGCCTAGAGAGTAATATCCGCGCCCGCTTCGATCTGGTAATGGAGCGCGCCGGCATCGCCCCACTCATCGCTGCCGAGGCCGACGATATGGCGATGCTACGCCTGATCGCCCGCGAGACGGATGTCGTCGCGCTGGTGCCCCCCGTCGTGGTGCAAGACGAGTTAAAATCCGGCGAACTCGTCGAGCTCTACCAGATCCCCGACATCCACGAGACCTTCTACGCCGTGACCGTAACCCGCCGCTACCCAAACCCGTATTTGAAGAAATTGTTGAAAGAGGAGTGAAATGAAAATTAGAGAAAATATTACAATCAAGGCGCGCGCAGAGAAGATTTGGCCGCTTCTGGTCGATTAACTAGATTCATGACGCATCACTCCCAGCATAGCGTTTGAGATTCATCTCCCGGACAACCACTTGCGGACTGGTCGCTCCTTTAATCACTTGTCCGATAGCCGAGAGCAGCGGCAGCGATTCACTGCTAAGTCCATCAAGTGTCTCCACATACTCGAGTCCTAGCGGGGTCGCATCCAAGCCTTCGACCGTCTCGATGCCTTGGCTCTTCAAGGTGTCCATTGCCTCTTCGGTGGTTTGACCACTAGCGAGCAGTTTACCAAAGCGACCGTTGCGCCCGCTTCCGGAAGTGGCGACCAAGTCTCCAAGTCCAGCTAGGCCGCGTGCGGTCTTTGGGTCACCACCCGCCGCTTGAATGATTAATTCGAGTTCGGCTAAAGCTTGCAGCATCAGGATGGCTTTCAGATTGACTGGCTCGTTTGATTCGCCGCTGTCTTTTTGCCCCAGGCCTTGCGGCCAACTCAGCGCGATAGAATAGATGTTTTTAAAGGCCGAGCAAATCTCCAAGCCCTTCAGATCTTGCCCGGCTCGGACATGAAAGGTGCGACTCGAAAAAGCATCGGCCAGTTGCTGAGTGCGCTCTTGGCTAGCGCTAGTGGACAGGTTGACTGCGGTCGGCGATTGACCCGCCAGTTCGCTTGCAATCGAAGGCCCCGCCATACAGCCCACCGCAGGCAGATCGGAAAGACCGTTAGCGTGCATGTAAGCTTCGATTCCAAATGTCATCGGATGCACGATTCCATTCAGCTTGAAAAAACCTTTAGCTACCGTCACGAGCGTCATTTCAGAGTTTATATAGGGAAGCAGCGCATTCATGATCGGTCGGATGCCTTTCGAGTTGACGCAAAGAAACACAATATTCGACCCCAGAAGCGCGGCCTGTAGGTCTTTAGGGCCGTAGTACTTAATCGTTTGAGGGAGTTGCTGCTTCAGTCGCGGATGCGCTTCGCCCTTTTTAAGTAGCGCAAAAGTCTCGCTGTCGTGTTCGGTGCAATAGAGACGTATCTCATGGAGATTTTTAGCCAATGGGAAAGTGAGTGCGCCGCCCATAGCACCAGCGCCTAGAAGAGTGATTATCATAATGATGTATAGACAAGCATGCTTGATTTCCTGGAGGCTGCGACGGGGTCAACCCAGAGTTCCATGATCTTTCCGACGGTAGACTTAGCAAGATGAAATTGGCGCATCAGGGCTTGGGCGATCCGCTTTCGATACATTAGCTTGCTTCCCCCCGGCGGGCGCACGTAGGATGCGTGTTTTCGCATCCATCTGATCCTACGGCGTATTTGACTATGAAGGACGACCCAAACGAATCTTTTTCGCTCCCCGAAAAACCGCATAGCCGCACGGCTGAGGAGATCCAGCAGAATCTGGACGCCTCGACCAAGGGGCTCTCCTCGGCACAAGCTTCAGAGCGATTGGAGCAATTCGGCCATAACCGGCTGCCGCAAGCTCCGAAGGCTCCTTGGTTCATCCGCTTCGGCCGACACTTCCATGACACCCTGATCTATGTTCTTTTGGGAGCTGCCACCATCACCGGAGTTCTCCAGCACTGGGTCGATACTGGCGTCATCCTCGGCGTCGTTGTGATCAACGCAATCATCGGATTCATTCAGGATGGAAAGGCGGAGAAAGCGCTGGCTGGCATCCGCAAGATGCTCTCTACGAACGCCCGCGTGTTGCGCAATGACGATTGGACTGAGATCGAGGCGGATCAACTGGTGCCGGGTGACATCGTCGCACTGCGCTCGGGCAACCGGGTGCCGGCCGACCTGCGCTTAACCGAAGTCCTCAACCTCCGGATCGAAGAGTCCGCGCTTACTGGCGAGTCCGTGCCGAGCGATAAATCACTCGACGCCCTGCCCGAAGAGACTGGCGTGGGCGACCGTGCCAACATGGCTTTTTCCGGCACCCTCGTCGCCGCTGGACGCGGGGTCGGCATCGTCACCGGCACCGGCTCAAAGACCGAAATCGGCAAGATCAACACCATGATCTCGGAGGTGCAGACGCTCGCTACGCCCCTCACCAAGCAGATGGCTGCCTTCAGCAAGGTGCTCTCCTATGTGATCATCGGCGTGGCCGCAATTATGTTCGGACTCGGTTGGGCGTTTCACGATTACACCATAGACGAACTTTTCTTCGCGGCGATTGGCTTTGCCGTAGCCGCCATCCCCGAAGGACTTCCCGCCATCCTCACCATCACGCTGGCGATCGGCGTCCAAAAAATGGCTCGGTGCAATGCGATCACCCGCCAACTTTCGGCCGTCGAGACCCTCGGCTCCGTTACCGTGGTCTGCTCGGACAAAACCGGCACCCTGACCCGTAACGAAATGACGGTGCGCCACGTCGTAACGACCGAAGCCAGCTACGATGTTTCCGGCGAGGGCTATCAGCCGGAGGGAGCCATTACCCGCGAAGGCGAGCCGATCGACTTTGAGCAAGCGAGCGTTCTCCGCCGCCTGATCGAGGTGATGTTACATTGCAACGACACCAAGCTGGAACACACCGACGGGCAATGGAAAGTCCTAGGCGAACCAACCGAAGGCACCCTACAGGCCTTAGCCCGGAAAGCCGACAAGCCCGCCGCCAAACTCAGGCGGATTGCTGCGATCCCCTTTGAATCGGAAAACAAATTCATGGCCGTTCTCACTGAAGAGGCCGAAACCGGGCGCAAGATCTTGCTCAAAGGCGCCCCCGGGCGCCTCCTCGACCGCTGCGAAGCGCAGGCCGATGCCTCCGGCCAAGCCGTGCCCCTAGATCGTCCGTTCTGGGAAAAAGCGATCAACGCGCTCAGCGATCAAGGCCTGCGTGTCCTCGCCGCAGCCAGCCGCGAAACCGACACCAGTCAGACGACGCTTGAAAAGAGCGACCTCGATCAAAATATGGTCTTTCTCGGGATTGTCGGCATTGTCGATCCCCCACGCCCGGAAGCGATCGAAGCGATCAAAAAATGCCGTGCCGCCGGCATTCGGGTCAAAATGATCACCGGCGACCACGCCGGAACCGCGCTCGCCATCGGGCGTGAAATGAAGCTCAGCGAACAAGTCCACGCCATCACCGGCGATCAAATCGAAACCGCGACCGACGCGGAACTGGAGCAACTTGTGCAGGAAAACGACATCTTCGCCCGCACCAGCCCTAATCATAAACTCCGGATCGTCACCGCACTGCAAGCCCGGGGGGAAGTCGTGGCCATGACCGGCGACGGGGTCAACGACGCCCCCGCGCTCAAACGCGCGGATGTCGGGATCGCCATGGGTATCAAAGGCACCGAAGCAACCAAAGAAGCTGCCCAAATCGTGCTGGCGGACGACAACTTCGCCTCCATTGAGCGCGCGGTCGAAGAAGGACGGGCGATCTATGACAACCTCCGCAAAGCCATTGTCTTCATCCTGCCGACAAATGGAGCCGAAGGCTTTGTCATGCTCGCCGCCATTGTCTTCGGGATGACGCTTCCCTTGACTCCCGTTCAAATCCTCTGGGTCAACATGGTAACCGCCGTCACCCTCGCCCTGGCCCTCGCCTTCGAACCAGCCGAGCCCAATATCATGCAGCGGGCGCCCCGCAAGCCCGGCACCTCCATCCTCGACCTGCTCTTGCTCTGGCGCATCACTTTCGTCTCTCTACTGGTCGGCGGATTGACCATCAGTATCTTCATTTATGAGCGTCGCATCGGCCTCAGTGAGGAGCTCGCCCGCACCGTTGCAGTCAACACGCTCGTCTTTGGCCAAATATTTTATCTGTTCAACAGCCGCTTTCTCCGCGAGTCGAGCCTCCGGATCGGGCAACTCTTTACCAACAAAGCCGTCTGGATCGCAGTAGCCGCCCTACTCTGCCTACAACTCATCTTTGTTTACGTTCCGTTTATGAACACCATCTTCGGCTCCGCAGCCCTCGAGCTCCGTCATTGGCTGATTCCACTCGCCGGCGGCATCGCCGTCTTCCTGATCGTAGAAATCGAGAAATTCCTGATTTCCGGAAGGAAACCTAAAAATCGCTAGCAGGGGTTCGACTGGATGCAGGATTACTCTGGCCGGCCTACCAGTGGGGGCTGATCCAGTCCGCCTCCTTTCGCCCAGCCACGGCTCATTTTTTCAAATCCCATGCGCTTGCGCCCAGGATCATCAGCGGACAACCATTCCAGATAATCCCGATACAAGGTCCTGCAATTGTTGAAAGAGGAGTGAACCACTCCGACCTGGTAATCAGGTCGCCCCGCCTTGAGAAAGGAGAGGAACTTTCTTAATTTCTACCCCTGCCTATAAACAAAAAGCCCCGCAACTTTCGTTGCGGGGCTTTGGGAAAAGATAAACAGAGTCTGCTTATGTGCCGACTTGGAAGCGGGCGAAGCGCTTGATTTGCATGTTTTCGCCCATCTTGGCGATCATTGCAGTGAGCAGCTCTTGCACCGTCTGGTCAGGGTTCTTGACGAAAGCCTGCTCTAGTAAGCAAGACTCGCTGAGGAACTTATTGAGCTTACCTTCGACAATCTTTTCAATCGCCTGAGCTGGCTTACCTTCGGCTTGGCCTTCGGCGACTTTACGCTCGGCGGCGATCAGTTCTGGATCGATCTCCTCGCGGGAAACGCAGGCGGGACTCACGGCAGCGATGTGCATAGCGATGTCTTTAACGAATTGCTTAAAATCGTCCGTCTTGGCGACGAAATCGCTTTCGCAGCTGACTTCGACCATCACACCGACCTTACCACCGAGGTGGATGTAGGTATCGATCAGGCCCTCGCTGGCATCGCGACCGGCTTTTTTCGCTGCGGTGGCCATGCCCTTCTTGCGAAGAAGCTCGACCGCTGTGTCGAAATTACCCTCGGATTCAACCAAGGCTTTCTTACAATCCATCAGTCCGGCACCTGTGCTCGCGCGCAGTTCACCCACCATTTTTGCATTAATTTGTACGCTCATGTTATTTTTAAAATCTTAAATTTAGATCGTGTGGTTAACGTATAGTTAACCGTGTAGTTTACTTCTTCTCCTCAGTCGCTTCGGGAGCAGCCTCGGGAGTCGCAGGTTCAGCAGGTTCGGGCGTTTCGGCAGCGTCAGGCGTTTCGGCAGCGGGCTCAGCAGTCTCAGCAGTCTCAGCAGCTGGTGCTGGTGCTGGTGCAGCAGCGGCTGGTGCGGCAACGGCAGGAGCAGGTGCGGCAGCGGCGGCAGGAACTGGTGCGGCAACAGCGACTGGTGCAACAGCGACTGGTGCGGCAGCGACTGGTGCGGCAGCGACTGGTGCGGCTGACTTTTCATCATCCTCACCGTAACCAGCAGGGAGTGTCACCTCGACGTCTTCTTGTTGCTCAAAGACTTGCTCGCGGATGATCGGACCCGCGCTCTTTTGCACTCTTTTAGCTTCGCGCTTGGCGAGTCCATTTTGGGCGGCTTCGAGGATAGTTTCCACGATGATGCGGATAGACTTCACGGCGTCGTCATTACCAGGAATCGGATAAGTGAGCAATGTGGGGTCGGAGTTGGTATCGACCAGACCGATCACGGGGATGCCGAGGCGGTTGGCTTCGGCCACTGCGATTTCCTCGTTCTTGGTGTCGATGATGAAGACGGCTGCAGGCAACTCGTTGAGCTCGAGCATGCCTTCGAAGTTACGATTCATGCGGCTCATTTGGCGGCGGATTGCGGCTGCTTCCTTACCAGGAAGCTTTTCGAGTTCGCCTTCTCGATCCATCTTGAGAAACTTGCGGTATTTCGCGAGCGAGGTCTTGATGGTAGTGAAATTGGTTAGGCCGCCACCCATCCAGCGATTGACGCAGAACGGCATTTGGCAGGAAGTGGCTGCTTCGCGCATGATTTCTTGCGCTTGCTTTTTGGTGCCGATAAAGAGCACGTCTTTTCCGGAAGCGACGACATCTTCGATCTTGGCGTAGGCCTTTCCGAGGAGCGCGTGGGTCTGCTCCAAATCGATGATGGAGATGCCGTTGCGGTTATCATAAACGTATGGCTTCGACTTCGGGTTCCAGCGGCGAAGCTGGTGGCCGAAGTGTACGCCTGCGTCGAGGAGGTCTTTAGGTGTTGTATTCATTCTGTTTTCAAAGCCCGGAGAACCACTCTGGGAGAAACGATGTTTCTTTTAGTTTATTTATGGTTAATAGAGCGAAATGCCCCGATTTCCCAACTCAATTAGAGCCAAGAAGCGATGAGGGATACCAGCGGCGTGCCCCAAAGCAAGCGCAAAGGCAGCATTTCTTGTAATTTTTCAAGCCAAGAAATAGCGCACAACGTAGAAGCGACACTCTTGTCGCTTTGCTGGGCTCAATTCAGCCCGAGGTGCCAATAACTTCGTAAGACCTATAAAGCGACAAAAGTGCCGCTTCTAACAAAAGTGCCGCTTCTAACAAAAGTGCCACTTCTACCTAGTTAAACGAACGTCCGCAACCGCAGGTGCTGCTGGCGTTGGGGTTCCGGATGTCGAAGCCTTTACCACTGAGGCCATCGTCAAAATGAACTTCGCTGCCATCGAGATACTCTAGGCTGGTGGCATCCATCAAGAAGGAAACGCCGTTGCTCTCCAGTAGCGTGTCGTCCTCCTTCTTATCATCGAAGGACATGCCGTATTCGAAACCAGAGCAACCGCCAGCCTCCACGAAGATGCGGAGCAACTGCCCATCGCTCGCCTTTGCCGCACCGAGTTTACGAATTTGAGAGACTGCACTATCTGTTAGAGAAACCATACTCATACCCAAAGCTACTCGGCTGTGCCTGTCAACTGGAGGAATTGAATGGTCTTCATTTTAAATACAACGCACAGTTGACCTCCCGATTGTTTGAAACAAATGTTTGAAAATGAAAAACTCCCCTGGGTCTGCAAGCTCCGTTTCGGACAAGACACGCCAGTGCATCATTCGCGCGGCGGAAAAGATTTTCGCGCAAGGCGGCTATCGTGCAATGACGCTGCGGCAAGTCACGCAGGAAGCCAAAGTCAATCTAGCTGCGGTCAACTACCACTTCGGCTCCAAGACGAATCTCATGCACGCTCTGCTGCGCGAGCGCTTCGAGCCCATCAACCAGCAGCGCCTCACCCTGCTCGACGCGTTATCCGAAAAACACGCGCCCGATCCGGTGCCGCTCGCCGCGATCTACGATGCTCTCTTCCGGCCGCTCTTCACAGGCGTGGACTCGGCTCCCGTTAATGACACCGCCCTAATGCAAATCATCGGCCGCGCCCTCACCGAGCCAGCCGATTTTATGCGTAAATTGCACAAAGAGTTCTTCGCCGATCTTTCGCAGCGCTTCACCGACGAGATCCACCGTAGCTGCCCGCAGCTTTCAGCAGAGCAATTGCAATATCGCTTTTTCCTCTCAATTAGCACCATGATCGGCACCCTGATCGAACAAGTGCGCCTCGAAAACATCTCCAATGGTAAGCTAGATGCCACAAATCTCGATAAGATGCTTCACGAGTTGACTGCCTACGTCGTCGCAGGCTTCCGCCAAGAATGAAATCGATCAAATGCAAAACCGTAGGGGCTTCACTTGTGACGCCCGCGTTGCCCCAAGCTGGAGCCACGCGCCGCCGTGCGGACGCAAAGACTTCGTCCCTACTATTCAGCGCCAGCCTACTGCTGAGCGCCTGCGCCACCTCGCCCGAGCGTGCCGCCGCGCCAGCCATCGACTTGCCCGATCAGTGGACTTCTCAAGTCTCCAGCGCCGCACCCACCGCTTGGTTGGCCGATCTCAACAGCCCCGAACTGACACAGCTCGTCGAAGAAGCCCTCGCCAATAGCCCCAGTCTCGAAGCCACCGCCGCTCGCTTCGCGCAAAACGTAGCCGAGGCGCGCATCGCCGGTGCCGATCTCATGCCCAGCGCCGGGCTCGGCTTAAACGGCTCACGCCAAAAGCTCAGCACCTTCGGCCCTACATCAACCGGCGGCGTGATTTTTGAAAACTACGATCTCGACCTAAACCTCAGTTGGGAGCTCGACCTCTGGGGGCGCTTGCGCGACCAAACTTCCGCCGCGCTCGCCCGCCTCGAAGCCAGCGGTGCCGAGCT
>Ga0222651_1001385_pt1 | contig 11977 bp, 14 predicted proteins | sample AntAcemetagen369_FD_179855 | JGI IMG/M metagenome (GOLD analysis project Ga0222651, IMG submission 179855) | Saline water microbial communities from Ace Lake, Antarctica - #369 | ecosystem: Environmental > Aquatic > Non-marine Saline and Alkaline > Saline | place: Antarctica: Ace Lake...
CTTAAAGGGGAGTCTATGAGAAAGGGTATTTTAAAAAATGAGTAAATAATTTTCACTACTTTGTAGCATCTTTTAGAGTGGCACCATTTGACCGAAAACGCTGGCATGGTCGAACCGAAATATCCAGAAGGAAAGACCATTAACGTGCTCGGTGATATACAAACCATTAAGTTAACAGGAAAAGAGACTAATGGACTTTTCACCCTTATTGAAGAGGAAAATGTCCCAGGGGCAGCAATCCCTATGCATGTTCATGAGAACGAAGACGAAGTATTCAAAGTGATTCAAGGAGAGATGGAATTGACAGTAGGGGATAAGACGACAATATTAAGAGCTGGAGATCTTGCTTTCGGGCCCCGTGGCGTTCCACATACATGGAAAATTGTTGGAACTAAAAAAGCCAAGGTGATTCTAAGTGTATTTCCAGCAGGAATTGAAGTCATGTTCGAAGAGTTGGCAAGTCTGCCAGCTGGTCCTCCAGATTTACCTAAAGTCGCTGATATATGCGGTAGATATGGTATTTCATTTATTTAATAGGTCAAATTTCATATTTTAATTACTGCTAACGACCCGGCTAAAAATGAGCGATAGCGACCCTTAGGGTTATTTTTAGGTTTTGTTATACACATTTTTATTATCCTGATCAGATTGTTTCAAATACAGTTGTATTATGATAGGGGATAATCGTCTATTATTTTCTGTTTATGTTGACTACCCCACTCATAAAGAGCTACAATAAGTGTTTTACATGATTTACCTTGAGTTGTCAATTCATATTTGACAGATACAGGTGTATCAAATTCAGTACGCTTAACAATTTGATTTATTTCTAATTCTTTTAGCTCTTTAGATAACATTTTTGGTGTTATTTCTCCTATCATTTTTTCTATTTCACTGAATCTTGCTTCTTCGTAATAGATTAGGGTACCAATAATTTGAATTTTCCATTTCCCTTTCAATAGTTCCAAAGCATCTTGAACAGCTAAAATTTCCTTTTTGCAAATGTTAAATCCGATATCTTTTTTCATTCATTTTTTTATTAGATGCTATACAAAAGGATAGTGCTATTAATACAAAAATATACTAACAATCTAAATTATCTATGATAAGTTTACAAATAAAATAGACAGCTATGAAAATTGCAGTATTTGGAGGATCAGGGCCCGTTGGTCTCAGACTTATTCAGGTGTCTCTTGAGAGAGGTTTTGAAATTAGAGCTCTTGTAAGAACACCTGAAAAATTAGGGGATTTGTCAAATAAGATTGAAGTTATAAAGGGGGATTATTTTGATAAAGAAATGATATTAAAAACTATTGAAGGAACAGAAGTTATTCTTTCAACTCTTGGTCCTCCTATCGGAAGAAAACATTCAGTAAAACCTGAAGACTACGGGAATGCGATGGAAAATGTAATTCCAAGCATGAAAAAAGTAGGCATTAATCGCATTATCAATCTTAGTAGTGCAACAACTAGTTTTAAAGGAGAATCCATTAATTTTTCTAGAAAAATATTTCGTACTATTTTTAATATGATTGCCCCCGTAATGATTCCTGGCAAAGAAAAAGAATTAGAAGTTTTAATGAGCTCTGATATAAGTTGGACAAATATGAGACCTCCAGTTATCACGAATAGAATTAAAGGGAAGTTGCGTGCTAGTGAAAATAAGACTACAGGTATGAAAGTAAATACAGACCAATTAATCAACTTCATGATTGATAATATAAACTCAGATGAGTGGTTAAAAAAAACACCATTTGTTGGGACTAAATAAAAAATACAATCTCTCTCTCAGTGACATTACGAGAACAATATGAGTGAGCCTGGTTAACACCTAAAAATAACAGACTTTGTTATAATTATGAGTACTTTGCTTCATGAAACAGAATATGTAGTACCGTTGTACAGAATATTGGAATAAGATAAATTAAATAATAGCTTCAGATGGGAAAAAGCGAAAATAATGATAATCCAAAAGTAAAATTACCACCACCAATAGTATTTTTTGGTTTGGGCATAGTTGGAGTGGTAATGGAATATGTTGTACCGATATCCATAGGAATTGATTCTCCATTAAACTATTTAGGTATCGGAATTAATATCACTTCTATTATAGCGATATGGAAAATGGGTGAATTGTTTAAAAAACATGAAACAGAAGTTAAACCATGGGAGACTACTTCAAAAATCATAACCACAGGTCCGTATAAGTATTCTAGAAACCCGATATACATCCTTTTTTGTGGTATTCCTATTGGCTTAGGTATCGCCTTTAATACCTATTGGGCATTGTTTGCGTTCATTCCAGGCTTAATTATTGTGTATTACACCGCGGTGAAAAAGGAAGAGAAATACTTAGAAACAAAATTTGGGCAAGAGTATTTAGATTATAAAGATAAAGTTAGAAGATGGCTTTAGCACCATTGGTAACTCTATAGCAGAAGAAATATTATGATTTGGGGAGATTTTTTCATTGCATATAGCAGATTTGTAATCGAGTAGGGGAAGGGAAGAATAGTCCGGATTTAAAATCCACTAACTATCAGATTAAGCACTTGGTCAAATTTACAATTTTTCGTAATATCTTTTATTACTAAATTACCAAATTATAAGGTTTACTGACTTTGTAAATGTTCACTAACTTTAGGTTTGGCACTTAACCCTTATTATTTTAATATATTGTTATGTGTTCGCTTTCTATTCATTACTGGTGTTGTACCAAATCAGGGTTCGACCAATTTCATTTATACCAATATTTTCATTAATTAATTTAAGTTTTACCTCTAATAATACTAATTCTTTTTTTCCTTATTTAAATGCAATTCCTAGGTCTGCAAGATCTACTATTACATTATTTTCCAATGGTTAAGGTAAAAATGATTCATCAAATTCGTTAACTGTAAAGTCTTGAAGTAAATTCCCATCTTTAAATTCAATTGTTGGAATTAGATGATCTTCGTTATAAGTTGTTTTCCCTTCAAAAATTCCTTCCCAAAATTAAATGCCGCTTAGTTCTCAGCAATATTGAGGCAAGAAAAAATTATTTTTTTTAGTCTCATTACAAACCCCACGGGAAAAGAAAGTCCTTCTTCAGAATTATATTCTCCCACTACTGATTTGTGACTCCATTCTTTAGTAAATCTCTTTAGGTTATGTAATGATAATATACTCATTTCGAAAAAAGTAGGTCTTTTAAGTAAGATACGAATAGTTCTGACTATCCTTTTTCAGATTGACATTTTTTATAAAACAATTCCCAAATTTCAGATTTTTCCCAACATGGCCATTTGTTGGTCTTTCTATTAAAACACTCGACCATTTAATATCCCAGACAGGAATTATTCGATATTCATTTATTTTTTTAAGTGAGACACAACACTTGTATATGTGACCGGCACATATATCTCATGTCTATTTATTGTTTCTACCAGTAGGCAGACAGATTCTGTCCCTCAAATGTATCTTGTTTCATAAGAATATCAATAGGGCCGGTTATGGTTTTAGTACTCCTACGGGCAATTAATAAAAGGTACTAAAGAAAGGAAGCCGACCCTATCTGCTATTTAGTTAGCGATATGGTCTACTCGAATATGTGCTGCCTTTTATATTTCTTAATCAATATGCTCTTCAACTTTAAAGTCTTAGTCTTTAGATCGAAATAGTGGTAAAATTCTAATGACCAATCCGTTTTAGATTTACTGATTACCCCAAATAATTATATTCCCTCATCTTTAATTCTATTAAACCAATATCCGTGAAAGTCTGTAATTTTAAGAAAGTCCTGTCTAGCATTTCCTCCAAAGTCATTTTTCTTAAATATTGTATCAACAAGGATTTCATTTGAGCTTTTAATTATTAAGTTTTTTTCACTTTTTCTGTATTTGTCAATATGTTTTATTCCTTCACTTTCAAATTCGTTAGTAGCAAAAGAGTCAAGAAGTCTATTTTAAATTGAAATTCTTAAGTTTCTTGCAGAGATAATCGTATCATATTTAACTATATCCTTTTCTTCTGGGAAGTATCTTTCGACTACATTTTGATTATTAGCACTTTTATCTTTCGAAATTGCCAAGGAGTCAATTTTCTAATCAGAAATTTCCACTTTTACAGTCTTCTTTTCAATTAGAGTTTTTTCCTTTTTTTGTTCCCCAGAACTTAGAAATAGAATAGTAGACAATAATATTAAAATTTGGTTTTTCATCTGTTTTTTTAGGATACACACAACGTCTTGATAAAAAACGTAGGGATTGAATAGCACTTTGCTTTCCTTGACCTACTAGCCAAGACCAATTTCTAAATTTATATTTTACTTGGCGGACTTGCTAGAATCCGGTGAAATTTCGAGCTTCAGATCAGCCCTAATTTTTTTATCTTTTGTTGAACTCAACCTCCGGTAGCTAAAGATTAACCGTTGGTATATTGCTCATAAACAAATTCTTATAATTATGAGCAGAATACATAAAAATTACGGGTGGCTCAATAGCCGTTCCAACTCAGCTAAAACTTTAATAGATAAGGCCTAACGTGAAGTGCCTGGATTTGCCCTTCATATCCGAAAGTTCGGAGAGCAAATCACAATCAAGGCTTGTGCTAAAAGTACTGTTTTCAGCTACTCCCGATCGATCGCACAGATCAGCTTGTATTTCAGAAAATCTCCTTTAGACCTGGAGCCTGATGAGATCAATTTCTATCTCTTTACCTTGAAACAGGATAAAGATCTTAGCGACACTTTCTTCAATTCCGCTGGTCTTCGCGTCAGTAAAGTCTGTAAACTCAAAATCACGTCCGAGAATCCAAAAACAGTCGTAGAATACCTGGGAAGATATACCCACAAGGTAGCCATCTCTAATCACAGGCTTAGAATGGTTGATCAGGAGAATGTCACACTCGCTTACAAAGAATACCGCCAGGACGGAAAACAAAAGCAAATTAAATTAACTGGAACTGAATTCCTGAGAAGCTTTTCTTCTCATAACTTGTCCCGAGAATCGGGATCCTTCCGGCTGCCTTTATCAGGATACGACATTATGGGTTCCTGGCATCTAGAAACAAGAGCAAGGAGCTAAATCTTGCAAAAAAAAGAATGCAATCAACCCAAATGGCAGAAAATAAAATACTCCTAGATACAGATTGCTAAAGAAAAACTCAATTACAATCCAGAAAAATGCAGCTGCTGTGGCAATGAAACGTTCATAACAACTAAGGTAATCGCTCCGGAATGAGGTCCTCCATTACGCCAAATACCTAATGCATAAACCCCTTATATATCGCTCATTATCGAAAATGCTTCGGTGGAAGCAGTGGAATACCTTTGTCTATTCTTTTATGAAACCTAAGAATGAAAGTGAAAAACCAATGGCAAAAGGAACAAAAGGCTTTACTAGGCTATCATTACAGTCACTTTTTAATAATTTCTCTGCCAACTAATTCCCTGAGGCACCCAACAAAACCTATCCAATCCCCATACTAGAAATGCTACCGGAACTTGAGTCCAATCCTGACCGCTCAGGACTACAATGAACCGAAGCCTTACTTCGGTTCATTGTAGCTTAATTGTTGTACACTATGTAATCTTTAGTAAAATTAAACATCTTGGTAAACTTAACAAGTTGTTTCTGAACGAATGTATTTACAGGAGAACTAGTTCTAAGTATTATTGTGTTTATAAACATTTAAAAACAATTTATTATGATACTATTTGAAAACGCAAAAGAATTCTTTCACAATTGCGAATCGCTTGGAGGTTGGGAGAAATGCAAAAGTTTTGTAGCTGAAAACGCAACATTTTCAGGACAATGTGAGCCACTGACAGAATTAAAGACAGTTAAAGATTACGTAGGATGGATGGTTGGATTTGGAACAATAGCACCTGGCTGTACCTATAAGTTACGTGCATCAAGTTTTGATGAAGAGAATAGTACAGCTCTCTTTTTTGCAACATTCACAGCAACCCATACTGGGGAGGGTAGCCCAGTTTCGCCAACTAATAAAACCACTAATGCGGAGTATGTTTATGCACTTAAAATGAATGAAGATGGTAAAGTGATCAGCATGACAAAAATATGGAATGCTTCATGGACTTTACGTGAATTAGGTTGGATGGAGTAAAGCCACACAATTAAGGTGGAAGAAAAGCAAGTGATAAACATCGCTTGCTTTTTTTTAGCCTTATTTTTTGATTAATACGCAGGGATGCTAATGATCAAGACTTTGAAGTGCATCCCTTATGGATTTCAATAAAAGTAGCTGGATATTTTTATTCTATGAGAGCAAAGCATGAATCAATATAGACGATTAGTTCTTTACTGGATTTATAATGAAGAAGTAGATTTAGCCCAAACATTAAGCCAACTAGCATCTCTACATATTCAGGTATTTTTTTTACGTCTTTGATACCTCCAGCCTTATGCGTACAGTGGAGTGCAGTACTATACGACCTTCTCATGTTTTTGAGAAATTTGCTATAAACAGGACGTAAACTATCCATTTCATTCCTGAGTTCCAAGGCAACATTCATTAGCATACATGTACATGGGTCTTCATTATAATTTGAGTTTGCTACTTCATGATAAACCTCTCTTATTGCTTCAACTCCTCTTTCATCATTTTCTATAAAAGAAAATACAGGATCAATATTATGAGATAAATAACTATCGATGCTATCCAAAAGAAGTTGTTCTTTTCCCCATTGATTGTACAGAAAAGATTTGCTTATACCCATTCCTTCTGCAAGATCTTGATAGGAAACAGCTCTATAACCATTTTCCCAGAAAATAGAGACAGCCTTTTTAATTACTTGAGTTTGATCTATTTTTTTAGACATCTGGTAATCAGTTTTATGTTATCGTGAAGATATTTTGCTGTTTCACTTATTGGGAAAATAATGTACATGCCCATACTCGTACAATAATACATGATTAGCTGTTTCAAAATTGTAGCTAAATCATCTTCACTTAAATCTGAATTTTCTTTCAGTAATTGAGAGAATTCTTGTTCTAAGAAAGCTAAGTAGTTATTGAAGAATAATTGTATTTCATTGGTTTCTCTTAGCTCCATTGCCATAGTGGAAATGTAACATCCTAATGGGTGACTGTTAAGTTTGGATGGGTAAAAAAAACTAGAATAAAATTGATAAAATGCCTCCTGTATTGTTGAAGAATTTGTCAATTTTTTCAAAGGGACGTGTCGCTCTTTATAAAGCTCCAACGAAGCAAGTAAAATTCCTTCTTTATTTCCAAATTCTTCATAGAGCGAATACCGATTTACCCCAGATATGGTAACCAACTTTTGAATGCCTGTTCCATTATACCCTTCTTCCCAAAAAAGTGTAATGCATTTTTCCAAAACACTATTTCTATTGAATTCTTTAGGTCTCATATATTAATATTTCATAAAGTGATTACTGTACTGGATTCATTTTCATTTAAATAATTGTGTACAACGTGCGAATAAAGTGCACCGTGCACTTTATTCGCCTTACAATAATACCTTAATCTAACAATTTTCTACTGTTTTTAAAGGATTCTATAGAAACATGCGTATATATTGCTGTAGTCTTGATGGAATTATGCCCTAGCAACACCTGAATATGGAGCAAATCTGTTAGTACAGAACTACTCAATAAGGTGACGATGTCTTTCCCTCCTTTTCCGTTTTTTATATGGATCACCATCCTTTTACTGTCAATAGCTGTAATTTTTAGGTTGAGGAGCTCATTTCTTCTTAATCCTCCCGAATAAAGGATGGATAAAACAAACCGATGCTTGATATTCTGAGAACTTGAAATCATGGCTATATAGGTCTTTTCAGTTTTAACCCGTAAACATGCATTAGCCATTCTATTATGTGATGGAATCACTTCCTGAGACTTGTCTGTAAACCATAACCTTTGAATGCCGGAGAAACCTGATAAACAATGCTATCAAAGAAATCTACGGTTAACGATAAGTGTATTTTAAATTTCTTAACGGTAATTGATGATAAAAAATATTGTGATGACTATTATCGAAATAGATATAATAACCAGACCAAACGTACAGATTAAAAACAAATCCAACACATAAACTGCATCATCAGAAAAAACCAGCACGACCTTTCTCATTAAGAGAGGTTGCAAAAAGAGATATCCAAAGATAGTTGGCTTCCGAGATATTATCATCCTTTTTTCCTTTGGTTTTAGGCAAACCATATTCATAAAAACGTTTGTCATCCTTTACTGAACTTTCTTTTACAGACTTTACATTAAAAGGTGGATTAGCCATTACATAGTCGAACTTGCCAATAACTGTCGTGAGGATCATTTTCGTAAGAATTGGTCTCAATAATCTCTACTCTAAGATTATTTACCAACAAGTTCATTTTTGCCAAACGAACGGTTTCACCCATAAACTCCTATCCACAAACATAAATATCTTTGAGGTCATGGTTGGCTTCCTGCACAAAACGAGCAGATTGAACAAACATACCACCCGATCCACAAGCAGGATCCAAAATCTTACCACTAAATGGTTCTATCACTTCAACAATTAAACGTACTACAGATGTTGGTGTAAAGAATTCTCCACCTTTCTGTCCTTCACTCATTGCAAACTTGCCCAAAAAATATTCATAAATCTTCCCGAAGACATCTCCTGAAGCATCTTTTGGGATATCTGAGAAGTGCTTTAACAACTGAGGTAATATATCGTCTTTCTTCTTTTCTATATCGAAGTAAGCTTCCATTGGCAATACATCTTGAAATTTAGCATCTTGGTATTTTTCAATACCTTCCATAGCTATTTTCAAGGCACTTGCCATTTTTTGATCTCCAGGTAGCTTCAATAAATAATCGAATCGTGATTTTTCAGGCAAGTAGAATCCACAAGTAGCTATAGCAATTTCTTCAATGCTACGCTCCATTCGGGTTCCTTTGTCTTTTTCAAACTCCGCTTTAATCTTTGGTTCAAATTGGCTGTATTTATTCTCAGCAAACTTTAGGAATATTAACCCCAATACCGGCATTGCATAATCAGAAGCTTTTAATCCTCCATATGCTCGTAACGCATTGGCTGCTTCCCACAGCTTATCTTCTAATTCTTTTAATTGTTCGTTTGTAATTTATTGTCTTTGTTTTGGAGCGATTATTTGAACTGCTTTACACCAATAGTAAAACCCCGATTTGTCCGGCTGCTTTTTTAGTCTGTTCAAGAAATTCCAATCAGGATCTTCAATGTTTAATTCCTTTATATCTTGACCTTGAAAATATTCGATTGGTGATAAATCTTTGTGCAATATTTTAGCTGATAAATAGGCAATACGTGCAGCGGCAGGAACTGCATCATCAATTCTGAAATTACCAAACATTAAGAAGCCAGTACCAAAAGCTCTTATTCCTTTTTGTAGTTCAATGAATTTTGATTTTTCGTCTGGAGATCCACTTCCTTTTTTTGCGAGTATGAGACAAGTATCTATGGTATCTTGTAGTACTTCTTCGGGAGTTAAATCTGACGTTTCCGTCTTGCGATACTCAATTTCTTGTATTGCGAATGCTTCAAAGCTTTGAGCTACAATCTCCATATTTTCTATTCTTTCGAAGAGTTTGCTTAAATCAAATAGCTGTTTGCAAATCTCCATAGAAAATGGTTGTTGGTCTTTCCCTTTGAAATAGGGAATTCCAACTGTATTTGGAGCAAATGCTGTAAGCTTATCACCTGTAATAGCATCTATAGTGGGTACTGTAATGTTCGTTTCTTTTTCTGTCTCAATCCATTTCGTTTGAACTGGCTTTTCCGTTAATTCGGGATAGATCGATTCTTCTATTAGCACATCTAATAAAATGGTTCCAGAGTATTTTCCTTTCGTTGCAGAATTAAAAGCAAAAGAATAATGTGCTTTTGGAATACCTTCTTTATAACTGCGGTGTTCATCTAGTTCAAATGATTTGAAATTAGACGAATCAACAACCTTGTTTAATATCTTCTCTAGAGTTACTCTATCCGTATTACAAATGATGTCAATATCAATGGAGAATCTATTTCCTTCTTCAAGTAAGAGAACTAAACTGGTGCCACCTTTGAAAACAAAATCGAGTTCATTGGCCTTAATCCGTTCTAGTAAATGAATTGCATAAATCATTTTTTCGAGAATAGCTTTGTCTATTCGTTTATGCTCTTTTTGTTTTTTGAAAGCATCTAACCATTCTTCCGTAAAGCAATGTTCTTTTATAATTCTATTACGTCTTTTACCAAGTGATGCATATCATTGTTGGTCATAAATTGCTTAATGTCTTGTTCTCGGTCTCTGCGTTTGGCATAGCTGAACAATTTGGTGTAATTGAGTGTATAGTTTTTTAAAGCATTTTCATACACATGCATTAGTTCAGCTCCTTGGTAGAAATAGAATAATTTGTTTTCTGTGAAAAGGTCTACTAGTATTTTTTCAAGTAGGGGAGTGTAAAATTTAATTTTCTTTTCTGTCCTTTTTGAAATTGGCGATCTAGTGATGAGTTTTTTGATGATTACAGGACTTTGACTTTCCGAAATATAAAAGTCTATTTCTTTTTCATCTGGATTAAGATAAAAGTCAAATCTAAAATTGTCTTTCAGCTCGTAGTAGAGTGATTCAACAAAGTCTTTTTCAATTTCAATGATGATTATTTTTTTACCTGATTGATGTTGTAAAAATTCATTGATCCAATCAGTATCCCAAAGGCAATATTTTACCTCTTCAAACCGCTCAGAAATTACTTTGGCAAATTTTAAAATTTCTCCAGAAATCTCAGGTTTGTACTTGGGCTTGTATGAAATGGTGTAATAACCTCTTTGAACTGATTTTATAATGTTCTTATTTTTAAGGTCATAAATCCTCCATCCAAAGGTGCCTTCTTTCAGGTCTGGCTCAAAATACCTGAAAAAGTCAAATAAGTCTTCTCTTGAGAAAGTATCTCGGTCTTTAAATTCTTCTAGGAGTCTATTTTCAATGATTTTAGGCATTTCAAATCTAATTTATGCCAAATATAGTAAAATTTGGCAAATATTAGAAATCAAAATTACGCCAGTAAATAGAATCACTGGCAAATATTAGAAATCATACTATAGGGCGGTGGGGAAGTGAAAGCACTTTTAATTTTGCTCGTACCTCACAAAATCAAAAGTGCTTGAACGTGCGCTAAGATTTTCTTTTTTTCAATGGCATACAACGGCAACTGTATGGTGCGTATCCCGAAGGGTATGCACCATACAGAATGTTGGGTTTTCGTTGTTTTATTTTTAGTGCTGTTAAACATATTTTTTGGTAAGTTTTGATTTGTGATGTTGGTTTATGGCGACTAACCAATAGGTATGGCTGTATCAATCTACTTTAGCTTTTCTTTTAACATTTTAGTTAAATAGTACCCCCCGGTTTGTGCTGCTTCACCGATAAATTCAATAAGGTTAGCAGCCCGTAATTGCTGAATATACCTTTCAATAGTTCTTTCACTTCCCAACTGTGTTATTTCTTGATATTCAGGAATACGTCTACCTTCATTAGAAATTATAGCTTTTAAAAGAATCGTAAGTTTTTCTTTTACCCCGTCAGTTACTCCGTCAATAGCTCTGACAACTGCTCCGACATTTGCACCGACAGTTGTACCGTCAATAGCTCCGTCAGTCAATTCCTTCGCTAATGGTATAGTCATTTTAAAGGTTTTCCCTTCAATAAATGCAGGGTCGGTTTGACCTGAGTATTCTTTAATAAACTTATTGACATTAATTACTCCCGAACCTAATTCATCCACACGCCCCAACTGGATGAAAAACTTAGCAATAATTGGGTTTTTAGGGAAAGGAGAAAAATCATCTACCGACAAATTCCCCGTCCCATGTTGATTATTAGCATTCTCAGTTTCAACTCTGTCTGAATAAATGATAAAAGTTGTTGATAGCGCATTGGTGTATTCACGGTGTACAATAATATTGGTGACAATTTCTCTAAATATGGCAGTTCTTAAACTTTTCCTTTG
>Ga0222651_1001394_pt1 | contig 11928 bp, 11 predicted proteins | sample AntAcemetagen369_FD_179855 | JGI IMG/M metagenome (GOLD analysis project Ga0222651, IMG submission 179855) | Saline water microbial communities from Ace Lake, Antarctica - #369 | ecosystem: Environmental > Aquatic > Non-marine Saline and Alkaline > Saline | place: Antarctica: Ace Lake...
AGACTTCCGGCTGAAAGGGCCATGGCTTTTACGCTTGTTGGACTATCTTCTTTAAGACATTCCGCCAATGGAGTAAGTGAAAACTTTCCATTTTCACCTTCAATGAAGATTCCTGAACTTGCCAAGGCGCGTAAAAGTCGGAAGATTGCCCCGGAATTGGCACCTGTACTATGCGCAAGCTCATTGCTATCCATAGGACCATGGGCTGTTATTAGGTCAGCTATATTTAATTTAGCGGCCACATGGATTGCCTTGGTGGTGACATACCCAAAGATCATTTGGGTAATGGCAATATTGGGTGGTAGATTGTTTTCCATTGTAAATTATTTTTTTAATGTAAATTATTTTATAGCAATACCTGCGCTCGATGGCCCGGCTAAGGGAATAATGCTCGTCTTAGCAAACCCAGCTTCCTTGGCAAGTGCATCAAAATCCGAAGTCGAAAAATCGTACCCTTCCGGAGTTTCGATCAGCATGTTGAGGGACATCAGCAATCCAAAAGCATTTTTACGACGATCCTCATCGATAATATTTTCAATGACGACCAATGCGCCACCTTTTGGTAAAGCATCGTATGCTTTTTTAACAAGCATTTTTTTGTCCTGGGTTCCCCAGTCATGTAAGATTTGACCCATAGTAATCACATCAGCTTTTGGGAAATTGTCCGTAAAAAAGTCCCCAGAAACTACCTTCACCTTATCCCCCAGGCCCATGGCATTTAAATTTTCTTGGGCAATGGGCGACACCGGGGGCAGATCGAACGTGGTACATTGCATATGTGGGTTTTTCATTGCCACATGGGCGGAAAGAGTTCCGCCCGAGCCTCCAATATCGCACAGTGTATTGTAATTGGAAAAATCGAATTCATTGACAAAAGCTATAAAATTGCCCATTTGTACGCCGGTCATCGCACGTATAAATTCCCGCAATTTGTCGGGATCGGCATAGATGACCTCAAATGGGGATTGTCCACCATCCTTGGCTTCATTTTGCGGCAAGCCTGTTTTTAGTCCGTCCTCCAAATTATTCCAAAAGGGGTACAATCGGTTGTTGCACATTTCCAAAATTCCACCTATGTAGCTAGGTTTGTTCTTGTCCAAAAAGAAATCGGCATCCTCTGAATTGCTGTATAGCGCACTTTCCTTAATTCCTTTTCTTTTTAAAAATCCTAGTGCTACTAAAGCGTCCAGGTAATCATATAGACTGCGCGCGTGTAGACCCAATCTAGTTTGAATTTTATTGCCAGATAATTCCTGCTTGGCCAGAATGGTAAAAAGTTCCATATTTACTGCCGTAAGCAAGGTCTTAGTGCCGAAAAAACCAGTTCCTATCTGTAAAATTTTTGAGGGGTCGATTTGTGTTTGTGCTGTTGTTTCCATTTTGAAGGTTTTCTTATATTAGGTTCTTGTTTAATTATGACTTTGATTAAATGTGTTTTCTTAGTTTTAAAATATAAGGTTAAAGGTAATTTGATGTATTACCCAAGTTGTTAGAATAAGAAGGTATGCTCGGTAATTTTTTTTATTTTTTTTGTCGTAAAATATTAACCCAATAAGAATCAAGTAGATTATTCCGTATTGTAAATTTTGGGTACCATGCTCTGACCACTCCAAAATATGTGGCCCAATTCGACCAATTGTGGGTCCTAGAAAAACTGTGGCCGTACCAATGATGTATCGCATATGTTTTGAAACAGTTCTCCTGTTGTATATTGCCAATGAATAAAATAGGATCAATAGCACACTATCGGCCAATGGGAAGAATAAAATCTGTGGAGCATCTGAATTTATAATCCGAAGCATTTGGGGAACAAAGGATAAAATTAAGATTGGGAAAACTATGTAGGATAGTTTGCCAATTTTTCTATGTAGTTGGTTTTTTCTGTTTATTATTAGGAGTGGTTGAGCAATAAGCAGTAAGATCCAAATTGAGGCAATTATGGCATGAAGATGTATAAAGGTAGTTACGTTTTCTACAAAATTTGGGAATTGAATAAAGTAAGTCTTGTAAAACCCCAGGAATGTCAGCGGAATTAACAGTATCAAAAAGTATCCTAACTTGTTATATGCTTTTTCCATAAGATTGAAGTTTATTTTACTGAACCAACTGTATTTTTTAAAAGTTGGTAATCACTATTAAATATGTCATGTATTTCCGAAGATATTTTCATTTTTTCAACCGTGACACCACAGTTTTTGAATATCATTTTTAAATCCTGGGACTTCTTGTCTTTCCAAAATGCAGCTTTAGTATAGCCAACGGCACAGATTTGATCATTCTGTTCAAAAACCTGACTGTGATATACCCATTTGTCATCCCAACCTTCTAGAATTAGGGAGATTTTAAATATTGACCATATTTTTAAAGGCTTTTTGTAGATTATTTTTTGGGATCCCAAAACTGCGAACATTCCTTTTTTAACTGTATTATCGAATAGTTTTGAGCGGAACATCTTTTCAAATCGTATAAAGTCCATATAATAAGCGTACTTGGCATTGGAAATATATCTGAAGGTGTCGCAATCTAAAATACAAACCCTTCGTTTTCTAGTTTGATTGGATAGCAGATCAACTTCCTTCCAAAATAATTTGGAACCTATAAAAATGTATAAAAGATGTAACCAATAATAGACCATTAAAAATTTGCGGTTTTTGTGATTATATAGATTTATTTTTTTACCTACTCTGCTTGGTTTTCGGCATCCCCGTTTATCCTTGCTTTTTTTATTTATTGGCAGCCTCATCAAGTTGTTTGGTGTCCACGTATTGCTGAAAGGCAATTACTTTTCCGTCTTGAAGTGTCCAAAGATGGGCCGCCTGTGCATCTATAAGAGCTCCATTATTCTTTAATTTGGCATTGTATCTAAGGGTGGCAAGTACTTGGTTATTACTCATTTCGTTAAGTTGAATATTGGTTAGGTTAAAGTAGTCATGGTCTGCCCCTAACCTCACAAAAACCCCGTTTAATACTGTATCTGGTCCCTTATAGGGATTTCCGTCCGCAAGGGCATTTCCTTCGGCCTCTTTCCATACAATATTGGCATCCATACTAGCCAAAACAGTAGGAATGTCGCCAATAGCAAAAGCCTTGTAAAGACTGTCGATAATGCTTGAGTTTTCTGGGTTGGAAAGTAGAGCTAACTGTTGTAGGAACACCATATTGTCCATAAAATCAATCTTGCCATTTTTCATTTTCACCAGAGTTACACCGTCCACATTTACGCTTTTTCCCGTTGGCGGAATTCCAAAAAATACCCCTGTATGGGTTCCCTTAAAATTCCAATGTTTTACAATTCTATTTCCCTGCCCGAAAACGTCATTAATAGTGAAGTTGACCTCAGAAAATCCTGTGAGGTAATTTTGATAGTAAGCCTTAAACCCTTCAATACCAACGATATTTTCTGGATTGGAAATAAGGGTAATATTGGCGTCAAAATTCTTGCTGTTGATTTCGCCAATTTTCCCTTGATTAATAATTTCGTCCCATACCTGGGAATACATTTTAATGTCCTTTTTGATATTGCTTTCTTGAGCAATTCCTGGAGCGAAAAAAAATAGAATTACTAACATAATTAGAATAGTGCTAGTAATTGTATTACTTCCAATTGCGTTGGGTTTTTGTTGATTTTTTGAAATCATAAATGTTTAATTTATTGGTTGTTGGGATTATCTGGTTTACAATGGATGCTAAAAGGGGTAGGACACTATAGTTTATACTTTTTCTTTAGTTAATACTCGAATATTCTTTTTCCCATTATTATCTAATTCGGAAATGGTCAATCTAGTAGTGTTTAAGGATAAAATTTCAAAATGATAGCTTAACTTACGTTTTGTGTCAACACCGGGAAGGGTAAAGGTATTGTCCCCCATATAAATAAAATTGACCCCAAACAGTTCGTTTTTCATCCAAAGTGCGTTGTCTTTGTTAAAGAAAACCTTTTTTAGAAGCTTTTTATCGTCGGTATAAACGCCAACCAATTTGTTAATAGTAGCCGATTCCGGACTTAGATTTTGGGACATATTTACATCAAACACAACTTTTTTATTACCATTGCCTAAGCGTTCCACACCTAATATTCTTTTTTTAGCAGATGGGGAAGAAGCGGTTTCGTCTTTTTCTATATAGTCATCACCAACAAAATAGAGTTGCGTTACCAAGGGTTGGTAGCCTTCGGCGGATATCATCATATGAAAATGCGCTGGCCGAATAGTTCCATTACCTACGTCATAAGGAACTGGTAGAATGGTATTAAATTTATAGTCGCCATTTAAATCGGAAAAGGTAGTACCACGATAACGATATTCTTGGGAAGTGTTATCGTATACTCCCTTGGCATCGCAATGCCAAAGTTCTATTTTGGCTTTGCTATATGGAGTTGTACAGTCGTTGTGATTTATTTTCCCTACTAATTCTATAGCATCCCCTGATTCACCTTTGATAGATAGATTTTGGCGAAGAGGACTATTGGGCCTATAGAAAGGGCCCAATATATCGGTTGTAGTTTCGCAATCCCCAACAAAATTGTGTCCATCGAATCTAGTAAAACCAGAGGTACTTATTGCTATAGCAAATAGAGCCGTATTATTGACAAAAGTTCTTCTTTCCATTTTTGTTGTTGCTTAATTATTGTAGTGCTTTTATGTATATAGAATCATAGTAAGTAGAAAAGGTTATTGTTTCGTTGGAGCAGGCATGGAATACCCCAACTGTTCGTAAACTACTAGGTTGTCATAAAAGGCATCTTCGCGAACCGCTTTTCCTTCGGTGTTGAACATCCAAATACTAAAACCATGGGTGTCAATTTTTTTGTTGGTCGGTGCATTTCCCATGAATTCTCCTTTGTTGGTGCCAGTGCATGTCCAATTGAGATAGGCCTTATTGCCATCAATTACCGTTTTGTCCAGGCTAACCTTAAAATCAGGAAAAGCAGTGTGGTAGATATCCATAAAGTCTCCGTAATCGGATTGTTTTTTTGCGATGGTGACCCCGTTGGCCGTCCTTATGACCCCGTTGACCAAATTGGCATACATTAATTCCTTGTCATTTGTATTCCAAGCTTTGGTTACATTGTCTATAGTAGCCTGAATAGCTTTTTCATCTGCAGACATGCTGTTTTTCATCTCCATTTCCTGAAGGGCAAGCACTACTTTTGAGGAATCCCACATCCCAACTTCCCGAACAATTTTACCATCTACAAATTGAAATGTTAAGTGTACCGGAATATTGATTACTTGATTATTTCCTGCGAGGGTACCTTGCCAATCCAACCAACAATTTACCCAGGTTTCCCCATCATCCGTGAGTACCATTTCATATTCTTGATCCTTATCAAGGAAGCTTCTTTGGGAATAGGCCGATTCTGTTTGCCTATGGAATTCTATGGCCTCTCTAGGCGCTAAGGGGTTGTCCTTGCTATTGTAATATGTCTTGGAGGTATCGGCATAGATACTGGTGTCATAGGTTTTATTATTGTAATTACCGATCAATTTCTTGACGGTATTAATTTCCGGTGAATTCTGCGTGTAACGTTCCGGTTTTTTTTCCTGACAGGCCGTTATAAAAGCTATTGCAAGCCCAATGATTAGTAATTTTTTCATAATGTTCTAGTTTTTTAGGTTGCACCTGACCAGATTACACTATCGGTCAGGTGCAGCCCTTTTATTTGGGTTAATTCAGGATTTTCTTGATATATCTCATCGGAATGGGTAATCACGTATTTATTCCAAGACTTAAAAAAGGCATTACGGTCTTCTTCTTTGGGGAAGCTTTGTCGATCAATTCATTCTACATATTAGAGGCGGCATCAATGTCGTTCCAGGAAGCATATTCACTAATGATAACCAAATCGCGTAAGTCTGCACCGGATATATGGTGAAGCACTTTTTCACTGATAACCTTATCGTTTTTAAAGGATATTTTCTCATAAAATTTTTTTAAAAGTCCATTGAGCTCGGCCCGGGTCCCGTTTTAAGGTATACTTAGCTTCCATTTCAGGTGGTAATAGTGAAATAATGACCCTCTTGAGCTAATCCAGAAGTCGGAATAAAGAGGGCCATGATTACACTAATGCCACGATAATTAATTATATTTTTGTCATGGATTTAAAGTTTATGTTATTAATTGATGGGTTGTTGGTTAAATGGTATACTTATTTCATTTGGTATTATAATTTGAAGTGAATTTCACCTCGAAATAGAATTGCTACTATTACAAACATTTTAGGCAAAACTTATAAGGCTGTTTGAAGGTGTTGCTACTGCGCTGGCGGCGATACCACTTTTACAATCCGGTAGACAAAGCTGATTCGCTGATCCATTTCCAGTTTCCCAATCTCGTTGAGACCATCTGTCGGAAATACCGCATTCTGATCCCAGGTAGGATCTAGTGCTTCCTTTAAGCTGGAATAAAGATCAAAAGAAATTGTGTTGGCCTGCATTTTGGGGCCTGTGGGGGATAGTATTCTAGCATTTCCCCAGGCCTTCTGTTTTGTTTTACCACTGTTCATTGCTGATTGAATAAAAGGACCCCAATGTTTTGCTTCCAGCTCGATCAGATTATTGGGATTAGAGGCATTGTGATAGATCATTTTAACAAACTGGTAATCCTTTTCCGGAATTGCATTACTGGCCTTGACCCAAGCCTCAGGTTTTGTAAAAATCGTATTGATTACTTTACTCATAGAAAAAGTTTCCATTTGCTCCATAGGAACGTTGGGCCAAACTCCAGAAGGATCCCAGATATTGCCCATAGCATCAATGTCCTTATAAGTGTTTATAAACAATATGTTAGGGGAGTTGGGCTCATCAAAACCGCCGACTTTCTGAAACAATCCCCAAAACATCAGATTCCCTTTGGATAATGCAACTTCAGCAACCTTGCTCCAATATTTGGTTTCCCTGGAAATAAATTCTTCCATTTGATCGGGTGCAACCTGTCTGTATTGATATACACTTATGCCCTTGTTGCCGTCATCTTGGGCATTCAGTTTAAAACTGAATAGCAAAACAAAAACCAGCATTAGCTTTGCTAATTTCTCCATGCAATGAATAGTTGTTTTCATAAAGTTTGATTTTGCTGTTATTAATTTTTTATCAAAAAAGCAGGCATGCTGGTTTTAGCGTTGGTTGGCATATTTTCTTTACGTTGTTGCTAATTCAAATTGAAAATTTACTTACTACGTATCACCTTATAGTTTTTTTACTAGAGCATGCCTGTTTATGTATTTAATTCGATGGCGTATAGGCAAAGTCCGGATGCATTTCGCCTGTCTCCGTTTCGTATTTCAGTACATAACCAAAGAGTTCTCCGAAAAGTTTTTTCCCTTCCTCCCCTAATAATGCTTCATTCGCTTTAGATTTCTTGGCATAATCCTCTTCATCTACCGCGGAAATTACAGCGAGATAGTAATCGCCCATAGTACCAAATCCATTGTGGTAAATACGATAGTACTCCTTGGATCCTTTTTTTGCATATAAGGCTTTTAGCTCTTTAAGTTTTGTCTTAAGATTTTGGAGATTGCTGGGGGTAACGTTTAAAAAATGCCATTTTCTGTAGTTTTGACCCTCAGTGGTCGTACTTATGCCTTCGGGCATATAGGTGAGTTCTTTATTCAGATAAATAATATAATCGCCATGTTTGTCATAACATTCGTTATACCTTTTGAATAGTGCCTTAAAGGCATCCTCTCCCATCTTGTCAGATAAGGGCTCAAAGACCTTCTTGTCCAGTTCAGCCATATTTTCTATGGGCGAAATGTTGAAATACCTGCCTGTTGAAGTAGAGGCAACTTGCCAACTTACCTCTTGAAGGTTATGTTTTTTGCAGGCATCCGTAAAATCCTTGGATACCTCGTTGTATTTCTGAATCATGGAAGGTTTTACCTGATCCTCATGTATATAATAGGCTTGGTTTTTTTCACCTTGGGCCATGGCAAGGCTAGGAGCCAATAATCCTAATAATACAATTACAAATGATTTTTTAAAGTTTCTCATAATTATAAAGTTTAGTTTATAGTGTTGATTTCCATATTCAATTTACTATTAGAAGGGAACATTTATAAAATGCCCTATTTTAAAATTGGAGCTACCAGGGAGAATCCCAATTGTTGCAGCAACTCCAGTTCATTGTAAAAAATATCTTCTTGGTATATTTTGCCCTCTTCATTAAAATAGAGATGTGAAAATCCGTTTATTTTAACTTTTTTCCCTGTAGCAATTACATCGGCAAATTGCCCTGTATGGGTCCCAGTGAAGACCCAGTTTACAAAACCCTGATTTTCGCATACATTACTATTGCTCAATAACATATTGTGGTCGGGGAATCCAATAGTATATAAGTGCAGTCTTGCTTTTAATTCCGATTTATTGGAAACTACGGTAATTCCGTTCATATTTCTTACATAATTGTCAGTCACCAAGGCATTAATTTCAGCTTCATCTTTATTGTTTAGATAGGCTCCAATTGTTGATTCAAGATTATTCTTTTCAGTATCTATCTGATTATCAATATCCACTGTTGTATTTTTATTGTCCCCGGGCTTTGGGTTGTTTTTGCAGGAAATACAACCTAAAACAATAAACATAAAAAGTATTATTAGTGATTTCATGACTATTAAATGATTCCAAACCTTAAACTAATTAATTGGTTTTTAGGTCGATAACCAATTCATTTAGGACGGAGGACTTTATTTATTGTCCGAACATGTGGTTTTAATTACCCTATGATTTATGTGAATAATATTCGTATATTTAAGAACCCCAGCTTTACAACATGTTATCATAGTTTTAAAAAATGGGTAAAAACCACTACATAGCAATATTTGCCACTATTTTTTGTACTTCATTATTAGGTGCTCAACTCATAGATTTTGATCGAGAGATTGTATATCAAAAAGTGTTTGTGGATACTGATAATTTTGGAGCATCCTATCTGGACCATTTGGAGAAATTCTATGAAGAGGCGCCTACGGATACCTTACAATTTGAAATCCTAAACGATCTGGCCTATTATTGGCACACCCGTAATCTAATAAAGGCCTTAAAATACACCGAGTTGGGTTTGAAGCGTACCATGGAAATGGACAATAGGTTGTGGAATGGCCGATTTGAGATTACACAAGGGGCTATTTTATTGCGTATGGAAAAATTGGACAGTGCCCAAATAGTGTTGGAAAATGCTAAAAGTAAGGTCTTGGCCAAGGATCTAGCTTTTTTAAACACACAACTGGGATATGTTTATGAACGGCGTGGGCAATTGGATAAGGCTGCTGATTATGCTATGGAATCCCTGAGATTGGGGGAGGAGCAAAATGACACAAAAGCCATTGCACTTGCCTTTAGCGACTTAAGTAATATTTTCTGGAAACAGGCCAAATACGATAAAGGATTAAAATATGGTATTAAATCTATAGTCCTCTTTGAAGAGCGTGGGATTATTGGTCTTGATTATGATTTTACCCTTTACGTTGTGGCCAACAACTACCTTAAATTAAATAGACATGAGGAGGCGTTAAAATATTTTGAGCATTCTTTGGTCATTGGCGAGCGCTACGGATTTTACAATAATTTAAGTGATGTTTATATCTCACTTGTAGATTTATATACCTATTTAAAAAATTACAGGAAAGCCGAAAATGCTGGACAAAATGCTGTTAAATATGCCGAGTTGTTGGAGAATGGATTTATGCTGATGCGATCATGGTTGTCTATCGGAAAAATGCAGAATCTACAGGGGAAATATAAAAATGCAATAGAAAGTCTTCAAAAATCACTTGATGTGGCTACGGATGATTTTGGTGATGAATATTATTTGAGTCAGGCATATGAAGCCTTAGGAAAAGCTTACGCCGGGGATCATAATTATATGGAGGCTTACAAGGCATTTTCAGAATATGATGAGCTAAAAAAGCAAATCTTCACGGCGGAATCCGATCATCGAATTGCCTTGTTACAAACGGAATTTGAAGTTGCTCAAAAGGAGGATACCATTCTGCTACAGCGAGGAACGATAAAAAAGCAACAGACTAACCAAATCCTAACTTCGATTATAACTGGACTGTTACTGTTTCTTTTGATTTTGGGCTTTGTGGCCATTAAAAATAACCGAAGAAAGAATGTATTGCTGCAACTTCAAAATAAAGAAAAAGAATTTTTAATAAAGGAGATACATCACCGCGTTAAGAATAATCTGGAGGTGGTGTCCAGTTTATTGTCACTCCAATCTACCCATATTGAAGATAAAAAAATAAAGGAAAACATGCACCAAATCCAAAACAGGATCCAGAGTATGAGTATGATTCATCAAAATTTATATCAGGGAAAGAATTTGGCAAGCATTGAGATGAGGAATTATTTTATAATTTTAGGAGATTATGTACTACACTCCTACGGTGCCGGACAAAGAATCAATATGGTTTATGAAATGAAAGAGATCGAACTAAATGTGGATATAGCAATTCCTATTGGGTTAATAGTGAATGAGTTGATTACGAATGCTTTAAAATATGCTTTCCTCGGTAATATTAAGGGTACTATAACTGTAGGCCTTGTTGAGAAGACCGATTATTTGGAACTCAAGGTTACAGACAATGGTATTGGTATAAAGAAAGGGAGCAATGCTAATGGAACAGGATTTGGAACTCAATTGATCGCACTTTTAACCAAGCAATTGGACGGTAAAATGGTACTTCAACAAAAGAAAGGGACTACGGTTTCCTTTGAATTTCAACATCACAAAGCAGCCTGATTATGAACCAAAAGACCCGTATTTTAATTGTAGAGGATGACATGATCATCGCTGCAAATATTTTGGTACAACTTTCCAATTTGGGCTATGAAGTCATAGGCATTGAAACTAGGGGAGAGGAGGCCATTTTACACGCCAAGGCCAACATTCCAGATATTATTTTATTGGATATTAACCTTAAGGGAACTATAAATGGTGTTGAAGCTGCAATTGAGATCAATAAATACAATAAGATTCCTATCATATATCTTACCGCCAATAGCGATGAAGCCACTTTTTCCAAAGCTAAAGCTACACACCCTTATGCCTTTATTTCAAAACCCTTCAATAACCTTAATTTACAACGGACCATTGCCTTGGTCGTGGATCAAATAGAGGAAAATAAGGTGGAGGTCAAAGATATCACTGAACATTTCGAGCTTATGGCAGACAGAATTTTTGTAAGACATAATGGTAGAATGGTAAAATTACTCCTAGATGAAATTCTTTATATAGAGGCCGATAGAAATTACAGTAATATAATTACATCAAACGGTAACTACTTGATCAGTACAACACTCAAGGTTGTTGAAAAGGAAATTAAAAGCCCCATTTTTATTAGGGTACATCGTTCATTTATGGTCAATATTTCCAAATTGGATGTGGTTACGGATAACCACTTGGAAATCAACAGAAAAGTTATTCCTATAAGCAAATCATTTAAACAGGATCTTCTCAAGCACTTGCATACTATTTAGTTTAGCTAATTCAGGCCTTTGGTAACTTTAACCTTTCTGCGGACAATAATTGATTTGATTCGTCCTAACTATTTGATTATTATATTTTTATTTGGTTAATATCATTCATTGATAGGTTCGGGAGAACCAATTGTATGATCTTCATTTCGGTTATGATTTTTGAAGAAGATTTTATAATCAGATAAAGGAGTATTAACCAATAACACCTAATTTATATGAAAAATATTTTAATTCTATTCGCATTATTGATGGTAGGCAATATGACTATCGCTCAGGAAAAACTATATCTCGTATTTGAATTTATGCAAGTGGACAATGAACAGGAAATGGAGTATAACGCCACGGAAGAATTTTGGGAAAAGATTCAGATCCAACGGGTCAAAGCAGGTGATATTATCGGCTGGGATCTTTGGGCGCTTAGCCCTGGGGGAGAAAAGCAGGGATTTCA
>Ga0222651_1001395_pt1 | contig 11925 bp, 10 predicted proteins | sample AntAcemetagen369_FD_179855 | JGI IMG/M metagenome (GOLD analysis project Ga0222651, IMG submission 179855) | Saline water microbial communities from Ace Lake, Antarctica - #369 | ecosystem: Environmental > Aquatic > Non-marine Saline and Alkaline > Saline | place: Antarctica: Ace Lake...
ACATCTCGCGCACATTGGCCAGCGCGTCCCCAACAGAGAAGGACACGCGCACGCCGCCCTTGGCATCGGCGGGCAATTCCTTGAATTTTCCCTTGCCACGTCCGCCCGCGTGAATCTGGCTTTTGACAACCCAGACCGGGCCCGGCATGCTGCTGATTGCGGCCCCGGCCTGATCCGGGTCGGTGATTGCGACGCCTTTGGCGACCGGGACTCCAAAACTTTTCAGTACCTCTTTTGCCTGATGTTCGTGGATGTTCATCAATCTCTCCCTCGTGGTGATGCTACTTGATCAGTGGCAACATGTCCTTGAATGCTTCAGTTCCGGCCTGACCCAGCCATTCGAATATGACCATTTCTGTCGTAACGATGCTGACACCCGCAGCGTTGAGACGGGCATGGCAGGCCTGTTCGCTTTCGATCGTCCGGGAGGCTGTGGCATCGGAGACGACAAACACGTCAAAGCCTTCTTCTACCAGACTCGCAGCAGTTTGCACGACACATATATGCACCTCCATTCCGGTCAGGATTGCCTGACGACGATCCAGTGCGCGGAAGGTTTCGGCAAATTTCGCGTCTTCCATGCAGGAAAAATGCATCTTGGGCAGAATGGTGCTGTCTCCGGCGGCTTTGCGGATTTCCGCAACCGTGTGGCCAAGCCCCTTTGGGTATTGTTCACTCAGCAGGGCAGGCACGCCGGTTTTCGACGCTGCGTGCAGCAGCAGACGGGTATTGCGCAGCGTGCGGGCGGGGGCCTGCATGGCGGGAACCAGACGTTCCTGCATGTCGATTACGACAAGTGCCGAATCATGAGCCCTGATCAGCAAATCTTATATCCTCCCACGAATTTTTTGATTGTATGTAGTATACCAAGGAGAGGTAAGTCAACATATTTATTATAATATTAACGTATACTCCGAGTCCTGCGGAATCCGATTTTGATGGCTTGACGGCTGGGTTTGAAACGATTCAGATGTGCCTATGATCCGCCCCGGCTTTCTTTCCTCAGCAGACCGCCTCGAGCTTGAGGCTTGCGTGCGGCGCCAGCGCGAGGACCACGGCATTGCCCGCCGGGCAAATGCGATCCTGCTGCTCGACGACGGCAAATCCTGCCAAGAGATTTCGGATTTTCTGTATCTGGACGACGATACCATTCGGGGCTGGCATAAAACCTTTCTGCAAGATGGTTGGGATGCCCTTACTTTCGACGGCTGGAAAGGCGGTCAGTCCCGTATGTCGCAGGGACAGGAGGCTGGGTTGTGCTCTTGGCTGGAAGAACGCTTCTGTCGCTCGACGGTCGAGATCAGGGCCCATGTCGCGGCTGAGTTCGGTTTGGACTACTCCAATTCCGGCTGCATCAAGCTTCTGGCCCGACTTGGCTTTGAATACCGCAAGCCCACGCCCCTGCCGCGCGTAGCGTCAATGGAAAAGCAGGCAACCTTTATCGCGCTATATGAACGCCTGATGCGTGAGTTGCCTGCAGATGAAGCCGTCTACTTCGCCGATGCGGTGCATCCGGAATACCAGACCAAGCCCGCATTTGGTTGGGTGAAGGTTGGATCAAATCCAGCGGTTATCAGCACGGCGGGGCGCGGTCGTGTGAACATTCATGGGGCTGTAAACCTCGAAACCTTCGATGCACCCTTTGTCGAGCCCACAACCGTTGATGGGGTCAGTGCAGCACAGCTTCTGACCAAGATCGAAGCGCGCAACCCTGACAAGCGCATCATTCATGTCATCTGGGACAACGCGGCCTACCACAAAGGCCCCGATGTCAGAGCCTTCCTCGCCAGGGCAGCTTGCCGTATCCATCTGATCCAGCTGCCGCCTTACTGCCCTCATCTCAATCCAATTGAGCGGCTTTGGGCCGTCTTGCATCAATACGTTACCCACAATTGCTACTACCCAAGTCAAAAGCAGTTCGCCGACGCCATCCTTGCATTCATGCGTGAAACCATCCCGCAGGAATGGACGAAGTTCCGCGACAAGGTGTCAGACAACTTCCGCGTCGTAACCCACGAGAACTTTCGGGTTTTGGAGTAGAGGCGGTATAAAAAAAGAAATTGACGGCTTGTGGATCGGGTGTATGGTATACCACGAAACGGGGATCACTAGAGACTTTAAATTGTTGGTGACCCCTAACTTGGGAGGGACGTGGCAGGTGTCGATTGACGACAAACTTAGCCCCATTGCGGAGAGCTTCACGTTGAAGGATCATACCTTCGACGTGCTGCGTGCCGCGATCCTTGATATGGATATTTACCGCCCCAAAACTGATCTGCGCCTTGACGAGCGCCGGATGGCTGAACGCCTTAACGTTTCGCGCACGCCGATCCGCGAGGCGCTGGCGCGGCTGGCGCAGGAGGGCCTGGTCGAGATCGTGCCGCGCAAGGGCGTGTTCGTGCGCCGCAAGACGCGCGAAGAGATTCTGGAAATGGTCATCACCTGGGCCGCACTCGAGGGTATGGCTGCGCGGCTGGCGACTGAGGTGGCCACTGACGCCGCACTGATGTCGCTCAAGCGCTTTGCCCTGAAGCACAGCTGCGATGTGGATCGTGCGGACATCGAGGAATACTCTGACGCGAACATCACGTTTCATCAGACTATATTGGAGCTTTCGGGTTGTTCGCTACTGCGGACCACGGCTGACGGACTTTTCACCCATATGCAGGCCGTGCGGCGGCGCGCTATGGGCGAGAGCGACCGCGCCCGCAAATCGGTCGCCGATCACATGCAGATCATTGATGCACTGATGGCGCGCGACGCCGATCTTTCCGCCCGCCGGGTGCGCGAACACACGATGCGACTGCACGATCACATCAGCAAAACCTGGACCAGACTAGAAACGCTCGGCACGCTTAAAAGCGTCGTCAGCTGAACCCAAACAGATATTACGAGGAATTACATGGACACGACCAGCACAGCGTTCGCACCTGATACACAGAACGAAAATGCCGCCCCGGGCGCGCTAACCGACGGCTTTCACCTTCTTATCGACGCGCTCAAGCTGAATGACGTCAAGACGATCTATGGTGTGCCGGGCATTCCGATCACGGATTTCGGTCGAATGGCGCAGGCCGCCGGTCTGCGCGTGCTGTCGTTTCGCCATGAACAGAACGCAGGCAACGCCGCCGCCATTGCCGGCTATCTGACCAAGAAGCCGGGCATCTGCCTGACCGTTTCCGCACCCGGTTTTCTTAACGGTCTGACCGCGCTTGCCCATGCCACAACAAACTGCTGGCCGATGATCCTGATCTCGGGATCCTCCGAGCGCGAGATCGTCGATCTGATGCAGGGCGACTACGAAGAGATGGACCAGCTTGCCATTGCCAAGCCGCTTTGCAAGGCCGCCTACCGTATTCTGCACGCACAGGATATCGGCATTGGCGTCGCCCGTGCCATTCGCGCGGCGGTGTCGGGCCGTCCGGGCGGCGTATATCTAGATATACCGGGCTCCTTGCTCGGTCAGGTGATGGACGAAGTCGAGGGCGCAAAATCACTGGTCAAGGTGATTGATCCAGCCCCGGCCCAGATCCCCGCGGCTTCTGCGGTAAAGCGGGCTCTTGATGTAATCAAGGGCGCTAAAAAACCGCTGATCATCCTCGGTAAAGGTGCCGCTTATGCCCAGGCCGACGATGTGGTGAGAAAATTCGTTGAAACCAGTGGTATTCCCTATCTCCCGATGAGCATGGCCAAGGGTCTGCTGCCTGATACACATGAACTTTCTGCCGGTCCGGCGCGCTCGCTTGTGCTGAAAGAAGCTGATGTGGTGATTATGGTCGGCGCGCGGCTTAACTGGTTGCTGAGCCACGGCAAGGGCAAGCAATGGGGCGAGCCGCATTCGACGAAATTCGTCCAGATCGACATCGAACCCAAGGAAATGGACAGCAATATCGAAATCGCAGCGCCGATGGTCGGCGATATCGAATCTGTGTTGGTGGCGATGTTGGACGGTATGGGCAAGGACTGGAAGAAACCGTCTGAAGATTGGACCGGCGCGGTCAAGTCCAAGAAGGACGCCAATGTTGCCAAGATGGCGACGAAGCTCCAGAACAACAATTCCCCGATGGACTACGAAGGGGCGCTTGGCGCGCTCAAGCGGATTATCGGAGAACGCCCCGATGCGATCCTGGTTAACGAAGGCGCAAATACGCTCGATTTTGCCCGCTCGATCATCGACATGGCGAAACCGCGCAAACGGCTTGATGTCGGCACCTGGGGTGTCATGGGGGTTGGAATGGGCAGCGCCATCGCGGCCGCGGTCGAAACTGGACATCCGGTGCTTGCGGTCGAAGGGGACAGCGCGTTCGGCTTTTCGGGCATGGAGGTGGAAACCATCTGCCGGTACAAGTTGCCGATTTGCATCGTGGTGTTCAACAACAACGGTATTTATCGCGGTACTGACGTAAACGGGTCCGGTGGCGAGGACGTGGCGACCACCGTGTTCGTGGAAAATGCGCGCTATGACATGATGATGCAGGCCTTTGGCGGTGTTGGCGTTATTGCGACCAGCCCCGATGAACTGGCCCGCGCCGTGAACGAGGCGATGGATTCAGGCAAGCCGACACTCATCAATGCCATGATCGACCCCGCTGCCGGCAAGGAAAGCGGCAATATCGGGTCGCTGAACCCCGTAAGTGTCGTAGGCAAGAAATGACACACAAGACTGACAATGTTAACGACAGGAAAACCCAATGAAAGCTCTCGAAGGCGTCAAGATACTCGATTTCACGCATGTTCAGTCGGGGCCAACCTGTACCCAACTGTTGGGTTGGTTCGGTGCGGACGTGATCAAGGTGGAACGCCCGGGTGTCGGGGATGCAACGCGCCAGCAACTGGTGGATGTACCCGGTGCGGACAGCCTGTATTTCACCATGCTGAACCACAACAAGCGTTCGATCGAATTGAACCCCAAAAACGAGACCGGTAAGGAAATTCTGACGCGTCTGATCGAAGAATGCGACGTGATGGTCGAGAACTTTGCTCCCGGTGCTCTGGACAGAATGGGGTTTTCTTGGGAGCGGGTTCAAGAGATCAATCCGCGCATGATCCTCGCATCGATCAAGGGTTTTGGTCCGGGCAAGTATCAAGACTGCAAAGTATATGAAAACGTTGCACAATGTGCCGGTGGATCGGCCTCGACAACCGGTTTTCGTGATGGACCGCCGCTGGTTACTGGCGCGCAAATCGGTGATTCGGGTACGGGTCTGCATCTGGCGCTTGGAATTGTTACGGCTTTGTACCAGCGTGAAAAGTCTGGGAGAGGTCAAAAAGTCAGCGCGGCCATGCAGGACGGAGTTCTCAACCTTTGCCGCGTCAAGCTGCGTGACCAGCAGCGGTTGGAAAAAGGTCCATTGACCGAATATTCACAGTTCGGAGAAGGCGTTGAATTTGGCGAAGCGACGCCGCGTGCGGGTAACGATAGCGGCGGCGGACAGCCGGGCCGTATCCTCAAGTGCAAGGGCTGGGAAACCGACCCGAACGCCTATACCTATTTCATCACTCAGGCTGCCGTTTGGAACAGTGTCTGCGACGTGATTGGTGAACCAGATTGGAAGGACAAGCCCGGCTATGCCTCGTCCAAGGACCGGCTGGACAGGCTTAACGAGATCTTCGGGCGGATCGAAGAATGGACGATGACCAAGACCAAGTTCGAAGTCATGGATATCTGCAACAAGGTGGACATCCCAGTCGGTCCCATCCTGTCAACAAAGGAGATCATGGAAGACGAGGGCCTGCGCGCCACTGGCACCATCGTCGAGGTCGATCACCCCAAGCGCGGCAAGTATGTGTCGGTCGGCTGTCCGATCAAACTGTCAGACAGTCCGGTCGAGGTGACCCGCTCGCCACTTCTGGGGGAGCACACGACCGAAATCCTGTCTAAGGTTCTGGGCTATTCCGGTGCGGATCTGGATCGCGTGATCGGATCTGGTGCCGTTGGCGACGTCAAGAAGGTGGCTGCGCAATGAGCGAAAAAATGCGCATAATCGTGATGGGACAGCAGGCTTTTGGCAAGGACGCCCTTGCCAAGATCCTCGATCACGGCAATGACGAGGTCGTCGCGGTCTATTGCGAGCCTGACAAGGATGGCAAGCCGGTCGATCCGATCAAGGAATTTGCGGTCGAAAAGGGTCTCCCCGTAGAGCAACCCGCGAATTTCAACGAACAGGCGACACTGGACACGCTGGCCGGTTACAACGCCGATCTGATGGTCATGGCCTTCGTGAACGTTTTTGTTCCCGAAGCTGCGCGAGACACGCCCACACGTGGATCGATCTGTTTCCACCCATCGCTGCTCCCGCTCTATCGCGGACCCTCGGCGGTGAACTGGCCGATCATCATGGGCGATACCAAATCGGGCTTTTCATGGTTCTATCCGTCTGACGGGCTGGACGAGGGCGACAGCCTGTTGCAGTGGGAATGCGAGATCGGGGCGGATGACACGGTCATCGACCTCTATTTCAAGAAGATCTATCCAGCGGCCATCGACAGCGTGCTGCAGGTCTGTGACCTGTTCCGCGCAGGCAATCCGCCGCATATCGTGCCCGACGAAGCGCAGGCATCCTATGAAAGGCGCTGCACCAAGAAGCACACCCAGATCGACTGGAACAAGCCGGTTGGACAGGTCTACAACCTCATTCGCGGTGCCAACCCGGCCCCCGGTGCATGGACTACGCTCAATGGCGAGGAAGTGCAGGTTTTCGATGCCGCGCGGGTTCCCGGCGACGGGGTATCCGGCAAGACCACGGCCATCGATGACGACGGCGTTACCGTCCAGTGCATCGGCGGCCGCATCCAGATCAAACGTGTGAAACCAACCGCAGGCGGCAAGTTAGGCGCCTCTGAATGGGCGGCCTCTGCCGGTCTTTCGGCGGGCGATGTGCTCGGCTCCTGAAACAATAACGCTCGGCTAGGAAAAAATATGACTGATATTGAAATCGCCCGCAAAGCCAACAAAAAACCGATCCAGGAGATCGGAGCAAAACTGAATATCCCGAACGAGCATCTGCTGCCGTTCGGCCATGACAAGGCCAAGATATCGGAAGAATTCATAAAGTCCCTGGCCAAGAAAAAAGACGGACATCTGATCCTTGTGACCGCGATCAATCCCACACCTGCGGGCGAAGGCAAGACGACGACGACCGTGGGTCTCGGCGACGGTCTCAACGCCATCGGCAAAAAGGCAGCGGTCTGTATCCGTGAGGCGTCGCTTGGTCCGAACTTCGGCATGAAGGGCGGGGCCGCCGGAGGCGGCTATGCGCAGGTTGTCCCGATGGAGGAGATGAACCTGCACTTCACCGGCGATTTCCACGCCATCACCAGCGCCCACAACCTGTTGGCCGCGATGCTCGACAACCACATCTACTGGGGTAACAAGCTGGAGATCGACATCCGCCGAATTCCCTATCGCCGGGTCATGGACATGAATGACCGCGCGTTGCGGGAGAACGTGATCAACCTCGGCGGCGTCGCCAACGGGTTTCCGCGCGAAAGCGGCTTTGACATCACCGTGGCCTCCGAAGTCATGGCGATCCTGTGCTTGGCGAACGACCTCAAGGATCTGGAAAAAAGGCTCGGTGACATAATCGTGGCCTACCGCCGCGACAAATCCCCGGTCTTTGCCCGCGACATCAAGGCCGACGGTGCCATGACAGTGCTGTTGCAGCAGGCGATGCAGCCGAACCTGGTACAGACACTGGAAAACAATCCGGCCTTTGTGCATGGCGGTCCGTTCGCCAATATCGCACACGGCTGCAACTCCGTCATCGCCACAACGACGGCGCTCAAGCTTGCAGACTACGTTGTCACCGAAGCCGGTTTCGGAGCCGATCTGGGGGCCGAGAAGTTCTTTAACATCAAGTGCCGCAAGGCGGGACTGAAGCCTGAAGCGGTGGTTCTGGTCGCCACGGTGCGGGCGATGAAGATGAACGGCGGCGTTGCCAAGGACGGCCTCGGTGAAGAAAACGTCGACGCGGTCAAGAAGGGCTGCGCCAACCTCGGCCGCCACATCGAGAACCTCAAGAAGTTCGGCGTACCGGTGGTGGTGGGAATCAACCATTTCGTCACCGATACGGATGCGGAAGTCGAGGCAATCAAGGAATTCGTGTCGGGCCAGGGCTCCGAAGCGGTCCTTTGCCAGCACTGGGCGAAGGGTTCGGAAGGGACGAAGGATCTGGCCAACAAGGTCGTTGAGTTGGTCGAGGGTAAAAAGGCCAATTTTGCGCCGCTCTATCCCGACGAAATGCCGCTTTTTAAGAAGATTGAGACGGTTGCGAAGGAAATTTATCGCGCCGACGAGGTGCTGGCCGACAAGTCGATCCGCGACCAGCTCAAGACCTGGGAAGAGCAGGGATATGGTAACTTGCCGGTGTGTATGGCGAAGACTCAGTATTCCTTTACTACCGACCCGACCCGTCGGGGGGCACCCACTGGCCATAGTCTGCCGGTGCGAGAGGTACGGCTGAGTGCGGGTGCCGGATTCATCGTCGTTATCTGCGGCGAGATCATGACCATGCCTGGCCTGCCGCGCGTGCCTTCGGCCGAGAACATCCGCATCAACGAGGACGGCCTGATCGACGGCCTGTTCTAAGGAGAAACCGACGTGATACGCAAGATATTGGTACCGGTAAGGGGCGACGGCAAGGGCGACAACGTCCTTGCCCACGCCGCGGCAGTCGCGCATCGCCACATTGCGCATATAGAAGTGGTGCATTGTCGCCCTCGCGCTCAGGACCTGTTGCCCTACGGCGTTCATGTCCCGGAATTCCTGCGCAAGCAGATCGTCGAACAGTCCTACATAGTCGCCGATCAGGAAGAAGCCGGAATACGTGCTGAACTGGAAACGCTTGCAAAAAAGCTCGACCTTGACGCTTCCGGAAAAAACGTAGGCACAGTAGCCACTGTGTCCTTTGTCGAGGAAGCAGGCAGACAAGTTGATGTGATCAAAAAACACGGTCGCCTTGTGGATCTTATCGCGGTGGCCAAACCGGACCGTGACAGGAATCTTGGCCACAACACGCTTAAGGCGGCACTGTTCCATTCCGGACGACCGGTGCTGATGTGTCCTCTGGTGGATACACCGCCGACGGTACTTGGCGCGAAAGTTACTATTGCGTGGAACGGCAGTGCCGAAGCCGCCCGCGCCTTGTCGCAGTGCAAAAGCGTGCTGCGTGGTGCCGAGAAAATCTGGATCCTGTCAAACGGGTCAGATTCCGGTGCCGGGACCACAGTCGAAAACCTTGTCGAGTATCTTGCTCTGCACGGTATCAATGCCGCGGTCGAGACATTTTCGAACAAGGCAAGGGTCGGTGCCGAATTGCTTCGAGTTAGCAAAGAACTGGGTGCAGATATGTTGATTATGGGTGCATACGGAGAGAGCCACGAACGGGAAACCGTGTTTGGTGGCAACACCCAAACAATTGTCGATACCGCAAAGATGGCGATAATTCTGAACCATTGATCGGACGACGACAAAGGCACGTTGGTGCCACTGAAATTACAAAGGCCGCATCAAGACGGCCTCACGATCAGCGGAAAAATCTCCGCTTTTACTTAAAGCCAAGGGAGGACCAAATGGCTGTTATATCTAACTTCTTCACGAAACTGGTCGGCGCAAGCGCGCTCGGCCTGATGACATTGACCAGTGCCGCACAGGCCTGGCAACCGAACAAACCGGTCAATTTCGTAATCATGGCCGGTGCCGGTGGCGGCGCGGACCAGATCGCGCGCTTCCTTCAATCGGTAGCTGAAAAGAAGGACCTGACCAGCCGTCCGCTGGTGCCCAACAACAAGGGTGGTGGTTCCGGTGCCGAGGCGCTGATCGCGCTGAACACCGCGTCTGACCCGGATCACACGATCCTCGTCACGCTGAACTCGTTCTTCACCACGCCAATGCGGCAGGAGAACCTTGGCATCGACGTTACGACATTCACGCCGGTGGCGATGATGGGCGTTGATCCGTTTGTTCTGTGGGTCCACAAAGACAGCGGTATCACGACATTCGAAGAATGGGTCGAAGCCGTGAAAGCATCCGATGATTATATCATGGGCGGCACCGGCAAAGGTCAGGAAGACTCGATCGTGATCGCCTATCTGGAAAAGGCGTTTGACATCAAGATCAAGTATATTCCTTACAAAGGTGGCGGCGACGTGGCCAAGGAACTGGCCGGCAAGCAGATCATGGCGACCGTAAACAACCCTTCGGAAACAAAGGGTTTCTATGCAAACGGTGACGTGGTTCCGCTGTTGTCCTTCTCGGATGAACGCATGCCTGCCTTCCCGGATGTGCCTAGTCTCAAAGAAAAAGGCCATGACTTCAGCTATTACAACCAGCGGGCCGTGGTCGGCGCGCCGGGCATGTCGGCTGAGGCTGCCGAATACTACCAGAACCTCTTCAAGACGATTTACGAAACTGAAGAGTGGAAGGGTTACATGGAGACAGAAAGTCTGTCGCCACTCTGGATGAACCCCGATGAGCAGAAAGCATACTGGGACACTCAGATCGTAAACCACAAGGAACTACTCGCCGGAATGGAAGAGTAAGTTTCTAAAGCTGATTTATAACGGTACGCAGGGAGGTCGCAATGCGACGCGGAGAGTTTATAACGGCGGGCGTTCTGGCTGCCCTGTCAATCTACACCATGTGGAAAAGTACCGAGTTAAAAGTCGGCTATATCAGAGGTGAAGGTCCGGGAGGCGGAGCGTGGCCGTTCTGGCTCTCGGGGATTATCCTGATCTGCACAGTTCTGATTGCATACAATGCGTACAGGCGGACTTCTCCGCCTTCGCAGTCCACCGAACCGGTACTGGATGCTGAAGGCCGCAAAATGATTTTCCAGGTCTTCGGGGGGATATTCGTCTTTGTAGCACTGATTGGCATAATCTCGATGTACGGCGCGATGATGGTCTTCCTTTTCTATTACCTTTGGTTCCTAGGGCGCCACAGTATGCGGCTTTCGCTGATCATCTCGATCACTACGCCTATTGTGTTCTTTTTCTTCTTTGAAGCGCTCATGCGCGTCACCATGCCAAAGGGCATGAAGTTCACCGAGCCGCTCTACAACTGGCTGAACACCATAATCTACTGACGGGTGACTACAGATGTCCAACAGGACCAGGGAGAGAAGCTAAGTCATGGAAATTCTTACACTACTTTCTGGCGGCCTGCTCGAGGCCATCCAGCCGATTAACCTCCTGCTGATCATACTCGGCGTGACGTTGGGGCTTTTCATCGGCATGATGCCCGGGCTCGGATCGGTGAACGGTGTGGCAATCTTGCTGCCGATCACCTTTCTCGTACCACCCGCCTCTGCCATCATTTTTCTCGCCGCGATCTATTATGGTGCCATGTATGGCGGCGCCATCAGTTCGATCACGTTGGGGATACCCGGTGCCTCCACCGCGGTTGCCACCACCTTTGATGGACGACCGATGGCGCTTAACGGCAAGGCCAGTCTTGCGCTGGTTACGGCTGCGGTGGCTTCGTTTGTCGGCGGCACAGTGTCGATCATCCTGTTTACCGCCTTCGCGCCAGTGCTTGCTTCGGTGGCGCTGAGTTTCGGATCGCCGGAGATTTTCGCGCTCATGCTGCTGGCCTTCGCAACATTTGTCGGGCTTGGCGGTGACGATATTCCAAAGACGATCCTGTCGATCTGCGTCGGTCTGGTGTTCGCAGCCGTCGGCTTTGACGAGATTTCGGGCGCCCCACGATTGGTGTTCTTTGACATCTCCGGGTTTCTGCACGGTATCAACTTCCTGGTTCTGGCCATCGGCGTCTACGGCATCGGCGAGATGTTGTGGACCATCGACACGACGCGCGGGAAAATCACGTCGACCGAGGCCAAGATATCGTTCAAGAGCGTGGTGAATGATACCAAGGATTCCTTGAGGCTCGGCTGGAAGGGCATGTCGATCGGATCGTCGCTCGGG
>Ga0222651_1001397_pt1 | contig 11922 bp, 8 predicted proteins | sample AntAcemetagen369_FD_179855 | JGI IMG/M metagenome (GOLD analysis project Ga0222651, IMG submission 179855) | Saline water microbial communities from Ace Lake, Antarctica - #369 | ecosystem: Environmental > Aquatic > Non-marine Saline and Alkaline > Saline | place: Antarctica: Ace Lake | collected...
TAGCCGTAAGAATTTGGACTGAATACTGCCTCTAATCTTGGTTCAAAAAACATTTTGACCACCATTTGTCCTACTCTGTCACTAATAGTTGGTATACCCAATTTTCGGATTGAACCGTCTTTCTTAGATATCTCTACTTCTTTGACAGGAGGAGGAAAATAACTCCCTGATGCCATCCGATTCCAAAGTTTGTACAGGTTTTCTATTCGGTTGGCATCAAATTCTTGCATGCTTACCGCGTCTATTCCCGCACTCCCTTTGTTGGAACGCACTTTTTGATAAGCCTCCCAAACCATTTGGCGACTTATCGGTATTGATTTTGTTTCATTCCATAAATTCATCCTCACTTTTGTAAGTTGGTTCGTAAAATGTAACTGTACAACTTAACCCCTTTGCTCCAGTTCCATTACAGTCCCTTCATCACTACTACGGGTTAATCTGCCTCTGCTTATAACTTTGGTATTCTATCTCTCGATTGTTTCGATTGTAAATTTCCCTTTGACTTGTAGCGAACCCTTTTTTTTCGGTAGCCTTACACAAGCCTATCATTCATAAGCAGATTCCCAAGTTCCATAATTAAGCCTAAATAAAGTTCCCCGAAAAAAACGGGGCAGGCTTTACCACCTGAATGATCCCGAAACATCGGGACCACCCAGAAAATAAATAGGTTGTCTCTGTAATTAATAGTATCGCTACTATTATTTTTCACTCCGTACTGCCCCACGCCAGCTGGCTCGTTCGCTAAAAATGTCCGCAGGACATTTTCTTTACGCTCCGCCCTGTAGCTTTTGACTGAAGGTTCCTACTTCTCCGCCTGCCCCGTTTTTTTCGGGGACACCTCATCAATGGTTAACTTTCGTTCAACTCCTTTATTCGCACCTGCCAATCTCATGGACTGGATTCTCCTAAACGCTCAGCACCATCCCGATCGATCGGGATAGCACCTTTAGGTGGTTTAGAGCCATGGCCTATACAACGACTCTGATGGGCCTACCATCATCTTAATTACAGCATGCAGCCAGTTTAATGCCGTGGCTACTTCTTGGCACACTATGAAAAGTAGGCGGTTTCGAAGCACTATACTTTCGTTAAAGCACAAACTATGATACGAGCTAAAAGCCTTGATTTCATTACTATTTCGCCTATTTTTTATATACATTGTTGCCAGTAGTGTTTTTATTTTTGACCAAATGAAATCACATAAAATAATTCGTTCAGATTAATTGTTATTTCATTTTTAGTTTTCCATTTTTCATATCCGTCAAAGTCAAATTCGTGATTTTCGGGAACAATCATAACCATAGAAAACTCTTTCATAATAAACTCGTCTAAATAACCAGAGTCAATCAAAGAATTCACTTGATTAAGATAATTTTGAGTGTATTCAGTTTTTTTGTAGTCATATTTTTTGTCAAATGCGACAAACTCATTAAATGACGCTAATTGCATTTCGAGATAATGTCCTGGAAATCCAGAAGCTCTTTCTCTTTCAGGAACATTATCAATTACCCACTCTAATTTTTTGTATGCACTGCCCATTGCAGAACCTAAAAGAATCGAATCTTGAAAAGCAACCTTTGCAAAGTAAATGTCAGCTTTCGAATTTAATTTATTTTGCTCCGTCAAATGAGAAGGGTCAAAAGTTTCCAGAATTATGTTTTCCAAGTTCGAGATTTGAGTAGAATCTTTTTCCTTGGTTGTCAATCGAATTTTGAAAAACCAAGTTCCACACTCATAAACCGATAAGTTTGAATTTTCTTGATTATCAGATTTGAAATCTGCTCTAAATCCGTTACAATCGTAATTCTTACCTCTGAATTTTACAGGGTATTGGGTTGCTCCCAATCCATTGTCGGTAAAATTGGCTACCGATTGCATTGAAGTCAGATATTCATTTCTTAATCGGTCTTCTGTTCCATCTTCACCAGGATAGATATAGATGTTTAATGTAACTTTCGGTTCGGTTTTTTTCTCGTAGGTCGCTCCAACATTTTTCTTTTTTTTGTCGAAGGCATAAACTTCGGTTAGTTCAAAACCATTTTCCAAATTTTGTGGAAATTGCGTTTCTGAAAATTTATGCTCAAAGCCATTTTTAAATCTTATTTTTTTCGGGTTTGTCAATTCTTGTGCTTGACAATTTAGTCCGATTAAGATTATGAAAATTGTAAATATTCTCTGTTTCATCGTTTGTTTCAACATTACTGGCAACGGTCCAGTGTATGAGAAGTAGCGGATTAAAAACACTTCATTTTCAGTTTAGCACAAAGTTTATTAAAAGTACTACCTTTTGATTTAGCACTAAGCCCGCTATTTCTTATACACAATGTTACAAGCTGCCCTTTGTCTCTTTTGGTTATTTATTCATTTTTTGTCCTAATAATTTTGCCTTGGTTTGCGTTTCGGGAAAATGCAAATGCGTTATCAAATATCCAACATTCTCTATTCGACTGTTTGGTTGTAATTCCATTTCTACAATATTCCGTTAAACTCTAAATTATCTCTTGTCAATAAGATTCTTTGTTCTTCTATAATTTTTCCCTCCCCAATTAGCACTTTTGCTATTAGTTTTTCGCTATCATTTAACGATTTTAAAATTTCATCGTTTTTCCAAATACTTCTATGCTCTTTTACTTCGGTTTGTTTTATCATTAACTGTTCAAAATTTTTAGTGATAAACAATTTCAACGTTTTTAAATATTTTTTTTTGATGTTGTTGTATATATTTAAACCATCAAAATCTAAATCACACAAATAGAAAATAGGCACTGTGGTTATAGGTATAAATTGTATTTGATTTATGTTGTTTCCGCCTACATACCAAAACTCAATATATTCGTGTCGTGGATTTCTTAAACGGTCTTTATTTTCACATAAAACAATAAATCGAGTAAAGTTTTTTGGATATAAAACACTTAAAAATTGCTGGTCTTTATCGTCTTCAATAAAATACTTAATACCTAAAACAGTTTTTATGGCTGATGCTAAATTGCTGTCTTTTTTAGTGTGCTTTGAACTATTGAAATATTCTGTAAGAATTTGCTGAAAAGTATATTCTCCTAATTTATCCTTGTCACTTTCAATTTTTAATAAACATTCAAAGTCAAAAACTGTATAGTAATCTGCTATGTATTCAATTTTGTGTTTGTTTATAAATGAATTGATGTCTTTTAATACAGGAAAGATGAATTCTGCATATTTTGTTGCAAAATCTTTTAAAACGACAATTTTCTTACCATCCTTTTCTAAATACTTATTGTCAAGTAGATAAATAATTACTTTTGTTTTCTCGTATTTTAAAGGCGAATTCGATGTTGTATGTAGCAGAGATAAATACTTTAAAACTTTAAATGGCGTGTCGTTTGGAATAATCATTTCTCAACTTCAATTTTAAATATTTTATCTTCAAAATGAGTATTAATATCATCAATTAAGCCACTCTTAGAAAATGTAGCCTGTACGCCTTCATTTATGTTAGCGTATTCAGGATTACTATTTGGGATAAACTCATAACAAATTTGTTTACCGTCTTCAAAATCTAAATCTTGAGATTTTATTGTCATTGTAAAAATTTGATAATCTAATTTTTGAGCAATATCATAAAGCATATCAAAATTACTTCCTAATCCGCCAACTTCATCAATAGGCAAAATCCTAATTCCTTCGCCAATTTTGTCGAATGTGTTTTTTAATCTACCTTCATTAATAGACAAAGTAACAATGCAAAGCAGGGCTAATTTACCATAGTTTTGCCCTGCACTTCCAGGACTTTCAATATCAGATGGGTCAACGATTATTGCGGATACATCATAGTAATTGAATGGGTTTAAAATTTCGCTAGCTTTTGCATCAAATTTATTTGGACAATATTTTTTAAATGTTTTTTCTAATAGTTCTTGTGCTGTTACTTTATCTTTTTCTCCAAAAAGGCTATCTGTAAAATTAACACTTTGCACATCTTTATTGAATTTTTCAATCCAATCAATTTTATAGTCATCTGATAGATTAAATTGTATTTTAACTCTATGATGTGACGACAAGGTAAAATCTTTTAGAACAGCGTGTGTTTTTTCAATAAATTCGATTTGTTTATCTACTCTATTTTTAAGTTCCTTTATTGTGTTATAAATTTTTCGAGCTTCTTCTTTATTTAGTTCTTGTAGTTTTCTATTGAGTTCTGCAAGTTGAGTTTCGATATCACTTTCTAAAGATTGTTCAGGATTTTCAATGTCTGTAATTATTGCTTTAGGAATAAGTACAGTGATGATTGTTTTTAAGTCAAAATTATGTTCTTTAATTTCAACACTATCTTTTAGAAACTCCTTCATTTCTTCATTTTCTAAAAGATCGTTGTATCGGTTTTCATATTCTTGTTTTGTTGTATTCTGATTTGTTATAAGCCCAGTTAATTTATCGAAAACAATTGTTTCTATTAGCAGCATATCGGGATTGAACTCAATCTTGAAATGGCTTATATATTCTTCTTTCTTGTTATTATAACTATCAATTGTATGTGGAAGAATTTGATTGATGTTTTTTATTTCTTGTTCACAACCTCCAATATCTTTACTTAATTTAATTGTTTGGTTCGTTAAATTATTATTATCCAATTCATTTTTATATTTTATTTCAAAGCGCTTTTTAATTCCTTCTAAATTCCTATTAAGAGGGTTTTTTATCTCATTTTCCCAATCAATTACTTTAATGTCAATTGCAACTAACTCTACATTATTAATAAAATCAAGTCTTTTATTTTGCTTTTCAATTTCAGGTTCTAGCTTGTCTATTTTCTCTTTTTGAGTGGTTTGCTCCTGTATAGAACTTGTTTTACGAGTATCACTTGTGTTTTTTAGCCCAAGTTTGTTTTCATACTCCGTTTGTTTAATTTCAAATAGAACGTGGATTTTATTGCCTTCATCTAAACTCAAATTGTTTTTATATTCAATTATCCAATTATTGAAATCTTCATTCGTAATATTTAGGTTCGGATCAATAATAAATTGATTAATTTCCTCTCTGTTTTTATAAGCTAATAAATGCTCTTCAGAATATTTAAAACTATCTGTAAGCAAATCGAATTTGCCAATTTCAGCAAGTTGAATTTTTAACTTTTTAATAGCTTCGTTGTAATTGTTTCCAATTTGTTCTAATTCAATTTTGAGTTTTTGGGTGTCATTAAAAATATAATTATTTCTCTCCTTTATATGATAGCTTAAGCCTGATAAATTAACAACAAATCCGTTTTGGGTTTTCTCTCCATTCTTGAAGTTTTCTAAAAAAAGTTTTGGATCTAAAATATAGTTTTCTGTTTCACTAAACTTTGTCGGATTTACAGCAAACTCAAATAACAAAGCTTCTTGCACTTCATTTAGTGAGATTGAATTTTTCAAAATATATCCAGCGAATGATTCTGGATTTTGGTTGTTAAAAATATCCTTTAGTTTTTTGATATTTTTAATTTCATCATCAATCCTACTTTTTTCATTTGAATAGTGTATTACTGCATCTTTTACTGATTTAGAAAACAAAGAAGATTCAAAAACAGAGATTAATTTATTTTCATTTAAAAATGTATTTAGCTGTTTTAGTTTTTCTGATTGGATTTTAATGCTGTTTTGTTCAGTAAATTTCTCTTTTGTTCTTTCAATAGAAGTATAAACTTTCAGCCAATTATTAACAGCTTCAACTTTGTCATTCTTGATTTTTAAAATACTTAATTCGTCTCCAATTGTTTTTACAATATCTTCAATATTACTTAGCTCTATTGCTATTTCTGCAAGTTTAGTTGTTGCTTCATCGTACTTCGTTTTGGCAACAGATAAATCTGATTCATCTTTTCTCATTTTATCCGTCAAACTTTTTTTCTCAATATTGAATTTAGATTGGTTTATTATCAGTAATTCTAATTCTGTTTGATAAAATTGTTCCGTTAATTTTTTGAGTTCGGTTTGCTTCTTTTCTTGCTGTTGTTGATAATAAGCCGTTTCATATTTAAGTCGCATTTCAAATGCTTCTGTCATACTCTTTTTTAAAGAAACCAGTTTTAATAAATAGTTTTTTTTCTTTAATAGCGTATTGTGTGTTCTCCAGTCATTTTGATATATTTTTTGATTGTTTTCTATTTCTTTTGACTGGTCATTAAATTTTTTGGCAATATCATCTTCATATTGGAAAAGAAACTTTTTAAATTTCATTCCTTTTGTCTCAATACTATCACCTCTCGACAAAGCTTGCAAAGTATTTGCATATTGTTTCTGCAAATTGTCATCAGAAGAAATGTCTAGATGAAGGATTTTATTGTCAAATAATATTTTATGATAATCAGTAGATTTGTGATAAAAATCCTTTAGATAAAGCCCTTGTTTTTCTAAATGTTTTTTGGCATTTTCAATGGTTGGAATCTCATTGTTTACAATAAAATCTTTGAACCTAACAATTTTATCAAACAATTTTATTCTTGATGTTTTTATGTCATCTGTAGCACTTAAACCTATTTCACTACTAATGATGAAAGGGTATAATGCCTTTGGTGATTTTTTTATCATTACACCAATTACCAGAAATTTATTGGGTTCTTTTTCTATGTTTAAAAAAGCGTAACCAATATTATTTAATGGCAATTCGTTATATTCTCTTGGTTTATCAGATTTGGTTGCTGATTTATAAAATTTCCCTGCGGTTAAGATTAATTGTGGCAAATCTGCCCCAACTAGTGATTTCCCCGTTCCACCATCTCCTGTAAAATCTGTTCTTATAGGGTGTATCAAAAAGTCACAATTATTATGATTTCTTATTCCAATAGTTGATATTGAAAATATTCTTGGATATTTTTTGCCTTCTGTATTCATATTTTATTCTTCAAGAGATATTTTTATATTGTCAATATCATTTATTGCATCAAAGTATATTTTTAAAATTCGCTCAAATGCGGGTAAAATTTCAAAGCTGTCATCATCACTATTGTTTGGGAAATAAATCCAAGCTATTTTTTCAAGCTCATTTAACGAAGATGAAATCCATTTTGAAATAGTTGTGTCAGTTATCTCTGTATCAGCTTGCGCAATGCCTAATAAGATTTTATGAATATTGGATTTGTATTTAGTGCTAGAATTTACGGCACTCAGAATATCCAGTTTTGTAATTCGGGTAGAAAATTTTAATTCTGTATTGTTTATTACGTAAAGATAAATAGCAAACAAAGTAACTTTAGAATCAAGATTTTTCTTGTTTTTAATCTTTGATTTCTGCTCGTCAAAAAAATCAAGAAAATAGTATTTACCTGCAACCGTTTCTTGCGGTACTAAGTCTATATTAAAAAGAGATTCATAATATTTTTTTAAATCAGGATAATTACTTTCAATAAATCTAAAAAACCTGCTTTGCGATTTATGGTCTTGTATGTGAACACCTGACCGTAAGAGAAAATCAGTTTCAGCAAACTGTTCAGGACTTTCTTTTAGTTCGAGGTAGAATTCTTTATTCGTATGTTCCATATTGAGTTGTTTGCATTGTTCTTGTTTATTAAAAATTCATTTGAAAGCTCTATTTGGAAATTCTTTTTCCGTAATTTCTTCAAAATGTATTCAGTTCCTTTTACCACTGTTTCAATGTCCTGTTCCCTGTCTAAAACATCAAAATAAAGTTGTGAAAAATCGATTTCTGGTTGTGATTTTAATTTTTCCAATATTTCACTTAACCAAGCCTCGATTTTCAAAGCTCTCTCTTTCTCCTTCAACTTTCTATCCCTTGCTTGTTGAATAGCTTCTTTATTTACAATTCGTACTTCTATTTTTTGATTTTTAGGATTTGAAAAACTTTCATAAAACGCAGGGTAATTAAAATTGTCAGGTGAATTATTAACTACACAAATTGGTTTTAAAAATGCTGGTAATGCTATATCTGTTTTGTAATAAAGATTTTGTTCAACATCTTTTCTGTTTACTTTATTTGTTGAAACGGTGTTTTCCAAAACAATATCCAAAAATGTTTCCAGTTTTCTGAAAAATGGCTTTTTGTCTATAATATCAAACAACCCTCTCACATTATTTTTTATTTGAGCAATCCGTTCTTCTGTATTTTCAAGCTTAAATCTCGCTTTGTCAATTACATCATTAATTAGTCCTTTTGTCGTAATGAAATTCAGGTCGCTTAAACTATTAAGATGGCAATCAGTCAAGATTGCCGATAATTTATCCAAACCATTAAAGGATTTTGATAGTTTCTTTCTGTCTTCAACAACTCTATCTAAATTTACATTACAATATCGTATCAACTCAGGGATGGAAAGGGTTTTAAACTGTTTGTTAAAATCCTTTTCAATTTCAATAAGCTGATAATCTAGTGCTATTATTTGATCATTGATCTTTGGTTTTGCCACAAGCGTAAAATGGTTTTCAAACCAATGATTAAAATCTTCGAGAGTTTCTAGCCTTGATTGCAAAGTTTTCTCAACATCCTCTAAAATTTTCTCAATTTCAGAAGGATTCAATAACGGTTGGATTTGATTCAAAAACAAACTACAAAGCTGAACAGAATAGCCCGTTAGGGCTATTCGTTTATCTTTGATAGGTTCAATAAAGTTTTGTCCTAATAATTTTTGTAATTGTTTTTCAACAATTCCACTATTATCTCTATCGGGATTTGATTCAAGATATTTCCGAATCTCTTGCCTAATTTCAGCTTCGCTAAATGATTTCTTTTCGGAATTGTCTTTTGTTACTAGAAATAATGAGAAAACAACCAATCCGCTATCACGGTCAGGAATAATTTCCGAAAACTTTTCGTTGAAAAGATTGAATATTTTTTCATTATCAAACATTAGGCAAGAATATAATTTTCAATTTTTTTGTTGGCTTTCAAAGTTTCTTTTCTATCTGTTAATTTCATCATTGTCGTTGGTTTTAGGGTTGCTTGTAACGGTTAGTATATGAAAAGTAGGCGATTACGAAGCACGAAATTTTCGATTAAGCACAAAGCTTGATACGAGCCAAAACCCTTGAATTTACTGCTATCTCGCCTATTTTTTATATACATTGTTATGCCCTTTTTTAATTTTTCACGTTCTGTTCGTAGCGTTGGCAAAGGCATACTCTTTGACAAGTTTTGGCTCGTGCGGTTGGCTTTTCGAGCGACTTGGCAATGTGTATGACTTTTAGCGTTGGCTTTTATTTAGCTTTTTATTTCGTTTAACTTTTCAATTAATGTTGTTTTGTCTTTAAAGCCAAATTTGGTATTCAATTCAATCAGTCTAAGAAATAGATTAACCATATTCATTTGAGATTCCGATAATTCCATAGAGTTAATTTCAATACGTTTAGCTTTGTGAATCATCTTGTGTCTAACCTGATAGATATTTGAAAAAATGGTTTTTAATCTTTCTTTTTCTTGATGTTTGTTTGTTAAAGCTTTGGCAAGTCTTGCTTTTGTTCTACGCTCCATATCATTTGATTCATCTGCTTTTAGAAAGATACTTTCTAAAATTGTTATCAAATTCACGCATCTTAAATGTAAGTCCCAATTTGATATTGCTGAACCGAATAAATGTATTGATTGAATTATTATTTCGTGTAGTTCATCTTTCTTCCTAAGTGAAATATAATCTGAAAACACCTTTAAACCACTTTGATAAGCGGACTCATAAAGTTTTTGTGTAATATTTAAAGGTTGATTGTTGAACTGAATGCTTATTGCTAAACTTTCACTTTCATTGGGTTTTTGCGTTAAAAAATTAGATTGTACTTGATAACCTAATTTATAATTTAGATCAAACATTGTTTTTCTTTCAGGTACAATTGCCGATTCACTATAAAGTTTTAAAACATCAACTGCAATTTCTGAATCCTGCTTGGCAATTTCTTCTGCTTTGTCTCTTTCTGCGGTTACAGTTACTTTAACGAGCACCTGACCTTGAAAGTCTTTTCTAAATATTTGCCGAAAGTTTTCTTCTGTATAAGTGTCGTCTTTTGCCTTTAGCGTCTCATATAAATTGTCAAAATATTCTTTTGTGAAGTATGTAAACTCCGCATTTCCAATTTTAAAAGCCTGTTCAATTTCAAGATTTAGTATAGGAAAATAAAATATATGTGGCTTTACTTCTTCATCTGCTTTCGTTATCAAATAGTTGAATAAATTGTTATCTGCTTGTTGTTTTTTGTAAACTCCAATAATCCAATTAAAAGACTCAGCTTCAATAAATTTTGATGAAACCTTTTGGTTAAGTTGTTCTGTTGAATGAAGATTTTGAATGAGTTGGTTAAATCTCGCATATTGTTCTTCATCAAACCCATAGCTTCCGTTTTCATCAAGTAAATAAATCTCGGTTGTTTTTCCTGTGTGGTCTGTGTTTCTTTCCATTATTGCTCCAACGACTTTATCAGACCAATCATTAAAACCCCTTTCTTTTGAAGAACCTACTAATTCAGTACGCTCTTTAGTTATTTCTTTTGGTTTAAAAACGACTAAGTTTATTAGTTCAAATGCTTCTTTATTTAGTTCATCAACCATTAAATTTCAATTTTATCAATTTCTTTCATTAATCTATCCGTTTCCGAAAGTGCCACAATTATTTTTTGATAGTGTAAAATATCATCAAATTCTAAGGTTCTTTCTTTACGGTCTTTTAGCCATTTTTGAGCTGGTTGATAGCCTCCAATGTAAAATTCCCAAGCAGTTAGCGGAATATTGTCAAAATACTGTTCATCATTTATCCATATTCTTCCAAGTCCTTTTTCTTCATCAAATAATTCCCAATCTTTTTTAGCAACTTTAGTTGTAACTATGTTATCGCCACCTTTTGGATATGTTGTAATGAAATCGTCCACTTTTGGAGATTCTAACAAATGTATTTGGCGTATTTCTCCACCTAATTTTACCAATTGCCAAAATATGTTTTTGTCTTTTGGATATGGAATTTTCGGAAAATCTGTTTTCAAGAATTCTTTGTATTCATTTCTGTATTTTCTTGAATGGAGAACAGCATAAATGAAGTCTAAAATATCAATTGGAGCAAAAGTATTTTCTGTTGTCTCTTTTTCATTTGTAAACGTTAAATCTAAAATTAGAGCAATTTTATTTACAATTTCTTGGTTTAGATTTGGTTTTCTTTCAGTTTTTTCCTCAATGGTTTGTTGACCATTGGTTTCGGGATAAAGGTAGAGGGGAAAAAAATTACCCGAACCAAATCTACCAGCAGTACCTGTTAAATTTGATTCAATTATATTTTTTGAAATAAAGGTATATCTCCAATCTGACACACATTGTCTAGGGACAATGAGACAAATATTTTCTTTATTTACTATATGTTTAGAAACGTTAACTCTTAATCGGTCAACAATATTTTTATCAAAATAAATATACTGTGTATCAAAAGGGCGATAATCTATTTTGACTAAATTTTCAAATTCATAATTACCATTCCTTTGATTATTTAATTTCCATTCCGAATTTTCTTTTAGAGTATATTTCTCTTTAAGAATTTCGTTATCAATTGTCAAATCATAAAAATCTCTAATTCTTTTTTCTAGGTTCTTTATTGATGAATCAATACATAATGAGTCCCTATATGTTTGTATTCCTAGAGAATTAATTTTAAATAAATCAGTTACAGAAATACCTAAATCGTATACTTTTTTAGAACTTAAATCTTTTTTTACAAAAAAGTAATCTGGTGCAACATTTTGTAATTCATTAAAAACTATAGTGTTCAGATTACTATTTGATAAATTATCATATTTAAAATCTCTTTTTCCAAATAAGTCGTGATGAAAAACTTTGCCTAATTCATTATTTTTTTTCTTACCTGTTTTTACAAAAACAGTAATAGCAACACCTTGCATAATGTCAAACACATTCTGGTCAATAGAACCATCAGGACATACTTCTTTCTTTTTGCTGTTCCCGTGTAAATCTATCGTGTAAATTTTATCA
>Ga0222651_1001400_pt1 | contig 11909 bp, 8 predicted proteins | sample AntAcemetagen369_FD_179855 | JGI IMG/M metagenome (GOLD analysis project Ga0222651, IMG submission 179855) | Saline water microbial communities from Ace Lake, Antarctica - #369 | ecosystem: Environmental > Aquatic > Non-marine Saline and Alkaline > Saline | place: Antarctica: Ace Lake | collected...
CACGTCGTCAACATCGTCGAGCGCACCCGCAAGCACCCCGACCTCGAAATGGGCTGTTCCCCCCGCGCCGGCATCTCCCTTCTCAAAGCCTCCCGCGCCCGCGCCCTCATCCACGGCCGCGACTACGCCATTCCCGAGGACCTCTTCGCCCTCGCCGAAGACGTCTGCCTCCACCGCATCCGCCTCTCCTACGAAGCCCTCGCCGAAGGCAAAACCCCACAAGCGGTCCTCCAACAAATCCTCAACGACTCCATCTCCTGATAAGAGGCGCGGCCGTCGCGGCGTGCGTCCCCTCAAACAAGCGTCATGCTCTCAAAGGCACCTAACACCCCCTCAACCAAGATTCGCGTTTTTCGTGCATTTCGCGGTTCAAAAAACTCCCCAACCTAAGCCCTCAATCATTCGCTAAAATAAGAGAAGATCCCTAGTTTCTTAAAACGTGAGGCCCCGATTTTTAAAGACTCCTACCGATCGCGTAGGGCAAAGCCCCTTACGCGACTCTCGACCAAGCATTCAAAATTCAAAATTGGACGTTCGACGTTCTCTCCTTCCCATGCCCCGCCTCACCGCAAACCAGTCCGCCCCCCTCGACTCCCGCCAGTTCCTCCTCGCGGTCAAGCGCCTCGCCGACTCTCTTTCCTACGGAACAGACCGCTCCCCCTTCCTCGGACAGGGTCTCGAATACGTGCAATCCCGCCACTACGTCCCCGGCGACCCCGTCAAAGCGATCGATTGGCGCATCACCGCCCGCACTGGTAAGGTCCACGTCAAGGAATACGAATCCCCAAAATCCCTCCCCGTCTGGTTCATCGTCGACACCTCCGCCTCCATGGCCCTGTCCTCGACCAAAGTTTCAAAATACCAACTTGCGACCCAGATCGCCGGTGGCCTCGCCCTCGCCTCCCTCGACCGCGTCTCACCCGTCGGCATCCTCGGTGCTGGCTCCCGCGAGCTCAATATCAAGCCCTCCCTCTCGCGCGAAACCATCCTGCAATGGCTTCACGAACTCCGCAATTACGACTTCTCCGAACCAACCCGCCTCGGCCAAAAGCTCCTCGCCCTCAACCCCTCCCTCGGCGAACGCTCCCTCATCTTCATCCTCTCCGATCTCCACGATCCCGACGCCCTTCCCGCCCTCAAGCTCCTCGGCCACCGCCACGACCTCGTTGTCCTCCCTCTCCGCGACCCCGCCGAAGACGCCCTCCCCGGGGCCGGCTTCATCCGCGGCCGCGAAGTCGAAACGGGCCGCGAAACCACCCTCTCCGCCAAAAGGCAATTCACCTCCCTCGAGGCCCTCACGACCTCCCTCAAAAAAGCCTCCCTCGACCACTTCCCCATTCACACCGAGCGCCCCTTCCTCGCCGCCCTCCGCCTCTACCTCAAATCCCGCAACCTCCTCTCCCGATGATCAAAGCACCCTTCTTTCTTTTGATCCTAACCTTGCTCTCCCAAGGCCAAACCTCCGCTCCCCTCGGCCTCCCCACCCCCATCACCGATCTCTACATCCCCGGTTCGGAAATCGAAGTCATCCCCCGCAAAGACAACGAGTCCTCCCTCGTCATCCGCATCCTCGAAATCAAGCCCGCGGCCGCTGGCTTCCGCTACGACCTCGAAGCCTACGCCCTCGACCCCGGCACCCATCCAATCGCCACCTTCCTCCGCTACACCGACACCAAAGCCCCGGTTGAGAACCTCTCCGCCACTTTTCAAGTCACCACCATCCACCCTCTCGATTCCCTTCCCAGACCAAGCGACCCCGAACCCGTCCCGCCCCATAAACTCGGCGGATACCAAACCCTCATCATCGTTCTCGGCACCATCTGGCTCCTCATCTTTCTCGCCATTGTCTTCTACCGCAAAAAACAAGTCGCCGACTTCCTCTCCGAATACCCTCCTCCCACTCTCCACGAAAAACTTCAGGTCCTTGTCGCCAACGCCTCCAGCGACGACCTCACCGACACCGAACGCGCCAACCTCGAACGCCTCATCCTCGGCCACTGGAAGCAAAAGCTCCCCCAAATCCAAAAGCTCCCTCCTGCAAGAGCCCTCGTCGAACTCCGCAGCCACCCCGAAGCCTCCCCCCTCATCCTCAAACTCGAGGAATGGCTCCACTCCCCAAACCCCAACCTCTCCCAAACCGACATCTCCCCTCTCCTGGCCCCCTACCGGCCAATAACCTAGTCCCCCACCACCACGCATTCAAAATTCAATATTGAGCGTTCGAAGTTCGGCGTTCCTCCCAACCTTCAAAGTTCGAATCTAAACTCTCGTGATCAAATCTCAGATCTCAAATTTCATCTCTCTCCCGTGACCTTCGCCCACCCCCTCGTCCTCATCGCGCTCGCCATTCCGATCATCCTGATCGTCTTGCAATGGCTCGCCCGCACCCGTGCCCTCCCCCTTCCCTTCGATCACCAAAATCTCACAAATCGCAGATCGCTCGACCTCACCCTCAACCTCGTCAACACCCTCCCTCACCTCGTCCTCGCCACTCTCATCCTCATCGCAGCCGGCCCCCGCACCTTCGAACGCCCCAAGTCCGAACGCGAACTCACCAACATCCTTTTCTGCCTCGATGTCTCCGGCTCCATGACCACTTCATTCGGCGCCGGTGACCGCTTCGCCGCCGCCACCGAATCACTCAACGAATTCCTCACCTACCGGGAAGGCGACGCCTTCTCCCTCATGGTCTTCGGAGGCGACAACCTCCGCTGGGTTCCTCTCACCACCGACGTCTCGGCCTTCAAACACGCCCCCGCTTTCCTCCACCCCAGTAAACTTCCCCGCTGGTTCAACGGCGGCACCTACATCGGCAAGGCCCTCAAGCAGGCTCAGAAAGAACTCCTCACCACCGAAACTGGCGACCGCATGATCATCCTCCTTTCCGATGGTGCCAGCTTCGACCTCTCCAATGGTAACGACGTCAAAATCGCCCGCGATCTCGCCGACAATAACATCACCGTTTACGCGGTCCACATCGGAGGCGGCGCGCCTCCTGCCGAAGTCTCCGTCATCTCCGCCATTACTGGCGGAGAAACCTTTGCCGCCGGTGACCCCGCCGCCCTCAACGCCGTCTTTGCGCGCATCGATGAAATGGCCCAGGCCTCCCTCGTCCGCCTCACCCCAGACCCTGTCGATGATTTCAAACCTTACGTCATCACCGCGCTCTCACTCGCCGGTCTTTACCTCCTCACACTCTTCGGACTCCGCTACGCCCCCTGGTAATGTTTATTCCCATCCTAGTCGCCATCGCCACCGCCCTTCTCGCGACCGGCGCCGAACTCCTCCACACTGGTCGGGTCAAGAAAGTGCGTTACCTCGCCTTTGGTCCTGATGGTCGCTTCTCCGCGCTCTCTATTCTCGCTCCCATCCTTCGCATCCTCTTCCTCGGCAGCCTCACCTGGGCTCTCACCACCCTCTTTCTCCTCGAACCCAAGGCCCATCGCGCCGAAGTCAAAACGGTCGAGCCCAAGGAACGGCGCCACCTCCTCCTCGTCCTCGATGTCTCTCCCTCCATGAAACTTCAAGACTCCGGCGAGGACTCCGGTCTTTCTCGTACGGAGCGCGCCTCCGGTCTGGTCCAATCCCTCCTCAAACGCACCACCGATGACAAACTCCACATCACCATGGTCGCCGTTTATAACGGAGCCAAACCCGTCGTACAGGAAAGCCGCGACCTCGAAGTGATCCTCAACTTCCTCGACGGCATGGACATGTCCTCCGTCTTTCCCGTCGGCAAAACCCGACTCTTCGATGGACTCGAAGAAGCGGCCAAAATCGCCAAAGACTGGCCGCCCAACTCCGCGACCCTCCTCCTCGTCAGCGATGGCGATACCGTCCCCGCCACCGGCATGCCCAAGATGCCTCCGGCAATCGATGGCGTCCTCGTGATGGGAGTCGGAAACCCCACCAAAGGCTCCATGATCGACGGTCGTCAATCCCGCCAAGACGTCGGTGCCCTCCAACAAATCGCGACCCGGCTCGGCGGCCACTATCATGATGGCAATGCGCGCCACGTCCCCACTTCTATCCTCAACGACCTCGGCTCCCTCAAAACCAACGAAGACGGCCTAAAACTCACCCTCCGCGAATACGCCCTCATCATCGGAGTGACCTCCGCCCTCGCCCTCGCCCTCCTCCCAATCTTCCTTTACTTCTTCGCCTCCCCCTTCAAGCCCGGTTCGGGTGGGCACTCGAATTCGAGCAAAACCGCCGCGTGAGCACTCGGGAAATTTCGCCTTAGAACTGGACCCTCCTCGTCCTCCAACCTCTTTGCCGACTTCCAAGAGAGCCGGACAATTCGGTCGAGCGCCGCCGCTTTACCATTCCGTCTCACGAATAAGGGCGACCACGTATTCCCCGGATGGATCACCGGATCGGAGTAGATATTCCGATCCAAATCTTTAAACTCGGCCTCCTTTATCGCCAGACTCGCCGGCAAGGCAAGTGCCCGTCGAAAAGGCAAGGACGACACCGTCTCTGAACTTCAGAGCTCCGAAAGGTCATACCTGAGCCGATAAAAAGACAACCTTCGCCCCTTTGTCACCGCCATCTTTCCCCGCCACTGCCCGGCCCCAATCATATCAGCCTGCAGCATCCCGGAGTCCAGCAAGGGATCGTCTCGCAAATTCCAAACCTCTTGCCACCCCACGAGATCGCGCGACTCCTCGCACACCAACTTCCCAAAATACGCCCGCGTCGAAAAATCCCACATCACCTTCCACGAGCCATCGAAGACCAAGCTCATCCCCGGTCGCGAATCCCCATTCCCCGGATCAGTCGCAAAAAATTCTTCAACTTCATTACTCGAGCCATCCCTATCGGCATCGCCCGCGCCTATCTCCGCCATAAGACTGCCAAAATTCGACATTTCAAAGGCATCACACAGTCCATCTTCATCCTCATCGACCGAATGAAGGCGAAAGGTTGTGACCACCGCGGCATGATCACTCGGCCAAGTATTATTCCTAATTGCATCCGTCTGCCCACTCTCAGGCCCCAAGGTCACCTCAACCTCCATCACAAAGACTTCCGACGCTACCGGAGTGACATCCCCACCTTTGTAGTAAACAAAATCGATGCGATCTTGAGCTTCCCCCCCCTTGAAAATGGGCGACCAAGTCACCCCTCCCTGCAACTCCGGATGGGGATTTACTTCACGAAAAGAATCCTTCATCCCATCTCCGACAACCCTCTTACTTGTGGGCCACGCCACTCCGTGCACCCCGTCATGACTCGACGCCGCCTCTGGAGTCCAGTCCAGATGTGACGGCGCATTGAAGTCACCTGTCAAAATGACCGGCACCTCATCCGCATTCTCCAGCAAGCTCACCATTCCATCCATTAGAGCCGTAATCTCCTCATCCCGCTGTGAAGCCAACTCCTCAGCAAGAACCGTCGCGGCTGTCGCGCCTTCAAGCTGCGCCGCATAAGGTCCATAACGCCGAGGATCGAGATGGCAGTTCATTAAAACGACCTCCCTCGTCGGACGCTCCGCCACAATAATCCGTGCCCCTTGTGCACTTCCCGCGGTTAGCACCTCCCCAATAATAGGGTAGCGACTGATCACTCCCAGAGAACCACTCAGACCCGCCCGATAATACCAGCCCAAGGCCTCCGCAACTTTCTGAGGCTGATACCCTCCCTGGCCGCTGACATTATCCGTGCTTTCCTGCATCCCGATAATATCCGCATCCGCGAGAATAATCGACTCGATCCCCTTGCGGTGTCCGTTAGTCATCTGCCCCCACCCGTGCCAGGCATTATAGCTCATCACCTTCAACTCCCGAACCACCTCCGCACCCGCCCCACAAACCTCAATCTTCAGAGTGGCGTCCCTTTCATTCTCACCATCGTTCGCCCTCACCAAAAACTCCCCTAAGCCAACATCTCCCGCCCCCGGTGTTCCGCCCAACTCGCCCGCTTCCGACACTGTCAGCCAACCCGGCCCCGATACCTTACTAAAAATAAAACCGGGATCGCTCGCATAGGCTGAAATCCTCCCCGAATAGGCCGCCTCGCTCACCGCATGTCTTTTCCGGAACTCCGAAACAACCCAAGACACCGGAGGAACCTCTCGCGAAACCATGACACGCACCGGCCCCGCCAAAACCTCGTAGCCATCATTCGCGAGAAACCACACCGCATACTCTCCCGCCACCAACGACCCCGCCGAGAAAGTCACCGTCCCCTCGGTCGTATTGCCACTACCCGTTTGCGTCCCGTTCGTGTAATTCCAGACCGTCGCACCCGGACTCCCATCCGGAATATTTCCAGGAGCATAGACCCCGATCCAGTCCGTAGCACTCCCCGGCCCACTGGAAAAGTCAACCTTGATGTCCTCTCCGACATCATAGTGCTCCCTCTCTAGAGAGACCCTCTGGGCTAATGCCGGTAAAAACCCAAGGAACGTTACAACGGAAACAATGCGAAAAAAATTCATCTCAAAATATTACTCAATCTTCTCCGCAACCACACGAAGCAATTCTACCAAATTACACCACTTTCCCGCCCCTTATTGGGCGACCTGAACCCGCAGGAACAGCGTCTCGTCGTCAGGAAGTAGTGTCGCCGGAATCCGAAGATTCATTTCATCAGCGTCAGCCCTCACCGGATTACCGACGACCTCCCAACTTACCAGATCAGTCGAGATCCTCACCTCATACACCTGACCGGCAGTCGCAGACCAAACGAAATCAACCCCGTTCTCATCTCGCTCAAATGCAGTGATCTCAAGCGCCGTCTGCACGACCGGGGCCGTCCCAATCGTCAGACGCAAGGGATCGGCGATCCGCTCATAGCTATCATTAACGAAGAAGAAAATGGCATACTCACCCTCGGGAAGCCGATTCCCAGCGAGATCAAAAGTCACCGTTCCCTCAGTGTTACCATCGACGTAGAGAAAGCGAGAGGATGGGGGATCGCCCGAGGGGATGATCCCCGCTTGGTAGATGCCAATCCAATCGCTTGCATTCCCCTGACCTCCTGAGAAGGATACTTCAAGATTCTCCCCAGGAAGTAGGGCGTTCGCCGGAATCGAAAGCAACCCTTCCGCTGGATTGGCTGGAAAGACCGTAGTTCCGGCTTGCAACCCCCCGTTTAAGGTCAGCGTGTAGGTCGTCGCCTCGTTCGGGGCAGGCAAAGTCAGCGAAGTGCGCCCCAAGACATCCGTGACGGTGAATCCGTCACTCACCTCGAGACTTTCGATCACCAAGCCATTCGGATTGACGACCCATCGTAAGATCATTGAGCCTTCCGCTTCGAAGGTCATCGAATCCGACCAAAAAGCTTCTAGATCCGATCCTTGCACCGTAATCGTATTCGGCCCAGCCAACTCTCCGTAACCATCGTCCTCCAGGAAAAAGAGATTCCACTCACCCGGCGGCAATGGTGGCGCGAAAAAAGTCACCGTTCCACTCTCCGACCCCACATCCGGCGTCCGAGTGTTGTTCGTGTAGAACCAAAGTGTCGACGCCAGATCCCCGCCGGGAACGGCTCCCGGCGCATAAATTCCGATCCAGTCCGAAGCGTTGGCGGGACCATTTTCCCAAGTTACGATAATGTCTTCTTCATAGTCATAGACCTCCTTGTCAGTCGAAAACTCGGCGGGCCCGCCATCTACGAAAATCGGCACCGTAACCGTCCGAACCGGATAGGTCGCTTGGTCATCAGGATTGAAGGTCGCCGATAGAATCGAGGTCCCCGCCGGCAAGACCGTCCCCGCCGGAGGATCATACAAAAATGTCCCTGCAATTGCCGCCGTCGCATTCAGATGCGATGCCCCAAGTTCCGTCCCAGCATCAATGTCGGGAGACACCGTGAAAATAATGTCGTAAGGCGGCATCATCATCTTCGTAATCGCCACAAAATCAGTCTCCAGCCCCATCGCCCCGTGCCCCACCGAATTGATCAAAGCATCAGGATCAAGCAGCGTATAATTTGAGATATAGAACCCCTCCGCGCGCGCCGTGAGCGCAAACTCCGTATCAATGTTTCCGTTCCCCGCATTAAGATCATACCCGAACACCCCCATCGCGCGCATCTCATCCCAGTAGTTTGGATTCGTCTGCCACCCCGTCCCAGGCTCGCCCCAGATAATCTTCGCTCCAGGCATCAAATTGCGAAGAGCAGCCGCTGTCGTGGCATTGTTATAAACCCACATCCAAGTATCCTCGACCGCCACTCCCGCGCCGTCTAAGGCCCTCTTAACTGCTTCTTCCATGCCAGTCACTTTAAGATCTAGGTAGAGCTTCCCCCCCTTACCCGTTGCCAAAACATAAGCCTCCTCCAGAGTCGGCACCGGCTCGCCCCTAGAGGCATCGCTAAACCACCTCCCCGCATCAAATGATGCAAGCTGGGCCGCCGTGTAATCTGTGACCGCCCCGCCGCCATCGGTCGTCCGATCCACCGTCTCATCATGCATCAAAACCGCCACACCATCGCCACTCATCCGGATATCAACCTCACAGTAATCTGCCCCTTCATCGTAGGCTAAAGCCAATGCCAAAAGGGTATTCTCCGGCGCACAACAGGACTCTCCCCGATGCGCGATAATGTCCACCTCGCGAGGCAATTCATATGGGAAAGGAGCCGCCGCTGGCCCTGCTACTTGAGTCCCCGCCGCCGTGGCCTGGCCCAAGGCCATCGCCTCATTCATCGTCAAATTACGATCAATAAAGCGAACGCTCGAAAGATACCCCGGAGCCGTCTCCCCTCCGTCATCCGTTAAAAGCTGAAGAGCTCCACTCAGAGACCATCGTTCCCCAATCGCCGCTCCGGTCGTCCCCTGCCCCCCTACGAAAGTCCCGTCAATATACTTATGCAACTGCCCCTCGCCCGGTGCCGAGCGCACCACGATCACCACTCGATGCCAAGTGTCCGGCTTGATCAACCCCGTATATCGAGTTGAAATCCCCACCCCGTTTTCCGTCCCAAAGTAGATCTCGGCATCCTCCGAATTGTCAGGAGCCGTCTGATAAAGCGCGCGAAATTTCCCCTCGCTTCCCGATGGGTAGAGGACATCAACAATAAGAGTATAATTGGAAATCCACCCCTCATCCACAAACACCCCGTTTGGAGAACCGCCGTGGTTTAATGTATATCCCTGCTCGAAGCTGCAAGCGGGGAAAGCCATCACCTCCGCCTCGCCACCTGGCAGAGATGGCAAGCCGAAGGAAGACGCCGTGCCGAAAGCCGTCGCCACCGGCCCCCAACCGGTCCCGTTCGGATCATAGTAATCAAGAGTGGCACTGGCCTCGCCTCCAAGCTCCGCATTTCGAAAGCGGTCGTTGGAGTCACTAAAATTCCAGGTGTGATCAGCCGCCATACAAGGAGCCATGATCATACCTTGAAGCAGGAAGAGACGAGAGAGGGGAGAGAGTTTCATGATTCGGAAATGAGTCTTATTCGACGTTTCAGCGCCACTATAAACCGACTCTGAAATTCCACATTGGGCAAAAACGACAATCTTCTTGGCAAAATGAAGATGCCTCATACGCTAAAGACCGTCGGAGTTACTGAAGATAATTTGCTCTTCACCGCGTCGATCGCTTTCCTTTCTGAAAAATCAAGATTATGAATGTGGCATTTTCATCACAGAGCCGGAGCCACCCGACCATCGGTGTTCGCCTCCCTCCTTGGGCGAGTAACACCCTTCCAATTCTTGGCGGAGTCGTCGATTATATGCGCGTCCACGGACCTTGGAGGATCGAGACTCCCTTCGACTCTTTTGGCGAAATGGAAAAGGTCGAACTCACCACCGGATGGCGCGGCGACGGAATCATCCTCTTCCGTGCCACCGAGGAAGAACTCGCCGATTTTAAAAAACGTAACATCGCCGTTGTTCTCCTCAGCTCGGAGGGACCTGACCACGGCTTCCCGCGCATCACCCCAAACAATCAACTCATCGGACAAGTCGCAGCAGAGCATCTCCTCGAACTCGGCCTACAATCATTCGCCTATCTTGCACGCGGCGAAACCCTCTATCAAAACCCGCAATTTTCTCCCGGCCCGCGCCGCTATTCCCGCGAGCGTCTCTCCGGTTTCCGCAAAACTCTCGCCAAGGCCGAGCACGAACCACTCGTCTATCTCCTGCCCGGACTCCCACTCTGGAAGAAAAACACCTGGCGTAAGATTGAGCAAATCGTTTTGCAATTCCTCCTCGATCTCCCACCCGCCACCGGCCTCTTCGCTGTCGATGACGCTCTCGCCGCCCTCACCCTGCGCATCGCCGAGCGCGAAGGACTTCCCGTCCCCCTGCAACTCGCCGTCATCGGCTTTGGGGATGATCTTAACTACTGCCACTCCTCATTCCCCGCGCTCTCCAGCATCGTCTATCCCGCCCGCGAAATCGGCCGTCTTGCCGCCGCTGAGATCGCCCACCAACTCAGCGGCGCTCCGCCCGAAGCCACCCGCACGCTCATCTCGCCCGGCCCCATTCACCAACGCGAATCCTCCGACTTCGTGGCCATCAGCGATCCCGAGACCGCCACCCTCGTCCATTGGATTCGTAAAGTCGCGCCACTCCGCCCCATCCACGTCTCGGATGTCACCGCTCAATCTCCTTACTCGCCCAGCTCCATCAAGGCAAAATTCCGCGAACACCTCGGCCACGGCCCCAAACGTGAAATCATCAAAACCCGCCTCGCCCACCTCCACTTCCTCCTCCGCGATCCCGATCTCTCCCTCACCAAGATCTCTGAACTCATGCAGTTCAATTCCACTCACGAACTCAGCCGCTTCCTCGTCCGCGAAACCGGCGAACGCCCCACCGCATACCGCGAACTTTTTCAAAAACCCTGCTAGACCTTCGTCGCGCTTAAAAGATAGAAGATCCAACCGTAAATTAAGATCAGAGGACTCACCCCCCAACGATGAAGCACAAGGCCTCACCCCAGGTCAATTCCACGCCACCATTGTCGTTCCGGCCCACCCCTTTGACTAAAATACCCTTTGCCCCTCCCGCTCCCTCATGACTTAACTATCGCAAGTCACCGGAAACCATCTCATCCCATGAAAATAACACCTCATCGCCTTGTCCAATTCACCGCCTCAGGAGTCGCGGCCCTCGGCACCATTGGCAGCGCCCAAGCAACCACTCTCCTTCAGTTTACCAACCAAGGCGCAAACGGAAGCGACCCAGCCATTGCCCCCTCTTACGGAAGTAATGTCGCCGCCAGCGACACTGACAATGGCATCATCGCGAGCGTTGGCGTTGCCGGATATCTCGGCACCCCAAACATCACCCTTACCTACACCAGCTCAATTGCCGGTGCCGGACTCTTCGATTCTTACCCGGGTTGGGATAGCCGCGGCGATGTCCTCCAAACCGACTACCTCAGCACCGACAACATCCTCAGTCTCGCCTTCAATCCAGTCTCGGGCTTCGGTGTCTTAATCAATTCCTTCGATCTCGACGAATTCACGGGCGGCGGAGCCTCCGCGGTAGACTGGAGCATCACCAATAACGGAACCACCATCGTCTCCGGCACTTGGAATGACTTCGAAAGTGAAGACGGCGGACGCTCAACCGTCATCACCGGCATGACCCCAATCCAAGCTGAACTGAATGGCAATAGCACCCTCCTTCTCAACCTCAATCTCACCGGAGGGGCCTCCAGCTACCAAGCTCTCGACAACCTTTCTTTCGACCAAGTCAATGCCATCCCGGAAGCCGGCACCGCCATCCTCTGCCTCGCCGGACTCGGCGCCGGAGCGATGCGACGCCGTCGGAAATAATCCGCCTTAAGACTCGCTCTTGCCCAAGCCCGCCTCGCAACATGCGTCGCGGGTTTTTTCTTCCCCCTACAAATCCATGCCGCCAGACCACATCCAAAAAGCCTTCGAAGAAGGAGACATCGAGACCGGCCTCGCCCTCTACCACGCCGCCCTCCCCCCCCATCCCAACCCCG
>Ga0222651_1001404_pt1:5000-11891 | contig 11891 bp, 13 predicted proteins | sample AntAcemetagen369_FD_179855 | JGI IMG/M metagenome (GOLD analysis project Ga0222651, IMG submission 179855) | Saline water microbial communities from Ace Lake, Antarctica - #369 | ecosystem: Environmental > Aquatic > Non-marine Saline and Alkaline > Saline | place: Antarctica: Ace Lake...
AGAACCGCTTGCGCAGTTGCTCGGCAGGACGCTTCGCGGTAATGATCCTTCCGCAGGTTCACCTACGGAAACCTTGTTACGACTTCACCTTCCTCTAAATGGTAAGATTTAGCCAACTTCTCGGCCGGCTTGCAGGACAAGCTCGTCCAATCCGGAGGCTTCACCGGACCATTCAATCGGTAGGTGCGACGGGCGGTGTGTACAAAGGGCAGGGACGTAATCAATGCGAGCTGATGACTCGCGTTTACTAGGAATTCCTCGTTGACGATTAATAATTCCAAAAATCGATCCCTAGCACGACTAGCGTTCAGAGATTGCCCATGCCTATCAGCAAAGGTACAAACACTCGTTGGACTAGTCAGTGTAGCGCGCGTGCGGCCCAGAACGTCTAAGGGCATCACAGACCTGTTATTGCCCCCAACTTCCATCGACTTGACATCGATAGTCCCTCTAAGAAGATCCAATACTCATTGAGCCTGGACTACATTAGCAGGCGGGGGTCTCGTTCGTTATCGGAATCAACCAGACAAATCACTCCACCAACTAAGAACGGCCATGCACCACCACCCACAGAATCAAGAAAGAGCTTTCAATCTGTCAATCCTCATTGCGTCCGGACCTGGTAAGTTTTCCCGTGTTGAGTCAAATTAAGCCGCAGGCTCCACTCCTGGTGGTGCCCTTCCGTCAATTCCTTTAAGTTTCAGCCTTGCGACCAGACTCCCCCCGGAACCCAAAGACTTTGTTTTTACATACGGTGCTGATGTGCCCTACGGCGAACACCAATCCCGAGTCGGCATGGTTTATGGTCAAGACTACGAGGGTATCTAATCCTCTTCGCTCCCCTGACTTTCGTTCTTGATTAATGAAAACGCCCTTGGCAGACGCTTTCGCAGCAGTTTCTCTTCAGCAAATCCAAGAATTTCACCTCTGACTGCTGAATAGAAATGCCCCCGATCGTCCCTATTAATCATTACCGCTGGATGCAAACCAACAACATCACAGACAGTCCTATGTTATTATTCCATGCTAAGGTATTCAGGCTAGGCCTGCTTGGAACACTCTAATTTTTTCACAGTAAAGGCGCCTTGCGGCGGGGCGGGCTGGATCGCCGCGATGCGGCGGACCCAAATCCCAGACATTCAACTACGAGCTTTTTAACTGCAACAACATGTGGATAGGCTACTGGAGCTGGAATTACCGCGGCTGCTGGCACCAGACTTGCCCTCCAGTGGTTACTCACGTAGGGGTTTAAATTACGCCCATTCCGACAAAGAATCCAAAAGGATCCCTACCGGTATTGCTTGTCACTACTTCCCTGGGTTAGGATTGAGTAATTTTCGCGCCTGCTGCCTTCCTTGGAAGTGGTAGCCGTTTCTCAGGCTCCCTCTCCGGAGTCGAACCCTAATTCTCCGTTAGGCGTTACAGCCACGGGAGTCCAATACACTCCCGTCGACAGCTGATGCCGCAGAAACTTGAATGAATCATCGTTACACGATCCGTTCAGTTATTATGACTCACCTTCAGCGAAGGTACAATCTAATAAATACGTCCATCCCTACGGTCAGGAGTTTTCGCATGTATTAGCTCTAGAATTGCTACGGTTATCCATGTAGTAATACTCTCAAGTAAACTATAACTGATATAATGAGCCGTTCGCAGTTTCGCCTTACGGCTGAACTTAGACATGCATGGCTTAATCTTTGAGACGAGCCTATTCATCCGGCAGGATCAACCGGGTTGCCATCGTGCTCGGGCCTCTGCGTTCCCGCCTCGAAAGGCGGGGCGGCAACTGCCCTCTTCACTTTAGTCGAACCTCGACTGCGCGCTTCCCGCCACGAATGGCGTTCAGCGCTGGACTGATTGGCCCGCCTCTCTCCGCCGAAGCAGAGAGGGACGCGCCAGGCCTGCGACAGAGGTCGACCCGAAGGCTTTCGTCCGCCGCAGATGCCCACTTGCCGTGAATCTCTTGGTTGTCGCGTTCTCCCTCCTCGGCCGGCGCTAGAGTTGGCACAGAGCGTTTCCCAGAGCTCGAAGCAAACGTCCCATCGCAAAATGGAGCTGTTTGCCGAACTGTCCCGGTCATTGTCTGTCTCTAGGCGGCCGTAGGTGCAGGGTCGGAGTCGCGCAATCGCCTTTGGCATCAACGCGGCTGGAAGCCTCCCGAGGGAGGAATACCTGCTGCGGACGCCGGGCTTGCGCGCCGGGCCTCTGCTCAGTTGTGCTGTCTACTCCACACCTTTCCAGGCTGCGGTATCCAGTACGAACCGATCCCGCTCGCTCGGCGAGTCCGGTAGGTGCTGCTGCCGTTAACGGCTGCTGCTCCTGCTGGGCTCGAGCCTCGCTTGCTCGTGGCGCGGCGGATCAGATGCTACTCGTACCCCGGTCTCGACTAACGTTTTCACATTATTAGGGGTCCTGCGGATGCTTCGCTTCGATCAACGTCGCTGATTGCCTCGCATGCGGCTCAAGGTGCTCGGGCAGAGGTGCTCGCTTTCGCTTGCTCCCCGCCCGCTACCGAACCAGATGCTGCTGCTCGCCGCTTCAAACCATACGGGAAACTTCACAATGAATAGCTTGAATAAATTCTAGCTGGAACTTTGCTATCATTTCCTAGGGAGGCTGCCAGACAGTGGCGGGAGGAGGTGTCTTGCCGTCCGGGTGCCAGTCTCGCAGGGCAGGACCCCGCTCGACGACTCGCCGGAGGCCGTCACGCCCCTCTTACTATAGGTAAAAAGTATGTTGTATCCGAGCGGTTTTTAGGGGGTCGCGCATCGGTTGCAACCTGGACCAATCCGGGGGGTTTGCGGCCCTCTGGATTTTCGGCGTACATGCGCCACACACATTCAGCGCGGACGCAATGCGCCACACGCACGGACCAGAAACGCAAGCCGTCCATGCATGCCGGGCACCGAACATAGCGTATATATATATGCAATCCAATGACGCGTGATATGTGCGCCAAATTCACATCACCAGGCGCCAGCAAGCTTGCTACACGCGCGCACCACAACCAACCGAGTCCGCTGCGGCATTCGCCCAAGCTGCGCACCGATCTCTCGAGCGCATGAAGCCAGCAGCACAACCGGTCTGCGCGAGCCTTTTCGTAATCCAATCGCTCGGCGCAATCGAGCAATGTAGGAAACCAGCGCTTGCCGTCAGCCCTGGATGGCGCGACATCGACAATCGATCCGCCTTTGGCGCTACTGCCACCCTGCAAGACTGCCACTTCGTCGACAACAGAGCACGTGCATATAAATCAACGAATTACTCTCGTGCAGTACCCATGTCTGTCGCGTTGGATCCAAAGCCGGACAGCCATCGCAAACTCGCTCCAGCTTGCCGGATTCCGAGCTCCCGAGTCCCGCGAGACTGGGCAGAGCCCGTCAGGCGGCGACCGCCGCTTGACGCCCGCGTCCATGCTGCCCCACCTGACAGTCCCACCCCCGGGACATTCAGTAGGAGTGCGGCACGGGCAGTTCCTGCGGGGCACCCCCGCCTCGAAGGTGCGGGGCTACCCCGGGGCATTGCCTCACGTGCACCGGCTGTGCAGCAGACCGGCACCCACCCAGCGTTCAAGCCACCAGCCTGTACGGCATCTGCTCACCTAGCTGGCCCGGCAGCTTTCCGCAAGCCCTGTACCCATCCAGCGTGCAAGCACTCATAGGGCCAGGTCCAGGCAGCCGGGGAAGGGCGCTCCGTGTGCCCAGCCGTCTGCGGCTGCGAGCCCGTACGGCCTCTGCTCGCCTAGCTGGCCCGGCAGCTTTCCGCAAGCCCTGTACCCATCCAGCGTGCAAGCACTCATAGGGCCAGGTCCAGGCAGCCGGGGAAGGGCGCTCCGGACGTCCGCAGCACGACACCAGCGTTCAGACACCCAGCCAGGCGGGGGAGGGAGGGAGGCACGCAGGCCCGGGCCGGAAAGAAGATTGTTCTCAAGAGATGCCCACACGCTTGGTCCGATTGGTCCGATTCGCCTTGGTCCTCCATGGATGTATGCACTGCGCTCACGAAGGAGGCCGCTCCCACGGTGGGTCGAAACCTCCCATCGTGGTTGGACTGCCGCAGCTCCCACAGCCTGCGGTCACTGATAAGCGAACGCACCGGCTGCGACAGGTGCTGCCATTACGTACAAGGGCGGCACTGCCCTATGCAAAAACCACAAGGCAAGACGCTAGGACCCCGCGCGCGGCCCACCCCTTCCGGGGGGAGCGACACCTGACGCTACTACTGCCAAGGCCCAACAGCAGCACGCATGGGTCAGACGTCTCCCAAATCTCAGGAACGCAGCTCAAACATACTCAGGACGCAAGACTGCTCGCCCAAACTCGCTCCATGTGTACTTCATACATATTGGGACAAATTGGGGAGGTCCCAATTACCAACGATGCCGCAGCACCAAGTTGCATGTCCGACCCCACCGCGTTCCGGACCGGCACGAACGGTTTGGCAACCTTCACGCATACGAGCCAACACAAGCAAACTCAGCGGCCTAACCTACTGGCCCAGACGTGCAAACGCAAACAATCAAAAGGAAACAAGCGCACAATCCAATAGAGCCGAGGAATAGTAACAGAGGCACAGCACAGCAGGCCGAAACGCACGGCCGAAGCCAACTGGCGACGTGCGCTGGGTGGGAGGGAGCAGGCGACAAAAAGTTAGAGGCCTTCATCATCGGGGCTTCCCAGCTGGTCACCCACGCTAGTACTGGCCCGACTGGTGATTGCTTAGCTTCTGAGGTCGGCAGGGCTCAGGCGGGTCCAATCACATATGAACGAAGACAATACCAAAGGCGGCACCAGCCAATACGTAGCAGCAGCTGCGCCCGTAGAGCACTAGGAGGTAGGCGCACGTGTCTGGTGGCGGGGCTTCGAACTACAGGGGTGTGCCTGCAGCACTGCTGTCACAGGTACACGGCCGCCCGGAGACGGAAACGGTGCAGCAGGTGCGAGGGTGCACCAGCCAGCGCTCCTTGAAGATTGGGGTAGCTTGCAGGGTATGCTGGACATGGGTGGGTGGGCGACCGAGTCCAGCCAGGGGTTGCGGGGGGCAAAATGGGGGGTGGGAGGCAAGTGTATGAAGCTGAGAATGAAGAAGAGAGCAAGATGGGGGCTTTGGAACGGGCTAGGGGGGCTTTGGGAGTGCTGAGGCTGCGGTGGCTGCGGCGAGTGCAGCGCAAGGGGTTCGTCTTGACGATCCGCGAGCCGAGCACAGCGCGCTAGCACTGGCTGCCCGTGGCTAGCGAGCATATGGTAGAGGCCCGAGGTGCAGTGAGCAGTCGATTCGAGACATTGGATGCAAGGCAAGGCATAGGAGGCGGGAGAGTGTGGGCTAGTGGTCGGCGCGCGCGTGTGAGGGGGTGATGAGGCAGAGTGGTGGATTCTGGGGGTGGATTCTGGAGTCATGTATGGGCGATAAGTTGGGTTGGTGGTGCCGTGAAGGCACCAAATGCGTGACAACATGCATGTAGATTCGTGGATGAATCGAATGCGTGCAGGTGCAGGCGGGTTCCGGCTACTGGAGGGGCGTGAGTGCCGTCGCAAGGGTCCTGGGGGGGGGGTGAGACGTGATATCAATCAGTACCCAGAGCCGATTCCAGAGCCACGGGCACGTGGTGTAGCACCTCAACAGTAGGCGAAAGACTGCCGAGGCTGGGCCCAAGCCTGCAGAGGCGAGTGATCGCGTCCGAGGGCTCGTGCCGCCTGGCTGTGTCTTTCCTTCCCTGCTATTGTCCCGAGGGGCAACAGTAGGTGAGAAAGGGTTGTGTTGGTTGGTCGTCCGCGCGTCTGTTGGCTCGTATGAGGGGCCGCGAGAGCGAGAAGAACACTTGGTTGACAGAGTGTGCCTGTATCGTGTGCGGTCCTTGGCGATCGCGTGAACGGTCGTGTCAGGGTTGCACTTGGCAAATCGTCGGATGAAGGCTGAATCTCAACGGATCGTAGCACGAGTCTACTCTCCAGCGTACAATACCCCATCTGCAGAAAGTCGTCTACAATCGATCTCCGGACCCGAGCTCCGAGTTATGATGTCCCGTGTCTACGGCGGTGCCTATTCTGACGGTCGCTCGGTCGCTCGTCGTCGCTTTCCAGCATGGATTCTGGCTTAGAGGCGTTCAGCCGTTATCCTGCACATGGTAGCTTCGCGGCATTGCCTTGTCAGGCAACCGCATGAACCAATTATGTGAACCAACGGTTCCTCTCGTACTGAGTTGGATTACTGTCGCGACAACGACTCATCAGTAGGGTAAAACTAACCTGTCTCACGACGGTCTAAACCCAGCTCACGTTCCCTATTGGCGGGTGAACAATCCGACACTTACCGTCTTCTGCGGCGGTATGATAGGAAGAGCCGACATCGAAGAATCAAAAAGCAACGTCGCTATGAACGCTTGGCTGCCACAAGCCAGTTATCCCTGTGGTAACTTTTCTGACACCTCTAGCGTCAAACCCCGACAAGCTAAAGGATCGTTAGGCCATGCTTTCACAGTTTGTATTCGTACTGAAAATCAAAATCAAGTCAGCTTTTACCCTTATGTTCCACATGAGATTTCTGTTCTCATTGAGCTGACCTTAGGACACCTGTGGTATCTTTTAACAGATGTGCCGCCCCAGCCAAACTCCCCACCTGACGTTGTCTTCCGCGTACATCGCACGCTTGCTGCTGGAACCGCGCCTAAAAGACGCGGGTTGTACCTCACGGAATAAGTAAAACAACATTAAGAGGGATGGTATTTCACTGGCGCTTGCGCTCCCATCTATCCTACACCTCAAAAGTCATTTCACAACGTCAGACTAGAGTCAAGCTCAACAGGGTCTTCTTTCCCCGCTGATTCTTCCAAGCCCGCTCCCTTGGCTGTGGCTTCGCTAGATAGTAGATAGGGACAGTGGGAATCTCGTT
>Ga0222651_1001405_pt1 | contig 11870 bp, 10 predicted proteins | sample AntAcemetagen369_FD_179855 | JGI IMG/M metagenome (GOLD analysis project Ga0222651, IMG submission 179855) | Saline water microbial communities from Ace Lake, Antarctica - #369 | ecosystem: Environmental > Aquatic > Non-marine Saline and Alkaline > Saline | place: Antarctica: Ace Lake...
TGTCGCAGCGAAACGGCAAATCCAATATTAATCGCTTCCTTCAAATGCAGACCGTTTTCCCAGTACGCATTCACTTCGGGCACTTTCTGCACCGCTTTCGCCGTGGCCTTGATCAACAGCACCACAGACAGCAGTCTATCCTTTACTTCCCTTTTCTTGTTGGTTTCCTTCAACCACACGATTGCCTTAGACATATCTATTTTGGCCTCAAGGTAAAAATGGGGAATCTCACGGTTTGACTTGCTCATGGCTGAAGCAATGGCCGATCGCAGGCCTTCTGCAATTTGTGCCTTTTTATCTTCTTTAACCCTTTCCCCTGATTTCCCTTTTCTTTCGACGGCCCGTTCAACATCCTTCACTACGATACTACCTCTGGGACCTGTGCCTGCAATCGTCGAAATATCGATGCCTTTTTCCATTGCGATTTTCCTTGCCAATGGCGAGATTTTTTTTCTGTCGACCGATTCGATAGTGATTTCCTTTACTCTTGGTTCGATCGCCTTTTTCTGGACTTCGGTTTTCTTTTTCTTTTCTCTTTCGGCTTCCTCCTTGACTGGTGCGGATTCCCCTTCCGGTATGATCAAGGCCATTATAGTACCGACCGGAACTTTTTCTCCTTCCTTAATCAGCAATTGATTGACTGTGCCTTCATCAAAGACCTCTATTTCGATCAATCCTTTTTGGGTATCTACATCTGCCACAATATCTCCACGTTGTACCTTGTCTCCTAGCTTGATCCGCCATTCGACCAGCGTGCCATCTTCCATATCGGCCCCAAGGCTGGGCATATTGAACTCAATCATGTTGCATCATATTAAGTACCGATTCAACAATATCCTCTTTTTTTGGAATCGAGGCATCTTCCATATGCTTGGCATATGGAATGGGAACTTCAACACCACATAGTCGTTCTATAGGTGCATCCAACTCATAAAAAGCCTGCTCCATGATTCGGGAGATGACCTCGGAGGATATACTGACCGAACGCCAAGCTTCTTCCACTAGCAAGACCCTATGGGTTTTGGCCACAGATTCCATGATTGTCTTGTTATCTATCGGATTGAGCACACGAAGATCCAATACTTCGACATCAATTCCCGATGAAGTCAATTCTTCGGCTGCTGCCAATGCTTTGTATACCCCGGGGCCATAGGTAATGATCGATAGGTCTTTTCCTGCTCTTCGTACCTTAGCCTTATCAATATCTACCGGGCCAGCGTTCAATGGAATTTCTGAGTGCGTATTGAGCAGGGAGGTATATTCAAAAATGATAACGGGATCGGGGCTTTCAAGTGCTGTTGCTAGCATTCCCCTTGCATCTTCATGGGTGCCTACTGAAACCACTCTTAATCCGGGAACATGCGCATAAAAAGGTTCCCAACTATGCGAATGCTGTGCCGCTAGTTGATTGCCTATTCCGGAGTTCATCCGGATTACTACAGGTACGTTTATCTGGCCCCCAGACATATGTAACAGCGTGGAGGCGTTATTAATGATCTGATCCAACGCGAGTAGACTAAAGTTGACCGTCATCACTTCCACGATCGGGCGCATCCCGCCCAAAGCGGCTCCTATGCCGGCGCCCACAAAACCTGATTCCGATAGGGGAACATCCATAATACGGTCTTCCCCAAACTCCTGAAGAAATCCTTTACTTACTGCAAAAGCTCCTCCATAACGCCCGACATCCTCTCCCATCAAGAATACCTTTTCATCATTGATCAAGGCTTCTCGAAGCCCCTGTTTCAGGGCTTCCCTATACGTGATTTTTAATGTTTTTGTATCCTTCATCACTGGTTGCTATAAACATATTTTGTTAGATCTTCCAAGGGTTCAAAGGTTCCTTCCTCCGCAAAATCAACTGCTTTTTGTACCTCGGATTTTACACTTTGCTCAATTTTGTCGATATCAGTCTGAGTGATCAGGCCGTTTTTTAATAGTGCATTCGCCAATGTCGGAATTGGATCGCGTTCTTTCCAACTTTCTACCTCTGATTTCTCACGATACAACTCGGCATCGAACATCGAGTGTGCCCTGAAACGATAGGTATTGCATACTAGAAAATAAGGTTTCCCTGTTGTTCTTATATATTCAACAGCTGTTTTCGCAGCTTTCATCACCTCTAGAACGTCCATCCCATTGACAGCTGCTGATTCAACGCCGTAGGCAGCTCCCTTTTTTTCAACTTCCTGGACAGAATGTGAAAAACGGAGTGCCGTTCCCATTCCGTACCGATTATTTTCACAAAGAAAAAGGACAGGTACCTCCCATAATGCCGCAAGGTTCATCGATTCATGGAATTCCCCTTCAGCGATTGCCCCCTCTCCAAAGAAGCAACAGGTTAAACTGGGCTGGTTTTGTTTTTTGGACGCCAACCCCATACCCACTGCTAGTGGTAAATGACCACCAACGATTGCATTTCCTCCATAAAACCTTTTCTTTACATCGAACAGGTGCATGGATCCCCCGCGCCCCATACTGCACCCCTCGACTTTACCGTACATTTCTGCCATGATACTTCCTGGATCTACCCCCCTTGCCAACGCATGACCATGTTCCCTATAGGTACTTAATATATTGTCCTCCTTCGTCAATGATTCCATGACACCAACGGCAACCGCCTCTTCCCCAATATATAGGTGTAAAAAACCACGGATTTTTTCTTTGGTATATAACTCGGCTGACTTTTCTTCGAACCTTCTGATCAAGATCATCTTGTGCAGCAGCTCAAGACCTTTTTTCTTGTCAATTATCGGACCTGCGTGAATTTCTTTTTCTTCCATCTTATTCCAATGTTGAGGTGTCACCTTCTGGCAATCCCAGTTCTCGGGCCTTTAAGAGTCTTCTCAGGATCTTACCGCTCTTGGTCTTGGGCAAATTGTCGATAAATTCAATTTCCTTGGGTGCTATTGCGGGACCCAGTTTTTTTCTAGAAAATCCTTTGATATCCAACTTGGTCGCCTCGTTCGGCTCGAATCCGGATCCCAAGACGATAAACGCTTTAACAAGTTCCCCAATCATAGCATCCGGTTTTCCTATAATGGCTGCTTCCGCTACGGCAGGATGCTCCATCAATGCACTTTCCACCTCAAAAGGCCCTACCATGTGACCGGAGGTTTTAATGATATCATCGGCCCGGCCTACAAACCAGTAGTAGCCGTCGGCATCCTTTTTGGCAAGATCACCCGTGATATACCATTCCCCTTTAAAACACTTTTTGTATCGTTCCTCCTCATCCAGATAGGTTCTAAACATCGATGGCCATCCAGCTTTTAGCAAAAGATGGCCTTGTTCCAAGGGTTTTGTCAAGAGCTGTACTTTTTCTCCTTCAATGGTCCCAATGGCAGCTTCGATCCCCGGTAAAGGTTTTCCCATGGATCCTGGCCGAACTTCCATCGAGGCATAGTTGCTGATCATGATACCACCTGTCTCAGTCTGCCACCAGTTATCACAAATGGGCATTCCGAAAGTCTTTTTGCCCCAGACCACTTCTTCTGATTGCAACGGCTCCCCCACACTATGAATCAGGCGTAAGTTGGATAAATCATATCTTTCGAGTGGCTTAAAATCCATTCGCATTAATCTTCGGATAGCTGTTGGGGCGGTATACCAAACATTCACACGGTGTTCTTCAAGAATGGAATACCACCGAGCGGCATCGAACTCTTCTTCATCAACAATGTTGGTAACCCCATTGACCAAAGGTGCGATAATACCATAGGAAGTGCCGGTTACCCATCCGGGATCTGCCGTACACCAAAACACATCTCTCGGATGTAGATCGAGCACATATTTTCCCGTAACAAAATGGGTAAGGACCGCTTGATGTACGTGCAAGGCTCCTTTTGGCATACCAGTGGTACCACTCGTAAAATGTAACAATGCAGGGTCTTCCGGCTGTGTATTTTTGATGGTATAATAATCTGTAACTTCATCCATAAGTATGGATAAGGACAGTACCTTATCATCAATATGCTGATCGGCATCGACCAATAAAATGTATTGGAGTACGGGAAGCCGATCACGCAGTTGATTAATTTTTTTTTCGTATAATTTTGTAGTTGTGACAAGTACTTTCGCTTTCCCTTTGCTCAAGCGTTGGAAAGCGGGTTCCGGGCCGAACACGGAAAACATGGGACAAAATACCGCTCCAAGTTTGAGGGTGCCCAAAGCGGAGACATATAAGGATGGAATCCTTCCTAGAAGGGAAAATATGTTATCTCCTTTTTTTACATCCAATTTTTCAAGGACATTGGCAAAACGAGAGGTCCGTTCTTTCAGATCGGTATAGGTAATATCTTCAAAAGATCGATCCTTTCGGATCCATCTTAACGCAACGGTATCCTTTTTATCACTATTGGCATGCCTGTCGACCGCCTCATGGGCAATATTGAGTCCACCTCCTGGAAGTCCATCCAAACTTTCATTTTCCTTCTCCCAACTAAACTGACTGCAAAAGGCATCGTAATCGGGCATGTTTGGCATTATCCGGCTTATAGTATCTCTTTTATCTTTCATCGGAGGGCGTTGTCATGGACTGTGGTTTTAAGAATGCTCCTTTTTTTATCAAAATGTAAAAGGGATTCCGTATTTAATTCTTAGATCGTATGATTACTAAACTTTAAAATTAGCCGTAATCCGGCAATTTTGAAATGACCTTGGTCAGTTTAGTCTGTAATTTGTGAACTTTTTGTCGGACAGTTTATCAAAATACCGATAAAGGACTGACGTATATCATTTTTATCCAGTTGGTTAAACCCTATTTTTATGCCATAAGGTTTTAAATTGGCTAACAATCGGTAGTTACTAATCACTTAATTTAAAATATCATGTCGACCAAAGAATTATATAAGCATAAGCAAAAAAACGACTTCGAGCAGTTTTATAAAAAAATTGAAACTCTTGTTCCCGAACTGAAAAAATTCATGGCAGGTAGTCTAAAAGCTGCAGAAAATCAGGGCCTGCTAGATCGGGGGTTCTATAATGCCGATGAAATGCTGGATGAAGTATATCTCGCCGGTTTTAAAGCTTTTTCAAAAGAAATGGATGCAACAAAACTACGAAGATCTCTTTTTAAAAAAGCCATTCAAAAATTGGAACAGAAAAAGGAACAGGAAGTTCCCGATGATGTCAATACCCATGCCCTTTTAAAGGAAGAATTAAAAACCTTGGACGAAGAATTTACGACCGAAGGGGATGGAGATCGGATACTATATGAAGAACTGGACGATATTTCGTATCGCCAAAAACAGGGATGGTCATTTGAGGTTTATTTGGACGAATCTTTGGAGAAGCAACTAATAGGTAAATTTGAGATAGAGGAAGCTTCGCTGCTTTCAAATGAAAAAAGACAGCTGTTAGGCGTATTGTATTCTACTATACCCAAAAGAAGTAGAACGGTTATAGAATTGCTTGTCTTTGGTGATCAAGGTACTCATGAAATTTCCGAAATATTGGAGGTACCCGAAGAGATTGTCAAAAGGATTCTCTTCAAGGCAAAGGAACGATTTAGACTGTTATAACAATCATAATGACAAAAAATGATGAGGAAATATACGATCAATCTGGCTAATACATTTTACATGGTCTTCATTGTAAGTCTATTGATATGGATTCTGATAGCAGCAAAGATTATTGTTCTACCCTTGGTGTTCGGTTTTTTTTTGCCTTAATGCTTAAGCCCATTGTTGCTTTTTTTGAACGTAGATTGAAGCATAGGATATTGGCCATATTTACAGCCTACATTTTGGCCGTACTTCCTTTGCTCGCAATACTTTTCTTCTTTTTCAATCAGACCAGGATCTTGTTCAATGACCTTCCATCGGTACGGGATCGATTTAATGAAGTGATGATCTTGATTTCGGATTGGTCCGATCAAAAGTTCCACTTGGAAGCAGATGCTACGGCTGGTTGGATATCTGAAAATTTTCTAACGGCATCCGATTTTTCGTTTGGTCTCATTAGGGAAAGTTTGCAATCTACCACCAATGTTTTGGCGAATATAGTCTTGATTATCGTGATTACTTATTTCATGCTACTGTACAGTACCGCTTTTAAAAACTTTTTTCTTGCTCAAGTAAATTTTGAAAGCAGAAAAACGGCAGATAGACTGTTCGGTAAAATTCAGCATCTTACCAAACGTTATATGCTTGGCCAAGGTTTGGTCGTCTTGATTCTTGGCCTGTTGATTGGATCGGGATTATGGTTGATAGGGGTTCCTTATCCCTTCTTTTGGGGATTTTTGGCCGGATTTCTGGAGATTATCCCCTATTTTGGGACTTCAATTGGGGGCATTTTACCCGTTTTTTATATGCTGATGGTAGCGGACAATTTCTGGCAACCTTTGGCTGTAATCGGCCTCTACATCGTGGTGCAGCAGATCGAAGGAAATTTTATTTCCCCGAACGTTATGGGGACAAGTATCAAGATTAATCCTTTTTTTATTATTCTTGGATTGTTCGTAGGCGGGGTCATGTGGGGTATTTCGGGTATGATATTGGCGTTACCCATATTGGCCATTTCAAAGGAGATTTTGAGAAGTTTTGATATTACAAAACCTCTGAGCTATCTTTTAGAAGATGGCCTTGCTAGAAAAAAAGACATTTTTCTGGAACAGTTTGATAGCGAAAAGTACCGCCTTTTTCATCTTTTTTTTGAAGAGAGACCGAAATAAGCACAAGCATTCCATTGATAAACTCAAGCAGTTTTATTAATAGGCCGCCTTACTTTACGATATAGGGCGACATCCAAGCAAATGAACCAGCTTATAAAGAGTACGAACGTAATCTTTTGAATGACAGGAAGTGATTTGATAAAGGATCCGGTCTCATAGATATAGTAATTGATAAGAAAGACCGAAAGACAGAGTACACCCCATAGAAATAGGTTTTTATGTTGTGCCTTAAAAAGTTCTACCACACAAGTTATAAAGGCGATTACGCCAAAAATCCCTGCAATGCGCACAACTTTATCATGGTTGCCCAAAGCGAGAAAAAAGATTATTGTGAGTGACAACAGCCCTGACAACCTCATGATTTTTTGATTGAAACTTTGCACTTCGAAAAATCTGGGTAAATAAAACCATAACCAAAATATACCAGTACAGAGAAAGCCCAAAGCAGCTATGGCATAAAATCGCGCTGAATTTATTTCGCCATTGATTGCGTTAACGTCCAACAGATCACATAAGTAATTATGCCAAAAACTATAGCCACCCTGATTTGGCAATATCCAAGAACCACCCGGATAATTCAAGGCGGCCATGATATAGAAAAGAACGAACAATCCCATTCCGCCCAAGGGCAGCAACAGCATATTTGATTTTGGATTTTTGGGTAGGAAACCGATAATTATTTTTTCCATTTCTTATAATCACTTTAAGCGTGTTTTCCATCCCACTAACACTCCACAGTATTGTTGAAATTGCATTTTTGCAATACCTGTCGGGTTCTGCTGTTATTTCTATAGATGGTTATGCCTTTTAATCCGTATTCCCAAGCTTTTTTATAAATCGTCGAAATCTCTTTTACAGTTGTTTCTTGTGGCAGGTTGATGGTCTTGGATACCGCATTATCCGTATGTTTTTGAAACGCTCTTTGGTGCAATAAATGATACTCCCAAGAAATCTCCAAACTGGTTTCAAACAGCTTCTTGATCTTTGTTGGAATCGATACCATTTGCTGAAGGCTTCCAGATTGCAAAACCTCTGTCTTTACTTTTTCGTTCCACAAACCAAGCTGTTGGATTTTTTCCGCAAAAATGGAATTTATTTCGGTCTGGGTTTGGTCTTCCAAAACCCCGACCCTTCTATAGGCCAGTGCATATAAAGGTTCAATGGAGTAAGAGGTGCTTGCAATGACTGAAATCGTACCCGTGGGAGCGATGCTATTACAGGCTACGTTCCGCATTGGTTTATTGGGGGCATGACGACTTTCTTCCCAAGAAGTAAAAACTCCCCGTTCCTTTGCAAGGGCCTTTGAGGATTCGTAACTTTTGTTCTTTATGAATTGCATCAATTGTTCCCCCAAGCTCACAGCTTCTTCGGATGCATAAGGGATTTCAAGCAATAGCAATAATTCCGCCCAACCCATAACGCCCAACCCTACTTTACGATTGGCGGTGCTCATATTTTTTATTTGTGGCAGCAAATAATGATTAACGGTAATTACATTGTCCAAAAACCGCATTGCAATTTGAATGTTGGTTTCGAGTTTCGTCCAATCAATTTTAATTTTTTCTCCATCCTTGATCAGTACTTTGGTAAGGTTCAATGATCCTAGGTTACAGCTTTCGAAATCGAGTAATGGTACCTCTCCGCACGGATTGGTGCATTGGAGGTCGCCCTGTTTCGGAATAGGGTTATTTTTATTGATGGTGTCCAAAAATATGAGTCCTGGGTCTCCGGTCTTCCAGGCTTCTTGCACAATGGAGTTCCAGATATATGTTGCCTTTACTATTTTCTGAGTTTGACCCGTTCTTGGGTTTAACAATTTCCAATCTTCCTGATTTTCGACGGCATGCATAAAGTCGTCCGATATGCCCACTGAAATATTAAAATTCTGTATACAGTCTCCCTCTGTTTTTGATGAAATGAACTCCTGAATATCGGGATGGTCAACGTTCAAAATCCCCATGTTTGCCCCTCGACGTTTGCCTCCTTGTTTTACATATTCGGTCGCAGCATCATAGAGCTTCATAAAAGCAACGGGGCCGGATGATTTACCGCCAGACGAGCTGACTGGGTCATCCTTGGGACGAAGTTTTGAGAAATTATAACCCGTTCCTCCTCCGCTCTGATGGATTAAAGCTGCATTCTTAAGGGTAGTAAAAATTCCATCCAAACTATCTTCGATAGGCAACACAAAACATGAGCTCAACTGTCCGTTAGGGAGGCCGGCATTCATTAGGGTAGGGGAATTGGGCAGAAATTGCAGGGAAGCCATTATTTCATAAAATCGGGTTTCCCAAGTGTTCTGGTGCACCCCTTCAGCACTTGCCACGTACTTGGCAACTCTTTTAAAAAGCTGATCTGGGGATTCACTAACTTCTCCATTTGCATCTCTAAGCAAATAACGAGCTTTTAGAACCTGTAGGGCGTTGTCAGTTAACATCTTGTTTTTCTATAATTAGATCCGGTTTTCGCCAATAGGATTTGTTTTAAACATTTTTCAGATCCTACTCCTCTAACACTATTTCGAAATTATTTTATCTATTTCAGAAATTACTTTTCCTTCGGCCTAATAAAAGACCATGGTAAAGAGCTTCCCAAATATTAGCCGCACAGATGATTTCAATTTGATGGTTTGGACTTAAAAAAGTAATTGGTAAAAAGTTGATTGTTAACTTTCTATTCCAAGTTTTTATAAATTGGAGATCAACTGCTCCCGCTCCAACTGCGTGATGATTCGCACTACATAATCATCAACGGTAGAAGTGATATTTACTGGATCCGTTATGTCAAAAGCACCGACCCAGACCAACGATTTGTCTTCATCTTCCCCTATGTTATAAATAGAGGTTTCTACATGGTACACTTTGTAGTCGCTGTAGTAATCGGGAGTATAATACACATTTTGAAACCGATAATAATAACGACCAAATCGATACCAATTATATCCGAAAGTATAGTAACCCGAGCTATATTCCCTTTTGTCATCGACTCCGACAATTGCAGTAATCGCAACGGCATCATATCCTTCTTGCAAAAGTTTTTCTTTCATCGCCTCTATTTCTTCCTCACTTCTTTTTGAAGTAGTAAAAGATTGATCTATGGCCACACTACTTTCATATGCATGGATACCATGTTTTATGAACTGTCCCTTAAGCCGTTCCTCAAAAATTTTTCGTGCAGTAAGGTTTTCCGTCATACCAATGACCAAAAGCTTTTGGGGTTGAAACGATGTGATTTCTTTGTTCTTCCAGCTATCCACAAATCGTGTTGAGGAACATGATGTCATTATTAGTATTACGAGAATAAAAGTTATTTTTTTCATGATGTAACTATTTAAAAGATAAAAGTAGTGATCAAGAGTGTTGAGAACAATGATTTGTATCATCTGCCTAGCGAGGAATTTGAGGGACAAAAAGAATTTTTCGAAGTGTTGGTTTTGGGATAGTTGGCTTCAAAATTCTTTAGCATGGAACATTCGGATTTATTCTTTAAAAGGGGTAAATACCCCGAGGCTTGCCTCGCCTGTCAACTTCAAAGTTTGAAAAAGTATTATTGAAAATGTCCCGTAGGCTTGCCCCGGGGAAATTTACTATAAACAGAAACAGGAGGCCCGAGGTCTCCTGTTTCCTTTGAAGTGTTCGTTTTATTCTTTACGATCGATCTATCCTTGAGTCATCTTATCGCTAAAATGATATATGGGCGATCTCCGCGAAAAATAATCCGAACCCTTTCTGGCCTTTACTACCTTGCGATGATATCGACCCTTCCGTAATTTTTTTTAAAAAGGACTGGAGCATTTTAGAGCTCCAGTCCCTTAGGTGCTGGGTTGCTCTTTCGCACTTACCGATTGCCCTGAGTAGAAATGTACTAGCGTACCATCCGTAAAGAGGGCGATAAGGTTCAAGAAGTTCCCCGGACACCTTTTTATAGTTGCTAAGGCATTGCTGCTTAGAAACTTTTTTCAATTTTATTTGAAAGAAAAAAACAGGAAGCCGAAACTACCTGTTTTCCATAAAGAAATGGAATTTGTCAATACCGTTCATCAATCTTTTAAACCACCTTATTGCTAAAATAACCTAACTGATTAATTAGAGAGCCAACAGCATCCTTTCCTTTACTATGGCCTTTGCTGGTCTTGCGATGGCAACGGTCAATGCCTTGTTGTTTGTTAAAAGAAACTGGAACGCCGAAACGTTCCAGTCTCCTAGAAGACATTATTCAACCCAATTTCCGCTTACACTGAAACTTACTTAAATTTATTGCTAAATCTGTTCAGAATTCAAATGGTCTAAAGGATATCTGTAACCTCTTCTTTAACTAGAGCTTATTACTCCTAGGAATAATTAAGTCTGTATTTTATCTTTTCAAAGAACGATATGTTTTTAACATGATGCTAAAATTGGAGATTGGATATATGCCTAAAATGACTTAGGTCAGTTTATAGGATTTATTTTAAAAAAGAAACCGGTTCACCGGAGTGACCGATTTCTAAGAAGATGGTATTCAACCCGATTTCCGCTTACACTGATTCTTACCAGAATTTATCGCTAAACCCTTTCAGAATTCAAATGGTGTAAAAGGGTATCTGTTCCCGCTTCTTCACTTTTGGATCTTGGTTCCCCCCGAACAAGACCCAACCTACTATTTTTAAAGAACTATTATAATATCGTCGATTAATAATAGTGCTAAAGTAATGGCTCGAACCTTCCTTTAAAATGACCTAAATCAGTTTGGGGATTTTTTTGTTTTTTATAGCATGAATTTTTATCCATTCGTAAGGGTAGTCAGTATCTTCTTTTTTGCGAAGTTGCGTATCCTGACGCATACTGGCTGCCGAGCCGCACGCCACTCCATATTGTACCATTTCACTTAACGATTTGCCCTGAATTAGGCTTAACACCATTCCTGCAACCATGCTATCTCCCGTACCGATGGTACTTTTTTGATGTACAACGGGTGAGGGAACATATTCTGCTCCTCTTTTTGTGGCAAGTAAGGCACCTTTAGCACCTAATGAAATAACGAGTACCTTACACGTATTTTCGCTCAAAAACTTCATTGCCAATGATTCCAACTCCATGGCCGCGATTGATTCTACACCACTTAAGATGCCGAACTCCTCCAAATTCGGCTTCATTAGAAAAATATTGGCCTTCATGCTGGGCAACAATGCCTTTCCGGAAGTGTCCAATACTAGTTT
>Ga0222651_1001411_pt1 | contig 11838 bp, 10 predicted proteins | sample AntAcemetagen369_FD_179855 | JGI IMG/M metagenome (GOLD analysis project Ga0222651, IMG submission 179855) | Saline water microbial communities from Ace Lake, Antarctica - #369 | ecosystem: Environmental > Aquatic > Non-marine Saline and Alkaline > Saline | place: Antarctica: Ace Lake...
AGGATCCTTCTTTGACTGCGGACCTTGTCCAGAAAACGCCACTGGGGCGGTTAGGTACCCCCCGGGAGGTTGCACACGGCGCACTGTTCCTTGCCTCGGATGACGCCTCGTACATCACGGGGACCGAGCTCATTATCGACGGTGGTTCCACGGCCCAATAGTGAGCCTGGGAATGTTTTTTGGGGTGACGCTAGAGATCAAGGCATGTGCTGCATGACTCCGCATGGCGGACAGCCCTCGGAGACTTCAGCCGCTCGAGCAAATGGAAGGCCGGGAATACCACTCCTGGGATGGTGAGCGAGCAGGCGGGCTTTAGGAAAGCCAAAACGCAATTCGGCGAACCCGTCGCCCTCGACTCCCGCATCTCCTGCGTTCGAAATCCAAACGGATTGTGAGGTCAATTCTGCTCGGTCTTTGTCGACCGCGATAGGGGAGCCGTGTTCACTTGGCCTCTTAATCAGTCGTCCAGTGTCTCAGGTGACGCTGACCAAGAGACCAGGGGGTCCGAAGGGATATCAGAGCGAAGGCTACAATCTCTCGCCATGGATGTGCACCTTGATATTGGTGCTACGGTCGTTCGCAGCAGAAAGAGCCTCGACGGCCTGGGAGAGGGGAAAGGAGGCGCTAACCATTGGGGCCAGGTCAATCCCGGTGCGCTCTAAAAAGCGCAGGGCGGCCGGCCAGATTCCAGCAGAGCCGACATTTCCCTGCACTCTGAGAGCCTTTGTGACCAATAGTCCCAGAGGCGCAAAGACCTCCGCGCCCGGATTGATTCCGACGTAGACGACTCTTCCGCCAAAGCGAGCGAGCTCGAGCGCGGCCGCCATCGCGCTCGGATGGCCAGATCCTTCGATTACCAAATCGGCGCCCCGAAGGCCCGTAAGAGCTGCAACCTCGTCGGCGACGTTGTTCGTGCTCGGATCAAGCGCAAGCTCCGCGCCGAGTTGCATCGCTATGGGGTGGCGGTTCAACTGCGGTTCGACAATCACAACGCGGGCGCCCTGTGCCGCCGCTGAGGCGACAGCGCATAGCCCAATAGGCCCAGCGCCAAACACGACAACGGTGTCGCTGGCGTCGATGTTGGCAGTTGCCCGATACGCGATAGTAAAGGGCTCGACCAGGGCCCCAGCTGTGTCATTAATCGACTCAGGTAGGTGATGCAGCCATTGGGTAGAGGCCAGAAAAACCTCTGATAACGCACCGTCCATGGTGAACCCAAAGTGTGCGGTGTCTGAAACCGCACACTCCCCGACGACACGGTCCCCAGGCTTGAACTTCAATACGCTGGTCCCGACTTCTAAGACTTCACCTGTCCATTCGTGCCCGGGCACCACAGGGAAGCCAAAAGGAATGATGTAGTCACCGCCAAGGAGAGTGACGTCGGAGTGGCAGATACCCACGTTCCGCATGCGGATAGACACCTCGCCAGAGGCGGGAGTCGGCACAGGGCGCTCCTGTAGTTCAGCTCGGTTGGGCCCAACAAAAACCAGCGCCCTCATCAAGAAAAGTCCAACCCACCATTAATATTGATGCTCTGACCTGTGACGTAGCCGCCGGACGTCGACGCAAGCCACATTATGGCCCCTGCCATATCCGAGCCGTAACCGTAGCGACCTAGCGGTATGTCCTCGAGTTCCAGGGCCTTCATCTCTTCCACGCTGATGCCCCGTGCTGCAGCGTCAGACTCGACGAAAGACCAATGCATCTCGGTTGCTGCTAATCCCGGGCAAAGCGCATTTACCGTCACACCATAAGGGGCGGCCTCGAGGGCTAGCGAGCTAGTGAGCGTGTGGACTCCTGCCTTTGCGGCTCCGTAGGCGGCGGAGCCGGGATGCCCTACTTTTCCAAAAAAAGACCCGGTGTTGACGATGGTCCCTGAGCGTTGCCCGATCATCTGTTTGGCCGCCCACTTACAGCCGTGAAAAATACCCTTGAAGTTGACGGCGAGAATTCTGTTAACGTCGGCCATTTCAGTTTCCCATACAGGCGTGGGGGGGATGTGGATGCCCGCGTTATTAGCCATAATGTCAAGTCGGCCGAATCGTTGCACGGCGAAGTCGACAAGCTCGGCGACCGCCTTCTCGTCACTCACGTCCGTGACTTTTGCCAAGACCTCAACATCGGGGTACGCCGCGGCTATGCGATCTGCCGTGTCCTGAACCTCTGGTCGAATGTCCGCGAGCACAACACTGATTCCCTCAGCGGCGAGGGTCTCTGCGATACCTTCGCCAAGCCCTCGGGAAGAGCCCGTAACTACTGCCTTCTGGCCTGCAACAGAGCGAAATGTGGACATGGTGTTCCTCTTTCTATAGGTGGATAGCAATCAGATAGCGCTGAGGCCACCGTCGACCGTGAGTGCGGTGCCGGTGAGGTACGGCACGGCGGGTGATAGCAGGAACGCAACCGATCGTGCGATCTCATCGACGGTGCCATATCTACCCATCGGAGCCGATTCGTTAAAACGTCTGCGTTCCGCCTCTGGATCTTCGGCATTTGACAGCTGTTCAGAGAGACGTTGCAAGGGGGTCTCAATGGGCCCCGGGCAGATGCAGTTGACGCGCACGTGATCTGCGGCGACCTCCGCAGCGGCTGCACGCGTCAGCCCCAACACTGCGTGCTTGGTCGCGGTGTAGTCAGACCTCATCGGTGCGCCCTTAAGTGAGAGCAGAGAACCGGTGATAACTACCGCGCCTCCACCTGCTGCAGTCAGCACCGGCAGCACATATTTCATGCCATAAAAAAATGAATTCAAGTTGATGTCAATGACTCTCAGCCATTCTGCGGGATCTATGTCGACAATTGACTTGTGGGCTCCGCCGACGCCGGCATTATTGTGAAAAAACCACGGGCGAGGGAACTCTGCGGAGGCGCGATCAGCGAATGCGGCGACCTGCGCGGGGTCCGTCGTGTCGGCACGATGGGGCAGGATTCGGCCACCGCCAGATTCAGGCGCCAGCTGGGCTGTCTCTCTTGCGGCGTCAAGGTTGATGTCAACTGCTAAGACATCGCCTCCGCGAGACGCAAGCTCCAATGCCACTGCGCGGCCAATCCCGCTACCAGCACCTGTAACAATGCCTCCGAGCCCATCAAAATCATTTTGCGCTGTCACTTTTTCTCCTCCAATTGGTTCCCATCGAGGGGCGGTGGCCGCTAGGGGCGGCAACCGCCCCTCGATGCTGTTACGGATTTAGAACTCGGTGCCGGGCAGGCAACCCATGGGGGTGAAGTCTGCCATGGTGTCCTTTGTGACCACGGGAACTGGCATCAGGTACTCTTTGTCGACCGCTACGCCGTTGAGCACATCCACCATCTTCTCAAGGGCGTACACCGCGTCCCAGCAGGGAGACTGGAAGAGTGTTGCGAACTGTTCTCCACTCTCGATGAGCGCGGGAGTGACCTCATAGTAGCCACTACCCACGAGGGAAATGCCTGACAATCCGGAGTTCTTGATTGCTGCAGCTGCACCGGCCGCCATCACGTCGTCAGCAGCCACAACCACGTCGACCTGGTCGCCGAAACGGGTCAGCAGGTTGGAGGTGGCTGTTTGGGCCATCGCCTGCAACCAGTTCGCTGGCTGTGAACCAAGAATGGTGATTCCAGGTGCGACCTCCGCAAGACGGTCCGTCAGACCATTCAAACGGCCGATGGCAGCAGTGTTTCCAGGCTGGCCTTCGATGACGACAATGTTGCCTTGGCCGCCGAGCAGGTCGTTGACGATGTCAGCTTGGTCGGAACCAATACGAACGTCGCTTGGCCCGGTGAAGGTGTTGAAGAGATCTACCTCTTCATCAGAAACGACCGAGTTCGAGATGTTGACCGGAATGCCGGCTTCCTGTGCAGCGAGCAGCATGGTGGAAGTGGTACCGAATACGGCGGGCCACAAAATTATCCCATCGACGCCCTGCGCGATGAGTTGATCCATTTGAGCCTGTTGGGTGGTAGCCGTATAATCCGAGTTCAGAAGGGTTATTGTCACCCCGAGAGCTTCCGCCTTCTTCCTCAGGTTATCCACGTACGACGCACCGTAGGCGTTCTGGTTCTCTTGGGGCACGAGTACCCCAATGGAATACTCCACGGAGGTGGTTTCGGCCTCTGCGGGCGCGGGTGCGCTTGGTGCCGGTTCGGTTGGAGCGGCCGCGCAAGCGGCTAGGGCGACGACAAGTCCTGCAGTCGCCGTGGCGGCAATGCGCCGGATTAGTGGGTGTTTCATTTTTTATCTCCTTGTTTGTTGTGATGTATGGTGCTGTGCCATGGGGGTCTAATGGGTTAGGGCAAATCACCCGATTTGAGCAACCGACGACGAAGAATGTCCAGTCGTAGTCCAGAGATGCTCTCGCGATTAGCGACCATCGCGACAAAGAGTATGAGCCCGGTAATGATGAGCACGACGCTGGCTGAGATGCCTCCAAATCCGAGCGTCACCGCAACTGCTCCCAGTGCGATTGAGCTGATGGCCGCCGCTATTGCACTTCCGCGTCCGCCACTGAGGATTGCTCCACCCAACACAGCGGCCGCGATGGCCATGAGGAGCACTGTGGCGCCGAGGGTTGGATCGGCTGAACCTTGGCTAATAGTGTTCAGCACTCCGGCGACTGCCGAAAGCATGCCGCAGAGAACGAAGCCGAGGGTCTTGCTTCCCGTCACCGAGATGTTTGCTGCTCTAGCCGCGTCCATGTTGCCGCCGACGGCGTACATTTCACGGCCGACCTTCGTCGTGGCCATGAATAGTGCCACCAGAGCGGTGAGACCAAACGCTACTAAAACCGGTAACGTGAGCTGGCCAACGATATCTGCCGAAAAAAAGATGGTGGCAGTGGAGTCTTGGAGCTGAATGGGGTCGCTACCCGTAAGCAACAAGGCGAGTCCACTCAGCGCAGTCATCGTGCCAAGGGTGGCAATAAATGAGTTGACCTTGGCGACGAGCACCAAGCCCGCGTTCACCAAGCCGATGAATCCACCGGCACATATTGCGAGTGCTGCCGCTACAGCGATATTTTCGCTTGACTGCGCGAGAACCACGCCGGCGACCGCCATTGTCGACCCCACACTCAGATCGATTTCGCCAAGCACAATCACTAACGTGAGCGCCACAGCAACAATGAGGTTTCCCACCACGCGGTCGAGTGTGACGCCGTAGGCGAAGATCGCTAGGGGTTGGTATAGGGCCGCAAAAATCAGGATAATTGCGAGGAGTCCAAAAGCCCGAGCAGCAGGCTGGTTATTAATCCACCGCACGGCGTTCCTCATCGGGCTCCTCTCTTTCGAAGCAGCGCATCGCTCGCGACTGCGACAACGATGATGAGGCCCTTCACGAATTGCTGCCACTCGAACGGCAAACCGATGAGTATCGACATGTTGAGTAGGGTAGCGACGAAGAGCACGCCCACCACGGTGCGCATCACGCTCCCACGGCCTCCAAAAAGGCTGGTTCCACCGATTATCACCGCCGCTAGGGCATTGAAGTCGAAGCCCGTGCCAATCGAGGGTAAGGCGTTGTTGTTGAATCCTGCGAGGAGAATCCCCGCGATGGCGCATGCCACTGCGACAAGGGCGTAGGTCCCGAAGACGGTGCGATAGACACCCACGCCCGCAGCACGGGATGCCTCCCTTTGGCTACCCAATGACCGAATTGAAAGCCCAAGGTTCGTCCGTTGAAGGACGAATTCAGCGCTGACACCTATCAGGAGCATGATGACGAATACCCAGGGCAGCGGCCCGATAAATGATGTGGCAAAGCCGTTGAGCCAGGTCGACGTCATGTTGTACTGGGCGCCGCCGGTCAGGTAGAGCAATATTCCAAGACCACTGGTTTGCACCGCAAGGGTGACCACAACGCCGTTGGCTCGCATTACGCCGACTCCAAGGGCGTTTGCCGCCGCGAAAGGAAGGGTTGACGCGATCGCGGCGAGGATGCCAAGCCACAGTCCGTATTGCCCAACGACGATGACCACCACCGCCGCGGTGCCAACCTGAGCCACTACGGACAGGTCGAGAAAATTACCGCTTACGGTAACGAACGTCATGCCGATTGCGACGATTCCAAGAAAGGCGCTGTCAAAAAGAATCGCTCGCACGTTGCCGCTACTGGCGAAACCGGGCACGACTGCGACACCTATGGCTACGAGCGCCACGAAGGCGAACACGATTCCCAGGTCCACGACCGCAGTGACCGCTGAGCGTCGGCGCGGAGAGAGTGCTTGATCGCCGGAGAGGGTTTCGATGACCGCCATGGACTCTGTCTGGGTCGGTTTGAGGTTGTCAGGCATCTGCTCCTACCTCTGCTTCCTGACCCACGGCGACGGCCATAACATTGCCAGCTGTTAGGTCGCCATCCGATAATTCGCCGACGATTCGGCCGTCTCGCACAACGATGACTCGGTCCGAGAGGGCGAGAAGCTCGGGAAGATCAGAGGACACGACCAGAACTGCGACCCCGTCATCGGCAAGCTCGCGAACCAGGTCGTGAATTTGCGCTTTTGCGCCGACATCGACTCCGCGAGTTGGTTCGTCCATAACGAACAGGCGCGGATTTGTTGGAAGCCACTTGCCGAAAGCCACCTTTTGCTGGTTGCCTCCGCTTAGTCTCCCTACCTCCGCTCGTCCATCCTTTGGGCTAACATCAACTCGTTCAATGACGTCCTCTGAAACTGCTAGCTGCTTACGCCGCAGCCCAACACCAAATCGGGAAGTTTTATTCCGGTTAGGAAGGGCCACATTCATTTCGATAGACATATCGATTAGGACACCCTCTCCCCTGCGATCCTCTGGCACATAGCTGACGCCGTGTCGGAGCGCGTCTCGATAGCTGTCAATTCTCTTTTTCTGGCCATTCTTATCGGTAACTGTCACGGTCCCACTAGTGCGCGCGTCAATCCCCAGGATGGTGCGCACAATCTCGGTGCGCCCGGCTCCAACCAAGCCACCTATCCCGACAATCTCCCCGGCATGAACCTTCAGCGAAACATCCTTCACCGCTGCAGACTCAAGGTGTTCAGCGCTCAGAACCACTGTCCCAGGGCGGCCCTTGTGGCTGACCTTCAAATCTTGGGCGAGCGCGCGGCCAACCATGAGTTTTACCAGCTGAGGTGCGGGTGTATTGGCGAGTTCAAAGCTTCCGACCACGCGACCGTCACGCAACACCGTCGTGGTTGCGCAGAGCGCGTAAATCTCGGGCAATCGGTGAGAAATGTAGACGATGGCGATTCCCGTTTGCGCCAAACTCTTCAGCATGTCGAGAAGCCCTTCGGTCTCCCGGGGAGTGAGACTGGCGCTTGGCTCGTCCAAGATGAGGACCCGGGGATCTTGGCTCAGGGCCTTGGCTATTTCAACCATCTGCTGCTGGGCGGAGGAGAGAAGTCCGAGCCGGGTGTTAGGTGTCACTTTAAGTCCTACACGTTGCAGCAAAATCTCCGCCGCGGAATTCAATTCTTTACGGCGCACAAAACCCGCCCGGGTGGGGGTTCTCCCGAGCGAAATGTTTTCGGCCACAGTGAGGTCTGGCAGAAGGCTCCGTTCTTGGTGCACCAAAGCGATGCCTGCGGCGCGCGCCGAACCGGGGTTGGGGGAGATTGGCTGTCCAAAGCAAGTAACTGATCCCGCATCCGGCGCAATCAGCCCACAAAGAACGCGCATGAGGGTAGATTTTCCCGCGCCATTTTCACCTACGACTGCGTGACATTCACCTTCGTGCACCAGAAGGTCGACGTCTGTCAAAGCCAGGGCACCACCGAAGGATTTGCTGATGCGGGAAGCGGCGATTGCAACTCCAGCTTTCGCTTGTTCAGCCATGAATCCCCATTTCAGCGTCGAAATTTTTGGTAGCAACGGTTGCCACGTCTGTCAGGTAAACGCAAACGTTTGCAAGACCATAACATCATGGAGTCCTCCTGTCAAGCGAGGTTTGAACAAAGAAAAACCGCGAAAAACCCGGGCACTAGCGCCCCTAGCGGTCCGCTCTTGCAATCGTTTGTATTCAGTGTTATGTTCACCCCGTCAGCATCCACACGCGAAAGGAGTCGCCCGTTTATGTCCGAAGCACCGCGCATGCCTAGCCATTTACTCACGCCCGGCCAGATGGGAGTCGACTATGAGACGCGAGTCGACTTCGATCGGCTTCGGGATTACCGCCTCGGACGCGCCCAAGCCGCTTTGGAGAAAAGCGAATGTGGCTCATTTCTTCTTTTTGACTTTTACAACATTCGCTATTCCACTCAGTCCTGGGTCGGCGGAGCTCTCGGCGACAAGATGGTTCGTTACGCACTTCTCACCCGCGGGGGTGAACCGCATCTGTGGGATTTCGGCTCAGCTGTAAAGCACCATCAAATGTACTCTCCATGGCTTAAGCAAAACCACAACCATCCGGGTTTCCTGGGGTTCAGGGGGGCGGTTGCACCGACAGCAGGACTGATGGTTGATGCGGTAACGCAGATTAAGGGAATCCTCACCGATCTTGGCCTTCACAACTCCCCGGTAGGTATCGACATTGTCGAGCCCCCATTCCTCTTCGAGATGCAGCGGCAGGGCTTTCGCGTCGTCGATGCTCAACAACACATGCTCGACGCGCGCGAAATAAAGAACACCGACGAAATCATGTTGATGAACCAGGCCGCCGCCATGGTCGACGGAGTCTATCAGGACATTGTCGAGGCGCTTAAACCCGGCGTGCGTGAAAATGAAATTGTGGCCCTCGCCGCAAAGAAGCTCTACGAATACGGATCAGACCAGGTTGAGGCAATCAACGCTATTTCCGGAGAGCGTTGCAACCCGCATCCCCACAATTTTACCGACCGCATAATCCGTCCTGGAGATCAGGCGTTTTTTGACATCATTCATTCTTTCAATGGCTATCGGACTTGCTACTACCGCACTTTTAGCGTGGGCATGTCGACTGCGCCGCAACGTGCGGCCTATAGTCGCGCACGGGAGTGGATGGATAACGCTATTGCCGCCATCAAACCCGGCGTGGGATCCGACGAGATTGCTTCTCTCTTCCCGACGGCCGAATCCCTAGGGTTCGACGACGAGCTGTCGGCCTTCGGTCTGCAGTTCTGCCACGGACTGGGCCTCGGCCTGCACGAGCGCCCGATTATTTCTCGGCTCAACAGTTTTCGCGAGCCGGTCGAGATTAAAGCGGGAATGGTATTTGCCGTGGAAACCTACTGCCCGGCCACCGACGGGTATTCGGCCGCCCGGATCGAAGAAGAACTCGTGATTACAGATGACGGCCCGATTGTGATCACCAAATACCCCGCAACCGATCTCATCGTTGCCAACCCTTACTGATGCGAAAGGTGAGTCCTGCCCATGACTGAGACCACTATGCGCGCCGCTGTCATGCACGGCAGAGGCGACATCCGAATTGAGAATGTCCCTGTACCTTTTGCACGACCGGGGGAACTTTTGCTGGAGGTGTCAACGGTGGGGATCTGTGGAACGGACGCGCACGAATGGGCACATGGGCCCAAACTCTTTCCCCTGGAGGCTCCCCACCCTGTCACGGGCCACGTCGGTCCAATGATTATCGGGCATGAGTTTGCAGGCTACGTTCGCGCCGTCGGCGAGGGAGTTGACCCCGAATGGACTGGAAAGCTGGTGGCCTCTTGCGGCTCCATGGCGTGCGGAGTCTGCGAAGAATGCGCCACGGGGCGTTCAAATCTGTGTCGACGCTACGCTTCAGTGGGTTTACACCGGGATGGTGCGCTTGCCTCCTTTGTCTCCGCCCCAGTCGCAAGCTGCGTAGACGTCGGAGTCCTTGGCCTTGGTTCTGAGGAAGCTGCCCTTGTTCAGCCAATGGCGATAGCAGTCCATTCGATGAAACGGTCTGGGATCAGCCCGAGAGACGTGGCTATCGTGCAGGGTGTTGGCGGGATTGGAGCGTTCCTCATTTGGGCACTTATACAGAGTGGCGCTGAAGTCGTCGCGGTCGACTTGCAGCAAGAGCGGCTTGACGTTGCGCGGAAGCTCGGGGCACATGTCACCATCCTGGGTGGGCAGCCTAGTAGCCAAGAAGCCATTGTCGCCACCTTCGGTGAGCGCATCCCCGTGTTTTTCGAAGTTACCGGCTCCGACCACGGGCTAAACCTGGCGATTGAAATCGTTCCGATGGGCACAAATATAGTCATGGTTGGCATTCACAAGGTGCCCCGCCCCGTTGACCTCTCCCGCATCACTGTTCGGGAACTGAGTCTGATTGGCACGAACGCTCTCGTGCGCGAGACAGACTTTCCTGAGGCTGCAGCCTTAGTTTCTCTGAGACGCGGTGAATGGGGAGATATTGCCCCGACGCCCCGAACGCTCGACGAGCTGGTTGAGGGGGCACTCCGCCCGATGTCTGAAGGTCATCCACCCGCCATTAAAACCCTGATTCGCCCGGTGTAATGGCCAGTGCCGGGGCCTCCTCCGATATGTGTTCCCTAAACACGGAATACTGTTATTTATGAGAGAGTTGCCGGTTCCCACGCTCAAAGACGTCGCTCTCAAAAGTGGCGTCCACGTTGGGACGGCCTCGCGCGCACTCAGCGGGGACCAGTATCACCTCGTGAGCGAGGCGACGCGGGCGCGGGTGCGCTCTGTAGCTGAGGAGCTCGGCTACAGCACGAATGCAGTCGCTCAGAGCTTGCGGAAGGGCACAACCGGAGCGCTTGGAATTGTAGTTGCTGATCTCGACAACTCCTTTATTGTCGCAGTTATCCGAGGCATTGAGCATGAGTCTCGCGGTCGCGATTACATGTCACTTGTGGCAGAGACACAAGATGATCCTCGAACCCTTCGTGATGTGGTGACCCGGCTACTGCGAAACCAAGTCGACGCAATCATCCTCAGCGCAGCACGGGTGACCGATGAAGAATTCGTGTCCGAGTTGGAGCAGCGCGTGCCGGTTGTGCTGGCTGTCCGGGGATTCACGCAGGCCAGCGAATCCGAAGATGACAGCCGCCACGTAGAGGTGTTACAAGATGATTACGTAGGCTCCCGTGCTGCCGCGAACCATCTCATGGCTCTGGGTCATACGAGGATCGCGCAGCTCCCTGGCCCCCCCCAGATTTATTCTTTTGCCGGCCGGAGTGAAGGTTATCGTGCGGCGCTTGCTCTCCACCCCGACGTGATTGACGTCTCTACCGGTGCCTTTGCTCTTGAGAGCTCCTTGGCGGAGGGTCGCCGCCTCGCCGCTGATCTGCTTCGCCTTCAACCCGCGTTACGACCAACGGCAATCTTCGCCCACAACGACCTCATGGCCGTCGGGGCACTCGACGCGCTTCGTGATGCTGGACTACGGTGCCCGGTCGATGTTTCCGTAATTGGCTACAATGACGCTCCATTGATTGACCATATCGACCCCCCCCTGACAACCGTGCGACTTCCCGGTTTCGAACTAGGTCGGCATAGCGCCAGGATGGCGTTCAGCTTGATCGATGGCGTGACTCCCACACGGTCTCGGATTATGCTCGCTCCTGAGCTTGTGGACCGAAAGTCGACCACTCCACCCCGACAACTCGCGTAAACTACTTTTCCGAAAAATTGTGGGGGACCGGCCTCGGTCTTTCTCTCCGGGCACAAGTATCGATACTGAGGAAAAATAGGCATCCGAAAAAATACCCGGTGATTGCGTCAGGAACCTTTCACGATGTGCTCTGTCCCAAGTTCTTCCTGCCACCATCGTGCCACTAGTTGCCTCGGTCGACGTGACGAGAGGAAACTATTGGGTTTGCTGGCGCGTGACCTCAGCGAGAGCGGCCCAGTCGTAGTCGGCAAACTCGGGTGTCGCAAGTGCCTGAGTGAACATGTCACGCAAGACGGCTGCGGTGGGCAAAGTCAGCCCGGACTGGTGCGCCGCATTTTCGG
>Ga0222651_1001415_pt1 | contig 11831 bp, 10 predicted proteins | sample AntAcemetagen369_FD_179855 | JGI IMG/M metagenome (GOLD analysis project Ga0222651, IMG submission 179855) | Saline water microbial communities from Ace Lake, Antarctica - #369 | ecosystem: Environmental > Aquatic > Non-marine Saline and Alkaline > Saline | place: Antarctica: Ace Lake...
CCGGCATCTACCTGGGCCAATTTGGCGGATATATCTGCATTGTTAATACTTATCAATTGTTGTCCTTTATTAACTTTATCCCCTACCTGAACGTAAATTTTATCCACATATCCCATCATTCGGGTACTAATATTGGCACTGTTCACCGCCTCTATCTTTCCGCTAGCGGATAGGAACGGACTGCTGTTCCCTTCAGAAACCCTACTCACTTCAACGGCCACGACAGGAGAATTGTCCGCCACCATTTTTTTATCATCGTTGCCACAACTACTGATAGTAATGACTAAGGTAAAGAGCGCTGCTATGTATAATTTTGTTTTCATATCTAGATATTTATTGTTTTTCAAAGGGCATATGTAATTCGCATATCTTCAATCGTATTTGCGACCAGTTTTCGGTTATGCTCATTTCATGTTTTTTGTTTAATATTTTATGTTGGATGCTAGTATTCCTTTTTAAGGTTTTATATTGATTTCTTGAAGCGTATTATTCCTTGGTTAAAAAGTTAACATAGGCCAAGGCGTAATTATAGTTGAAAATAGTTGTGTAATATTCCAATCTCTTTTGGGAAAATTGTGTTTCGGTATTTAATAGGTCGGTCGTTTTTTCCAGACCCTGTTTAAAGCGATTGGTTCTTATGCGAAGCGATTCTTCTGACTGTTGCAAGGCCAGGGAAGTAAGTTCCAGATTGTTTTTGGCATCTTGGAGTAACCGCATGGCCCTATTCAATTCTACCTGACTCTCCGCTTTATATTGATGCAGTTCCAATTTGGATTTCTCGTATTCGGCCCTACTTTTTTGGGCCTTCCCAAAACGCTTGCTGCCTTCAAAAATGTTCCATTTTAATTCTGCTCCGATCAAATATCCATTGGCATTCCCTTGAAAAACTTGATCATCGTGCAATTCATAGGTCCCAAAGGCATTTAAGCTAGGCAGGAAACTCATTTTGTCCGCCCTGTACATTTGTTCGTATGCCTCACTGGAAAAGGTCATGGCTTGTAAGTCCTTTCTATTTTCTGGTAATCCTTCCGTAATCATATCACTGACCATAAGGGTCAAGGAGTCCGTCGGCTGTAAAAGGGTATAGTTGTCATCGTTCATCAAAACCGACAGGTAATTGGAGACATTATAGATATTGCTCTTGGCGTACTGCAACTGATTCTCTATTTCGGTAACCCTCACCTCAACAGCAAGGACATCCGATTTTTGAAGATACCCCTGTTTAAAACTATTATCCGCCAATCGCTTATTTTCCATGGCTGCCTTTTTTGCCTGTTCCAAAACAGCTACCGACTTATACGCCAATTGTAATTGCATATAGCTCTTTTCTACCTCCAAGTCCATATAATCATTGGTCCTATCCGCTTTCAACTCTATCGCGTTCAATTTGGCCTTTGCCGCCTTTCGCTGAAAAATACCATCAAGATTTACCAAAGGTTGCTGCACTTGGATACGGGTAGCATAATCCTCAATCTGACTGGGATTGTTCAATAAAAGTGGATTAAAATCGGCCTGGGTCAAAATTTCTTGGTTCAATTTAGAACCAAATGCCATAAGGGGGTTAGTGGTAGCTATGGCGGTATGGGATACGCTAATATTAGGCAATATCACAGCATTGGACTGATTAAAATCCCCCTTGGCCGCCAACACATCCTGTTGGGACATTTTTAGGGTATTGTTGTTTTCCCTCACTTTGGTCAGCACTTCCTCCTTACTGATCAATATCGTTTCCTGAGCGTGAACAAAAAACACAGTTCCAAAAAATAATAGTATATATATGATATTCTTCATGTTTCAATTTATTTAGTACAAAATTAGGGGTAGAAAAAGGATTGCACAGTAACTAATGTTACCAAGGGTAATAAACCATTGGAATATTGGAATCTAGCTGGCCTTATTGGTTTTAAACCAGTAACTAACGCCAACGGACCAATAGAATGTATTCTTTAAATCTTCCTTAATAATGATATCCTCTGTGGTAATAGTGGCACCGTTTAAAGGAAAGGTCCATGTTGGCGTTAAGGAAAAAATAAATTGTTTGTGATAAAGTTGAACGGGAAGGCTTAGCTCCCAATTTAAAAAATTGAACTCCGATGCTTCCTTGATCTCCACTATATTGGTAGGGGAAGGCTCTGTATCAATTGACCCTTTCCCTTTTCCCTTTCGGTTACCCAAACGATTGCTACTATAATATTCTTGATAAAAATATTGTGATCCGGCATAAAAGGAAATTCTGGGGTCTATTAATAATTTGTTATCCAGGGTATAATAGGTTCGATCTAACATGAATCCTGCAAAAATATCAGCAGAACCTTCCTTGTTAAAATAAACACTGGAAGAAAGTGTAATTTCCAAAACCTTCATGTCATAACTAAGGATTCCAGAAATATCACCTATAATTTCAGACTTTACATTATAACTGTCTTCATTAAAAAAATATGCCGTTCCAGATATTCCTCCACTTAACTTTAATGAATTAAATAGGAATCCTGAACTGATCAAAAAAAGGTCCATCCGGTTTTCATTGGGTGCCGTCAAATAAGATACCGAGGCATCTGCAAAAAACCCAGTCTTATCGTAATAACCAATGGATGGGAAAATATAGGGGGCAGCAATTGAATCCCGCCTACCCATAAATACTGCATCATTAAGGTAGCTAACATCGGTTAAAAAGTAAGATTCATTGTCATTGGATTTTTCTTGGATAGATTTCTTATTGTTTTGGGACATCATCCCAGTCTGAAAAGCAATGAATATTAAGGTAGATATAATTAGCTGGGATTTCATTGCGTATAAGTTTAAGTTCTTTATTAGAAATGGGATGTAGAAATTGCAAAACTCCTGCATCCCTATCATATAACTTAATTCTTTCCTTTATTCATTTTTTTTATGGGAGCCTTATTGATACCTTTTTTCATGTTCATGTTTTTATTGGCCATCATATTTTTCTGAACCATCATTTTTCGATGTTGATACGAATTTTTAAACATGGCACCATCCATATTTAGGCATTCTCCATCTTGCAACCGAAGTTGTTTCCGGTCTTGGTTTTGATAAGTCCCATCAGGATTTACTACTACTCCTTCTCCAAGGTTTAATTGCTGCTGCAGACGTTTTTGTTCTTGATTTCTGATTTGAAATACTTCCCCACCTATTTGCATAAGCTGAAACCTATTTTGATTTCGATCCTGCATTTGAGCCTCAGAAAGACCTTTGTTCTCCTGTTTTACTTTGTATCTGTATTGATACTCGTTGCGGTATTTAATACCATCATTGTCCAAACATTCCCCATCTTTTAGACGAAGTCGGTCCCGATCCCTAGTTACATAGGCACCATTGGGATTTACAACCGTTCCATCATTTAAGGTTATTGGATCTTGTAACCTAATTTGGTCACGATCTCTAATTTGTAATACATCACCATCAACCAACATTAATCGATCTTGGTCTCTATCACGCAACTGATCCTGATCTTGTGCAGTGTGCATTATTGATCCAAACGCAATCAATAAGGCCGATAAAATTATTTTATTCATCATTTGGATTTTTTAGATTTATATAAGGTAAATGTATCACGCCCACCACTCATTGAAAATGACTTAGGTCAGTTAACCTAAACAAAAACAACAGTTTGCAGCATTTTAAATGTAAAAGTGGTTACATTGGGAGATTTTCGGAAAATTAGATTTCGTCAAATTTCTTAAAGACAGCCAACACTCCTAAAGTATTGAACCAGTGCTTAAAATCCTTTTTGAACAGAGAATTTGTTTATGAAGATTCATTAGCGACCACACTGTTCCTGACTATCATTAATTATTACGGTATAGTCTTCCTGGGTTAAATAATGGGGCTCATAAGTATTCCCCGAGAGTTCAATGGCATCGACAAAGCTCCTGAGGTGGTTGCGGGAACCGCATTGTAGGCTTTCAAATACTTTTATCATGGCACTATTGGTCGTGGCATCAATATAATTGGCCAAATCCACAATGTCCAAATCTTCGATACTGGCACCAACCTCCAAGGCATTTGCCCTATTTTCACTGCCGTAATCAATAAACCGATCATAAAGTTTTTGAATTTCCTGGTTATTAAACTCCCCATATGGTAAAAGCGTATAGGAAATACTGTATTGACCCAATAGACCTATAACAGCATTCATATGACTTTGTTCACTTTTCTTAATATTTGAAAATTGATTTATTTCCCATATTTCATCCAAATAGGTGTAAGTATCCCTTGCCAACTTTTCCTCTTCCAACATAAACTGTAATGCGGCATTATCTTCTTTGGTGAAGTCTATATTCTCCAAATCATCAACCGAGGAATCATCATTATTACAGGAGAACAACGCCAACAGGAACGGCAATCCAAAAATGATTAAATTGAGTCTTATTTGTTTAAAATGTTTCATTGCTAATAGATTTAAAGTTCATAAGCAATATCCAAGATAGTAAACAGATATACAGCTACTTAAGTTACACAGGCTATACTTTTAGAATGGTGGGAGACCATTAATCCATTAGATAATGTTTTTTACTGATAGGGGATAAACCTATTATAATAGATAATAGACCTTACCACAACCGGTTTTGGAAAGTAATAATTTAAGGCCCCAATTTTCCCTTGAGAAAATTAGATTGGATTTAACCGTTTTGTGGAAAACATTTTATGGTCAGGGATGATTTAATTCGCCTTTCTGGTGCCCCCATGACCACCAGCTACGATCAACATTATTTTTACGCTCAACCAAATGAATTTAAAAAATTGGATAATGGGGTTCATCATATAAAAGCGCTTGGATTTTGATATTCTTTGTGTCATGTTTTCAATTTTAGGTTATCTGGTAATTTTATTCCTTAAGAATCGTTTTTATTCCGGAATCAACCACCAGAAAGGTTTCATTTTAGCCTTATAGAGGAATGCATAGTGCAAGGCCAATTTAAGCCAATGGCCGGCCAAGCCAATTTCCCCAAAGGTTTTCCTCAATTCTCGTCCTTGGGTATGTGGATATCTATTGTAGTCAGGAACTATTGGAAAGGTGGTTATACTAATCCCACTGCCTTTGGTCATACCAAAACCAGCTGAGGCAATACATGCGGCACCCATGTTGCCCATGGATCCACGGTGATGCAGGGAGTTCTTACCATTCTGTATAGTATCTATAATATTCTCGGCCACCAACTTTGCGGTAATGCCAGACGGCATAACGGTTCTTGGGGGCGAAGGAGAGATAGCTGTTCCGTTTTTACTTACCCTGGGTTTTGAAATGGAATGTGGCGGGGCAAAGGCAATACCTGGAGCAAAAATATTGGGGTAGGAAGGATTCTGATAGGTCTCTGGCCAATCTTGAACGGACCATTCTTCATAGGGTTTAGGGGTATAGTCAGCATCGACAATCATAAAGCCTTTAAACAATTTTTCCGTAATATCACGGTCGTTCCTATCATAGGCTTTAAACCCATGCCCCGAAAAGGCAGGAATCAACATGGCAAAATCATACGATTCCGTATGGTATTCCCCATCGAAGGTCTCATAATGTGCTAAGCCGTCCTCAATTTTATTTACCCCGGCACCAATGATCCATTTTATACCGCGATCTTCAAAAACCATTTCTACCATTTCGCTCGACTTCATTATGTTGTTGCCATAGCTCAAGAGCATCCCATCCATTCCAAAATCTCCCAATTGCGGCTCATTGGCAATCCAGACCATTTCTGCCATATCCCGGACCTTATGCCGTCTTAATTCCTGTTCTACATTTAAAATATACTCAAAAGCAGCACCTTGGCAGGTAGACTTGGCATGGCCGGTTCCAATTAATATTTTGGCCTTTTTACCTTGTTTCATCTGCTGAATTAAATCGTCAAGGGCTTTCCAAGCCTGATTGGCGTGATGGTAGGTACAAACGGATTAGGCTTTGTTGGTGCCGGGCAGCAGTCCTTCCGTCATATCGAAAGCCAATTTGGGGCCTGTTGCATTGATCAAATAGTCGTAAGTTACTTTTTCCTGTTTTCCCTTTTCGTCATCCACAAAATATTCCACCAGAACAAAGGGCTTATCCACATCAGCATCCCCCTCGGGATGAAAAGTAACCACCTTTGCCTGTTTATAACCTATATTCTTCTTCTTGTACAAGGGAGCTAGCGGGAAGATAATATCCTTAGTTTCCATCCTTCCTATTCCTATCCAAATATTGGAAGGGATCCATTGATAATTGCTATTGGGAGAGACCACTAAAATTTCGTGTTCCTTGGATAGTTTTCTACGAAGGTGCGCTGCGGCTACATGACAAGAGATTCCAGCACCCAGAATGACTATTTTTGACATTATGATTGGACTTATTTAACGATAAATTTAAAGCTTAGCTAAAACACCTAAAAGGATTATTATCAGGATATTAAATATAATTGAGATTATAAATTTGAGACTTTAAAATCACTTGCACCACCACTTTTGTTACAGAGCATATACTTTTGGAATACCACAAATAGAAATCGGAATGAAGTCGGCCTAAATTTGGATAGACATAATGGAATTAAGCCGTATTTGATAAATCTAAAACCTATTTTTTGAGAAATAGGGCATCCCATTATTTTTCCCCAAACCACCAATTGGGCTTTTGGGGCTTTTTTACTAGATTAAACTTTTTAATAGCATGGGTTTTAATATGATTGGCCATCTCTTCAACAGAGTCTGTTACGAACAGTAACTCCATATCTTTTGGACTTATACTTTCATTCTTTGCCATAATCTGGATATGCTCACAAAGCTCGCTATGGTATTCGGACCCAAAAATGACCACAGGAAAGTTTTGGATCATCCTAGTCTGTATTAGGGTAATGGATTCGAAAAGCTCATCCAATGTACCCATACCCCCAGGCATAACAACAAAGGCATAGGAATATTTGATCAACATAAACTTTCTCACAAAAAAATACCTAATATTTACCCATTTGTGCAAATAGGGATTAGGTTTTTGCTCAAAGGGCAGTATTATATTGCAACCAACGGAATAGCCTCCTGCTTCGTATGCTCCTTTGTTGGCCGCTTCCATTAACCCTGGACCTCCCCCGGTCATCACTGCAAACCCCAAGTTCGCCAAGGCAGCTCCAACTTGTTCTGCCTTCAAATAAAACGGATTGGTTTCATCAAATCTAGCCGACCCAAAAACCGTTACGCAAGGACCAATAAAGTGCATTTTCCTAAATGCCCTGATAAAACTAAATTGTACCCGAAAGGTAAAAAGTAATTCATTAAACCTAGAAAGCGGACCACTTAGAAAACGGGATTCTTCAGGCTGTAATCTATTGTTGTTGTGGTTATTTTCCATCAGCTTATTTTTTTATAACTAATAACCGCCAAAGCGTTCATGGCAATGGCAAATAGCAATGTCTTTAAAACTTGCGGGTAAATATCGGAAAGGCCGGCCCCTTTTAACATGACCATCCTCATGACCTGTACAAAGTATTTAATAGGGTTAAATTCCGTTAACACCTGGGCCCATTGTGGCATACTTTCGATCGGAGTGAATAAACCACTCATTAAAATAAAAATAACCATAAAAAACCAAGCTATAAACATTGCCTGCTGTTGGGTATCCGTAAAATTGGATATAAATAGGCCCATCCCCAAAATCACCAAAATGTAAATAATGGTATATAGATACATTAAGGTAAGGCTTCCAACTATTGGCACGTGGAACAACAGTTTAGAGATGATCAAACCCACAGTCAACAATACCATACCCAGAACCAAAAAAGGAAATAATTTTCCAATAATAAATTGGTATTTTTTTATGGGGGTTACATTTATTTGCTCCAAAGTGCCTATTTCCTTTTCCCGAACAATGTTCATACCTGAAAGGAAAAGGGTAATCATGGTTACCAATAAGACCAATATTCCTGGCACCATAAAGGTTTTGTAATTTAAGGTCTCATTGTACCAGAAGGACGGGATGGTTTCAATATTCAATGGCTGGTTTCCCGACCTGTTAAAAAAGGATAATTCTACCTGTGCCTTTTTATTGAACTGTTGTACGATTTGATTGATATACACATTTTCCACCCCAGCAGCTGCCCCATCAATAGCATTGATTATAACGGACAGATCGGTTTTTCCATTTTTAAGCAGTTGCCTTTCAAAATAAGATGGAATCTCTAAAATTACATCAACCTTCCCTTCCAACATTGCCTTACTCGCCAGTTTTTCCGATGGAAAGTCGCTCATCACATTAAAATAGGAGGACGCTTCAAATTTTTCCACTAGTTCCCTTGAAAGGGAGGTTTTATCGTTATCAACAAAGGCAAACTTTATATTTTTCACTTCAAAAGTGGCCGCATTGGATAGAATGATAAGTTGGATCAACGGCAAAACAAAAATAATAGGGAGCATCGCCTTATTTCTAAAGATCTGTTTAAATTCCTTTTGGATGATATAGCGGATTATTTTCATATTTTTTTTAGTACTAAGTATCTAAAACGTGAGTTGTTTGGGGCAATGTTGTCGGGTCAGCGCAGTCGAGACCTTATTTAAAGATATAATTGTCTAAAACCTCTCGGCTGCGCCTGCCTGCGGTAGGCAGGCTCGAGGAGACAGCAACATTAACTCTAATTAATTGGTAATACATATTTCATTTTAAATTGAACTCACATTAAAAGTTAATATTGAGTTGAAGAAATTTTAACTGATTTCTAAGACACTATCTTTTGATCCACAAATCACTTCATAAACTCCTAACCATTTGCCCAAGGTCCTTCATTCCAATCTAATTTTATACTTTTTTACGCTCAAGCCAATAAAAAATATGGTCATCCCAATCAATATTAAGGTTTCTTTCCACACGTAGGCCAATCCAACTCCTTTAAGCATAATGCCTTTTAGAATCATTATAAACCATTTGGCAGGAATTATATTACTGATCATTTTTAAGGGCAAAGGCATACTGGAGATAGGAAAGATAAATCCCGATAATAATATAACGGGGAGCATAAGTCCCATTAAAGAAACCATCATGGCGGTTTGTTGTGTGGAGGATATGGTGGAAATTAGAATCCCGAGCGACAGGGCGTTTACTATAAATAAGGTACTCTCCGCCCCCAATAAAAACAGACTCCCCTGCACTGGCATTTTAAAAACAAAAATGCTTAAAAGAATAATAACCGAAGCGTTTATAATGGAAAGCAAAATATATGGAACCACCTTGCCCACAATAACTTGAAATGGATTTAGGGGAGACACCAACAAAATTTCCATAGTTCCCAATTCTTTCTCCTTAGTTATGGATATCGAGGTCATCATGGCAGATACCAACATTAATATTATGGTCATAACCCCGGGAACAAACATATAAACACTTTTTAGTTCCGGATTAAATACCATTCTTGTTTTTGGTGTTATTTGGTAAGGAATAGTTAATCCTTTATTTAATTCCTGTTGGTAATTCTGTAAAATGGATGTTACAAAATTACTTATGGTATTGGCCGTATTGGGATCGGTAGCATCGGTAAGAATTTGAACGGTGGCTTTTTTTTGGGAAACCAAGTTCTTGCTAAAATCCTTTTCAAAATTGAGTACCGCCTTTATTTTCCCTTTTTTAAAAGTAGATTCAATCTCATCTTCATGACTTATAAACCCCTTAATACTAAAATATTTTGAAGTCGCTATTTTATTAATGATCTCTTTGGTATTAACGTCCTTGGAATGATCTAAAATGGCGATATCCACATTATTGATCTCGTTGGTAATGGCAAAACCAAAAAGCATCACTTGCACTATGGGCATCCCAAAAAGGATAAACAGCGACCGCCGGTCCCTTAAAATATGGTAAAATTCCTTTTTGATGAATCCTATAAATCTGTTCATTTCATCATTGTTATTCTATGTTCCTAGCTAATTTTAGGAATACTTGGTTCATGGAATCCACTTGAAACTGTCCTTTAAGGTTCTTTGGCGTGTCCAAAGCCTCTATTTTCCCCGCTACCATAATGGATACCCGATCACAATATTCTGCCTCGTCCATATAGTGGGTGGTCACAAAAATGGTGACCCCTTTGCTGGCCTCCCTGTAGATCATTTCCCAAAATTGGCGCCTGGTAATGGGATCGACCCCTCCTGTTGGTTCATCCAAAAAAATAATTTTTGGATTGTGTAGGAGTGCAACGGAAAAAGCTACTTTTTGTTTCCATCCCAAAGGGAGGGAACCTACCAGGGAGTTGGCCATATCATGCAGTCCCAATTCATCGATCAGGGTCTGGGATTTTTCTTTAATAGTGGCTGAGCTCAGACCATATATGCCCCCAAAAAAGACGATGTTTTCCTTGATGGTTAAATCGTTATACAAGGAAAAGCGTTGGCTCATATATCCAATATTCCTTTTTACCTGTTCGGCATGTGTAAGAACATCATATCCAGCCACAGTGGCTTTACCATGTGTGGGTTTGGAAATTCCGATCAACATTTTCATAGCTGTCGTCTTACCGGCTCCATTGGCTCCCAAAAAACCAAAAACCTCTCCCTTACCCACCTCAAAAGAGATGTTATTGACAGCGGTGAAGTCACCAAACATCTTGGTAAGGTTCTCTACTTGTATCACATTTTCCTTTTTCATATTTCTTCTAAGGAGCTCTTAGTTTTTTAAAACCTTATCGTCTTTCTATTTGCTCATCAATTCATTTGCCCTTGATAGATCCATAAAGGTATCCTCAATGGTTGCCACGGTCTCCATAACCTCAATATCCTTGTGTTGTCTTTGTTTTAAATATTTTTCCAAATCCTCGGCTAAAAAGGATGCTGTCTTTGGTGTAAAATGCAGATATTCTCCAAAAGGATAGGCACTGTGGGTTTCCGGGTAACTTCTTAAGTCCATTATTAATTGGTAGGTCTGGGAAGTACGCACCTTATAAATCTTCTTTGGAAATGACGCCTTAATTGCCTCAGGTGAATTGATCTCCAGTATTTTTCCATCAGTAATCAGGGCGATCCTATCGCAAAGTTCGGCTTCGTCCATATACGGGGTGGATACTAAAATTGTAATGTCTTTTTTCTGTAACCGTTTTAACATCTCCCAAAATTCTTTTCGAGAAACAGGATCTACACCTGTGGTTGGCTCGTCCAGGAACAAGACTTTGGGTTTGTGGATCAAGGCACAGCAAAGGGCTAATTTTTGTTTCATTCCACCCGATAATTTTCCAGCCCTACGGTTTTTAAAAGGTTCTATTTGGACATATATATCCTTGATCAAATCATAGTTCTCCACAATGGTAGTACCGAAAATGGTAGCAAAAAAATTTAGATTCTCTTCAACGGTAAGGTCTTGGTACAAAGAAAACCTACCCGGCATATAACCCACATGATTCCTAATTTCCTTGTATTGTTTTAGCACATCATAGCCAGCTACTGAAGCGCTTCCCTCATCCTGAATCAGCAATGTTGTTAATATTCTAAAAAGCGTAGTCTTTCCTGCACCATCCGGCCCGATCAAACCAAACAGTTCCCCAGGTTTTACCTCAAAGGAAATATCGTCCATAGCTTTTACTTTACCATAAGATTTGCTGATATTGTTTAGAATGATGCTCATTTTATTTACCGTTGAATAAAAAATATCCTTTTTATCTTAGTCAAAATAGGTATAATAGCTTTTTAAGTGCCCATTTATACTTTGCTTGATTTTTACAGCCGCGTCCGTGTTATCCGTTTTTTGCAGCAGTTCAATTTTTTGTATCAACGAATGTAGAAAAACATGAAGATTATCGTGCGATGCTCCTGTCATGGTGCATTCCTTAACAATGTTGTTTTTAACTTCGTTTAAAGTGTTTCCCATGTTTCTATAATCT